>Ga0316209_1002995_pt1 | contig 12280 bp, 7 predicted proteins | sample 6monopyrite_MG_FD_204945 | JGI IMG/M metagenome (GOLD analysis project Ga0316209, IMG submission 204945) | Microbial mat bacterial communities from mineral coupon in-situ incubated in ocean water Damariscotta River, Maine, United States -... | ecosystem: Environmental > Aquatic > Marine > Coastal...
CGTTGAACCTGTGTGTGCCTGATGGCGAGAAACTTCCGGACCGCCGGATGCGGGAAATCCGCACGTCCGGTGGGACGAGGGGGGAGGGACGAATAATCCCTCCTCTACTCTACCGTCTTTGCGCGAAACTCTTTTTTCTAAAATGAGAGGCTTCTTTTTGTTTTTCCTCGGTGTTCTGCGTGTCTACGTAGTTCACATCTTTCTTTTTCGTGGTAATAATATTCTGCCACTTTTACGCGGCATTTCATTGGCAGGATATTTTTCAGGCGAGCCGGGTCAGTTAGGACCCTGGTAACATTCGAGTGTAGATTGCACGCCGATTTACAACAGCACAGTTACCAGGGGGGGAAACACCCCCGGTTTGCCAAAAATATTCCGAGCCAAAACCTAAATGGTAGCTTCTCCCAGGTTGAAAATCTGCCCTACCGAAGAGGCATGCCCGAACACAAACAGGCTGTCGCCTTCCAAAAGAACCGCAGAACCGGGCGGGGGGATCAGACGTTCGCCGTTTTCGCGACGAATGCCGAGAATGATCACGCCCAAATCTCGCATATCTGTTTCAGATAGTTTTTTTCCAATATACGGGCAGTTTTCTCTTACCTGAAAGTCAATCAGTTCCAGATCGCTGTCGTGTTCATCAGCCACTTCTACAAAGTTTTCGACTGATGGGTTCAACATGAAGCGGGCCATTTTTGTTGCTCCGCTGCTGAACGGACTGATCACCCGCGTCGCGCCGGCGCGTTCCATTTTTTCAATCGCTTTGTCGTCGCTGGCACGGGCAACAATTTGCAGATTACTGTTGAGCATTCGTGCAGAAAGAACCACGTAAACATTATCTGCATCGGAACCAAGTGTTGAAGCAAGCGACTGGGCACGTTCGATGCCCGCTTCACGCAGCACGTCATCATCGGTTGCATCACCAGCCAGGCAAAGCCAATCGTGTTCCTGAATCAGTTCTTTAATTTGCTCTTCACTCTGATCGATCACGACAAACGGTTTTTCTCTGCGAGCCAGGTACTCACAAATCGTTGTCCCCATTCGGCCTTGTCCGCAGACTATATAATGATCTTTCAAAGCACGAATACGGTTCAACATCTGGCGGCGTCTCCAAAGAATTCGGTAACGGGCATCAATCAGGCTTTTGCCCAGGGTTGTTATACTGTAACTGAAAAGCCCCAATCCAAACATCATATAAATGATGGTAAAAATCATCGTCGCGGTATCAGAAGCCGGGTCTCTGCTTCCCAGTGTTGTTAACGTCACAACAGCCAGATAAAGCGATTCAATCCAACCTGCATCGCCAAACAAACGAAACCCGACCATACCGGCAAGTATCAACAGGGAAAGCAACCCAAAGACGATCAACGGACGCTGCATCCCCTTGATATCATCACGGTTTCGTAAATCGAAAAACTGGTTCAAACTCGTAAACTTCATAAGCAACCAATCTGAATCAGAAAGTAATAATCGGTCAGCGGGTAGGCTGGGTCTATTTCCTCTGGTCCCCGGCCTGTACCCATTCTTCATTGAATGCGGCGTGCTTCATACTCTTGCCTCCTTCAACAAAGTAACTGTAAACAGCATGAATCGTTCCATCTTTTCCCTGAATCACAGCCGGGTAATGATAGGAACCTTTCTTCTGATTTTCCAGATGCCGTGTCCATTTCCAGGTTTTTCCTTCATCTTCAGAAATCGAAACAGCCAGCTTGTTCCTTTCGTCAAACGTATCGTTATAAACGAGCAGCCAATGCCCATTCGCCAGGCGGACGCCATCCACCCCGGAACCAGGATTGATTAAACTGGAATTATAAACCGGTCCCCAGGTCATACCGTCATCTTTCGATTCTGAAATTCGGATATGCTTTTGAATGCCATTTTCCCGCATGTAAGCCACGAGTGTTCCATCATTTTTGCGAAGCACAATCGGCTGGATATTCCCAAAACCAATCAGCGGCTTACTGGCGAACCAGGTTTTCCCCTGATCATCACTGATCGCCATAATCGAAATCGAAAACGTATCGGTATACAACGGCAGCAGGATTCGCCCGCTGGGAAGGATCGTCGGCTTACAACGTGGCTGCCAGCCGAGTCGTTGGTACAGTTTGTCTCCCAGACGAACATAAATTTCATCCAGTTCCTTTTGCAGTTCCTTTGGCAATTGAATGCCGGTTTTCTTCAAACCTTTAAGCAGTTCATCAAGAGCGGCGGTCGCCTCTTTCTTGAAATCATCCGGCTTCAGAAAAATCACCCCTTGCCTGTTCCATTTGGGAGAAGGCTGATTTTCGTAATCTTCAGAAACCAGAAAATTCGTTAAGCATGATTCCCACGAATTGGCAATAATAACCGGCCAGAAAATCCAGAGACGTTTTTGCGGATCGATCATCATGCAGGTGTTGCAATCCGGGAAACCGGGCGTGTCGTAAATGAGAAACGACTTTCCCCAGCAGTGGGGACCTTTCACACTTTTCGCCCCGTAAACTGCGACATCATCCGCCTTTCGCTCCCCCGCACCGCGATACCACGAAACAAGTAAATCGCCATTCTCGTACTCAACAATTCCAGGAGCATGATTATGTTTGGGATGCAACGGAAAAACCAACTCAGCCGAATACTCAGGCTCCGCCGCGGCTAATTCACACGGATTGGTAACAGACAGTTCAAGAACGACTATCAACGAAAAGATCAGAAATTTCATCAGTAAGTACCTTGTTATATAAAATTGTAAGCCCCAGCGTGAACGACTTCGGCATCGTCAATTTAGTATTCGTCATTCTCCACCGAAAATCGCTCCACGGCACTACTGGATGTTAGCACAAACGCATGCTTCACTGAATCGCACCAATGAAAAGTGTTGCAAGAAGAGCCAATTGCGTCAACAATACGAATAATGCGGTATCGAGAATCGAATAGACTTTTCGGAAGTTATTGATTCATTCGGCGTTCATGTAAATTTGTTGATTGAAAAAACTGCCGTCTATCATCGTCTCTGGAACAGTCCTTCATTTTTTGGGTTCACGAAACTTTACTGCTACCAAATCAATACCCTGAAAGCCTCTTGCTGCTTACAATGAGAAAAAGGAAGTGCAAGTTATTATTCATTGGTACTGAAAGAAATCGAACATGCTCAGAATTATCCCCCTGTTAAACCGAATTGATTTTATGAAGACTTCGCAGTTCCATAAACAGCTCCATAAAGTGGTTGCCATCCTGCTCACTCTTTGTCTATTCGGCTGTAACAGATCCAACGAACCAGCCGAACGTGAAACCGCTGCGACTGCTGATGCTGTGAAATTAAAGGAAGCAGAGAAACCTAGACAGACTCCTTCAAAACCGAAAATCGAACCGGTTAAAATCGAAATCAGTGACGAACTGGCTCAGAAGATTACCGCCGCAAAAAAAACGGCAGCGGAACTTGGCATCGCAATGAAAGAAAATTCAAGTGGTCATGTCATTTCGCTCGACACGGCTGCCAATCGAAGTTGGGTCGATGATTATCAGATGCAGCAGATTCTTATCTTTCCGTACTTGCAAACTCTCGTGCTGGAAGGACCAAGCATCAGCGATCAACTTACTCCACAAATCGCAGCGTTAAGCGAACTGACTTCACTCACCTTGAAAAACACTCTCATTGGCGATCTCGGCCTGGCGGAACTTCCCAAACTGAAGAAATTGAAGATCATTGACCTTCGCCTTTCCCCACTGGTGACCGATGCCAGCATGACAAGCCTGGCAAAGATGTCTCAGTTGCGAGCGGTCAGAGTTTCAGGATGCAATATCAGTGATTCCGGATTGGAAACGATATTGAAACTGCCTCAACTGAGTGAACTCGATATTCGAAATTGCAGAAAACTGACACGCGCCGGCATCGAAAAAGTTTCCGGCAAAGCCAGCCTGCGAAATCTCAAAACAGGGGGCGAATTGATTGATGATTCGATCATGCCATTGATTGCAAAAATGAAAGCATTGCAAGGGTTATCGCTCGACAATTGCAACTTAACTGATGCAGGCGTTTCTCAACTGAAAAATCTTTCGCTGGTTGATTTAACACTTTATCAAACCCCCAACGTCACCGATGCCGGGCTTCAATTTCTGAATAGATACAGCAAGTTGAAAAAGCTGATCCTGCGTGATATCGCCGCAAAAGGAGAATCGCTGAACTTGCTCCCTCAACCGGAAAAACTAATCTCATTGAATCTGGCCCAGTCAGGAATAACAGATAAACAAATCGAAACTCTTGCAAAATTCAGCAACTTAACCACTCTGATCCTCAGTGAAACAAGTATTACTGATGCAGCAATCGAAACATTGGAAAAACTGAAATCACTGAAAAAAGTAGAAATGACACAAACCGGCATCACCCAAAAAGGAGCCGACCGCCTGAAAAAATCGGTGCCGAATTGTCAAATACGCATCAACTGAAACCGGCTCAACGAACTGTCTATCATGCAACAACGTGAATAGCTTTTATCTTATCGATGAAATGCTGCGCAAAGGTGACAGGATATTTTTAGGCGAGCCGGGTCAGTGATGACCCTGGTAACGTTCGTGTGTAGATCTTGCCGATTTACAACAGCAGAGTTACCCGGGGGTTAACACCCCCGGCTCGCCTGAAACTTGTTTGGTTCCGGCTTGTCCGGTTTAGGTTGAGTAGCAACAAGCTCTCTTCCTGGAGTGATGATGGAATTGGCCTTGAGCCAATAAGAAAAAGCATTGAAATTACTGGCACATAGAATCCGGTAGAGCCAGAAACATTTTTATCATCCGCCGAGGATGGCGAGTATCACGGCTGCGGTAAGCAGGATGGCTCCGCAGAGGCGGACGAGCATCCAGCGGTAGGGGACCGAAGCTTCGCTGCCTCCCCAGCGTTTGGCAACAATCCAGGCTAACCCCACACTCCAGATTCCACGGGTTGCGTACATCACGTTCACGCGGGTTGCATCGCCAAACGCAGAGAGTGTGAAGACAATAAACATCGCTTGGAAGGCAATCAAAAATGCACCGATAAAAAGTGGAACGCGAATTTCCCGGTCGAAGATTTTATCGAACTGCACAAAAGGGATAAACAGGATCGAATACAGTCCGACCATCCAGTAGATGATCGGAAGAAATCGTCCCGGCCCCCATGCCGGCGCCCATTTTTGTACGAGAAGATCGAAGGTGGCAAAGGAACAGGCAGCCAGAATTGCTAAGATGATTGTCATAAAAATGTGTCTGGGATGCCCGGAGCCAGTCCATTGAATCATCACAATTCCAACCACCGCAAGCGCTGAGGCCCCCCAGACCATGATCGAAAGAGATTGACCACCAAAAAATGTGACCAGTATCGCAACGATCAGAACCTTGACGCCGAAGACAGGTGTTGCTACCGATACATCGCCACGTTCAATCGCGTTGAACGTAAAAACAACACCCAGGACATACAAAGTAGCGATCACAAATGGTTGCCAAAGCATCTGCCAGGGTTGGCCCGGTCCACCAAGAAGCCATAAAGCAGAAAAGATGACTGCCGCATTGAGATTCGAAAGAAACGTGACCGTCCACGGATTGATCTGCTTGCCACTGACCTGTTTAATGAAAAGTAACCCGCAGACAAACAAAGCAGCAGCGATCAAGGGAAGAAGCAGATGAAGATCAGACACAAAACTCTTTCAGTCGTAGGGGCCTTCACCTGTGTCCCTATGGGAAACAGCAGGCGAGCCGGGCCAGTAATGGCCCGGGTGCAGTGACCCGAGTTTTAGAATGGGCAATACACCAGCCGGGCAGGCAGTGTGACCCGTTACATGGAGATAAAAATAACGGCAGAGCTTTAATCAAACATTGGGGCTTCACTTGCTTTATTCATGCAGCACTTTTTATATTTCTTTCCACTATTACAGGGACAGGGATCGTTGCGTCCAATTTTGGCGTTTTGGCGAAAGATTGTCCCTGGAGAGTAGTTTGGCTCGACATACTCTTCATCGACTTGATAGTCAAATTCATCTTGAAATTCATCTTGAAAAACATCATCTTCTTCATCTTCAAGATTATCTTCAAAATTATCTTCCAGGTCGGCTAATGGTAGCAGCAAGTCCGCGTCTATTGCAGCGATTTTCTTTTCATATTGTAAGCGGGCTTCTTCGTTTTTTTTCTTCCAATCTGCAAACTCGGGAAAATCAATTTCAAGCAGTGTGCAGACTGCTACAAGGGCTTCACGCAATTCGCCAATCTCTGGATCGAACTTGCTTTCAAGGATGTATTGCCGCACCGGTTCAACCGCATCGGAAGAAAAATGAGTCAAAGCGGCGTCCCCAAGAAATGTCTTGATCTCCCCATCTTTCTCTTCGTTGAAAAACTCGACACATTTTTTTGCACACTTTTCCATGTGCAACTTTTCCATGATCTCAATACTGTACAGCTTAAAAGACCATTCCGCAGTGGGGAATTCTTTGGAGACAAATTCTAAAACGTCTCTTCCACCAATTTGGATCAAAGCCCTCTTGCTTTCCTCGCGATACCATTCATGATCCTCCTTGAGCACTTTAATTAGCAAAGGGACCGCTGAGGTGAGTCGCAATTCTCCTGCCAGGCGAATAACGAATCCCTGCATTAGTTCTCGCGGACACTCTTCTGAATAATCAACTTCTTCATTGAGCATCGCAAGAACTTTTTCAGCAATCTCTGCACCGCCACGAGCCAGGGCTTCCACAATTCGATGGGCGTGAGGAGTATCCATCTCGCAGATGTATTTTTTCTCGTTCTCCCGTTCGCAGAAATCCATCAGCTTGCCCCACAGAGATTCGGGCGATTCGGAAAGCAAACTGATTCGCTCGGAAAGTGTATGGCCTGCTTTAGGAGACAAAGCAGGAAGTTCCAGGATCTCGGACTGCTTACCTTGAACTAGCGAAAGCTCAGCGTTGACAAGCAGCCTGGACAGAGGAATAGTATAATGAAGATAAGGAGAGGACGCGACATCCTCACTCAATTCCTGATTGAGTTCCTCCATGCACCATTGAATGGTACTTTCTGTTTGTGGAAGCTCTTTGGCCTTGTTGGCGAAAGCGAAGATTTCTTTTTCATCCAGGCTTTTCATTGCTTCGATCACGAGCGGCATAACGGTTTTGTCTTGGCAGAACGAACGCGAGAAATAACTCAGAGCCAACTTGCGAACAGGCGGATAGGGATGGAGAATTGCCTGTTTAATTTGTTCTTCGGACAGTTGCATGTTATGTCATCCTTTTCGTAAGTCATTCCATTTGAGGGGCAGAGAATATCATGGACACCGAATTCTGATGAAAAGAATCTGGTGATGATAATCTCTTGAACGAGTCGATCAGAGGTGAGCCCCCCTTTAGTTCTGTATTCTATTTTTACAACGCTGTTTTTGATAGAATAAAGGGGCAGAAATAATGCTTCCTTTTGTTTTTTGTGACTGAAAAATAGATTTTAGGGAGCCTCTATTTATTCAAAGGGAGTACAGACATTCCTGTCTGTTTCGTCAGAGCATACTGTTTTGTAGGCAGACAAGAATGTCTACCTTCCGTCCAGTCGGAAAATTTTGAATAAATAGAGGTTCCCTTCAGGCTATTGAAGACAAGAAGATACATCATTCAGAGACAAAGAACACCGAGCAGAGAAGAACACCGAGCAGAGACAAAGAACACCGAGTTCTATTTCCTGGCCCCTAAAACTAGTGCCTGGAAGCGAATAGGAAACTTTTTAGAAACAGGAACCAACCATCATGATCTCAACACTCGTTTTCTGTCTCTGTATGCTGGCGGTCGAATTGCAACCGCAGGAAAACATTTCGCCAAACCCTTCCTTTGAAGAAGATCTCAATCGAGATGATCTCCCAGATGGCTGGACGGCTGATTCTTATCAATCGAAAGGAATTTTGAAATGGGACAAAACCGTTGCTCATCACGGGAAAGCATCCCTTCGAATCAGTGATCCGGGAAGGGATAACTCCAAGGATTGGCAAAAAAGTACGTCCCGCTGGTATTCTTACCCTCGTCCGGTCGAAGCGGGGGCAACTTATACATTAGAAGTCTGGATGAAAACGAAAAATGTCACCGGGCGTCCGCAGGCAATTTTATCCTGGCAAGGTGAAAATCGATGGTTGGATCAATCATCGACAAAGCAAATCAGTGGGACAAACGACTGGCAAAAATTGACCCTCACTGCTCGCGCTCCTGCCAAGGCGGATAGCATGATTCTGATTCTCGGACTTGGTTACGGCGAGGGAACCGTCTGGTTTGATGAGCTCAAAGTGACCGGAAAAAGCGAGCCTCTTCCGGAAGTTAAATATGTTTTTCACGATACGAAAAAGTGGTTCCCGTTTGAATTCCCACTGGATGATATCAATCGCGACAGTATCGATTTGAGTCACTTTCTGCACACCCCGGCTGGGAAATATGGGTTTGTGAGCGTTAAGCCGGATGGGCATTTATATTATGAGAATGGAAAACGGGCGCGATTTTTCGGTACCAATCTGGGGGGAAGCGATTGTACTCCCGAGAAGCAGACTGCCCGTATGCTGGCTGATCGCTTTGCAAAATATGGCGTGAATATGGTTCGCCTGCACTCGTTGGACAGTCCGTATGGGGGGCTGATCGACTATTCGAAAGGGAACAGCCGGAATTTTGATGAAGACGTTCTCGACCGACTCGATTATCTGATCGCTCAATTCAAAAAGCAGGGGATCTACATTTATATGGATCTGCTCGATTACCGGATGTTCAAGGACGCTGATGGCGTCAAGTATGGCGACACGTTCACACCTAACTGGGCCGGTTCGATGAAAGGGGCTTCTATTTTTGATGAGCGAATGATTGAACTACAAAAAGATTACGCCACCAAACTGCTCACGCATCGCAATCCTTATACCGGTTTGCGTTATGTTGATGATCCTGCGATTGCGCTTGTGGAAACTACCAACGAAAACTCTCTGTTTTATTTTTTGAGCAACGCAAAACTTTCGCTGCCGTATTACCGTGAGCAACTTTATCAGCGTTGGAATCGATGGCTGCTTTCGAAATACCAGACACAAAGCCGGCTGCAAAAAGCATGGACGGGAGCGGATGGGAAATCCGAATTGTTTCCGGAAGAAAATCTGCAGAAGTTGGCGATTCAGTTTCCAGAGGCTCAAATGAGCAGATTCAGTCGAGGGGCAATGCCGGATCCTCTTCAATACCGGATGGGACCACTTCGAATGCGTGATACACTCCATTTCCTGGAAGAAATTCAGCGGAGTTATCACGAACAAATGCAATCGCATCTAAAAAAGAACGTCGGGGTTCGGGTTCCAATTTCGGGAACCAATCAGGTTTTTACGGTTTGTGATACCTACGTGAACGCAGATGCTAATGATTTTGTCTGCGGGAATCAGTACTGGAACCATCCTTCGGTCAAGGCGAAACCATTTTTCAAATACGCCAACATTTCCAGAGTTCGTAGCGATATTCCTGCAATACGTGGGCCGATGCCTACACTTGCCCGAAATACAGCTATTGGCAAACCGATGATTGTCACGGAGTTCAATTACCCCTGGCCGAACGACTACCGTGCAGAGGGGCTTCTGATGACAACGGCTTATACCTGCCTGCAAGACTGGGACGCCTTGTTACTTTTCTCATACAAAACGGATGAAAAAAAACTCGGTTGGTTTCGCTGCCAGTCTGATCCGACCCGCTGGGGCACCTATCCTGCAGCCGCGGCTATGTTTCATCGCAATGATGTTAAGGCGGCTCGAAATGAAGTACACCTCATCCATACTCCCGAAAGCATTTTCAGACTTCAACCAGATGAACGAAGTGCCCCTTATTCGACGTTTCGTTATCTCACGTTTCTCTCTAAGGTGCGAAATGCTTTTCCGAAAGGAGAGTACAGCGGGAATGCTTCAGTCGTGCTTGCAACGGGTCCTTCCACCAACGCCAAAGTTGCAGAGGGCGTTAAAACGATTCGTTTTTCCAATCCTCCCTGGAAAGAATGGCAGTATGCCGAGTTTGTCAAACAGGCACAAAAGCTGAACCTTCCCGGATATGATAAAATTCACAGGAAGTCAAAGCGGTATGACAGCGATACCGGCGAACTTTCGCTCGACAACTCCGAAGGTCTTTTTACGATCAATACTTCACACACGAAATCAGCTATCGGTTTCCTCAACCAACAGAAAGAAATATCATTGGGCGAAGAGATGACGATCAGTCATTGCAAAACACCATTTGCTGCGATCACAGTAACATCGATGGATGGGAAACCGATTGGTCAATCAAAACGAATCCTGCTAACTACCGTTGCCAAAGCCGAGCATACCGCACAAGGTTTCTGGCCTGCTCCGATTAACCCCCAAAGCTGGTCTCCTTATACGACCTGGAGACTTCCCGGCGTTGGTCGCTTACCTGTGATTGCTGAACCTGTCGATGCAACAATTTCCCTCAATATTCCTTCGAGTTCGGTTAAGGTGTATGAACTGGACGAAACCGGCAAGCGAAGGAAAAAACAGATCAATTTCCAGAAAGAGAAAAATGGTTCCCGGCAAACGATCCAGTTCAATCCCGTAAAAGGCCGCTCGATCTGGTACGAAATTGTTTGTGAATAGCTGCGAGAAATATGTTCAATTGTGACTAATTTAGGACTAACTGAGCATTACAGATTCAGTACGAGTACAGATAATTTGTTTAACGGCAAGGCGAAGGCGCCAGCGTCAACAGGTCTGCTTCACTCAAAAGTGCCAAATTTAACATCAATCTGCCGTCTAACAAATGAAAGACTGCTACCTTGGGGGCGTTCAAATAGAAAAGCCGCAAGCATTTATGTGGTCACATAGGAATCGAACACACGGATCTTTTCCCAGTTTGGCTTGTTTTCTGCGATGAATGTTAAATGGTCGCTGATTGTCTGGTAGGCATCGTGGGCGGCTTTATCTTTGAAATAAACGTGCAGTGAAACATCGTAGTCAAGATCATTGACCGGACGCTGGAATTCCTCGCCAAGCGTTCCCGCAGCAAAAAAGAGGACTCCCGGATGATCCTTCAAATAACGATGACAGTCATCCACCAGTTTTTGCCTTGTCTCTTCTGAGTTCTCTTTGAGGGTAAAATAGACAACATGTGCTAACATATAAGTTATTTCTTCTGTATGAATGGGCGTCGAATTAAGGTTGAAACTGGCCTGGACGGTCACGTCTTGCCAGGACAATGACCATGATTTACCCTGTATCTTGGCTGTTTTGTTAAAAATGTTCAATCGTATTGATTAAATCTTCTGCCACGTTAACAGATCTGTTTCTTTTCCGTTTTGCTTTCCAACCTTATAATTTAGAGACTTGAAGATTCCAGACGGGTTGAATGAAAACGCGAAGAAAGATACTCTGGGGCGATGCAGAAGGGGTTCAGGCATCGTTTCTGCTTATAGGGAGCCTCTCTTAATCCAAAAGAAGTATAGACATTCCTGTCTGTCTCTTTTGAGTACGCTCTATGTTAAGGCAGACAAGAATGTCTACCCTGCGTTCAAACTGTTTTTGGATTAAGAAAAGTTCCTTCTATATAGACGCTGTGTGAAGGCCTGCTGATTCTGGTGTCTTGTATTGTTAGATATGATAAAAACAAAAAGTTTTTTGTTTATTGGAAAAACGGGAGAGTGAGTTATGGGGTTGTTTACCGGCAAAAAGGGATTAGTCTTTGGCATTGCCAACGATTACAGTATCGCCTGGGCGATTACTCAGGAATTGCAGGCTGAAGGGGCACAGATGGGCTTTACGCATCTGCCTGATAAAGAACCGTCGCGACCACGAATGGAACGCAGGCTCCGTAAGCTTGTCGATGATTTCGCGACCTTCTGCATGCCTTGCGATGTTCAAAACGATGAACACCTTGATGCCGTTTTCGCCAAAGCGAAAGAGGAATTTGGCGAAATCGATTTCGTTTTGCACTCCATCGCTTATGCTCCGATGGAAGACTTGAAGGGGCCTGTCCGGGACGTTTCAAGAGATGGCTTCAAGATGGCAATGGAAGTAAGTTGTTATAGTTTGATTTCACTCGCAAGCCGTGCCCGTCAAATATTGGCTCCAGGCGGTAACATTCTCACACTGACATACTTGGGTGGCGAGCAAGTGATGCCCGGCTACAATTTGATGGGAGTTTGCAAGTCTGCACTCGAACAAGCGGTCGAGTATCTGGCTTACGATCTTGGTACAGAAGGGTTTCGAGTAAATGCCCTTAGTGCAGGACCGCTGAAAACGCTCAGTTCTTCAGCCGTTGGCGAGTTTGATCAAATGGTTAAATTGTACGATCACTTTTCGCCA
>Ga0316209_1002996_pt1 | contig 12279 bp, 9 predicted proteins | sample 6monopyrite_MG_FD_204945 | JGI IMG/M metagenome (GOLD analysis project Ga0316209, IMG submission 204945) | Microbial mat bacterial communities from mineral coupon in-situ incubated in ocean water Damariscotta River, Maine, United States -... | ecosystem: Environmental > Aquatic > Marine > Coastal...
GTGATTGAAGCCGATCTTGCAGAAGACGGTGACTGGCAATCCAGTCTGAAAGATTCTGACATGATCATTATGCTACAGGCACAGATAGGAGGTTTAACCATCGAACCTTTTATACGAAATAATGTGACCTCAACAGAAAAAGTGCTTGCCTCTGCTAAAAAATATAATACACCTTATATCGTACATATCAGTTCCTCGGTATTAGAATCAGAAGCTGACGATTTTTATACACAAACAAAAGAAGAACAGGAAAATCTCATTATTAATAGCGGGATTCCTTTTTGTATTTTACGCCCAACATTAATGTTTGGCTGGTTCGATCGCAAACACCTGGGCTGGTTATCTCGCTTCATGGCAAAAATTCCTGTCTTCCCTATTCCATCACATGGAAAATTTATGCGACAACCACTTTATGTTGGTGATTTTTGTAGCATCATTATCAGTGCCATGTTTAAGCAACCTGAAAATGAAATTTTCAATATCACGGGCCGTGAAAAAATTAACTATGTTGATATTATTAAAGCCATTAAAAAAACACTTGGTTTGCGCACCTGGATACTGCATATCCCATACAGTCTGTTTTGGTTGCTGTTAAAAATCTATGCCATATTTGATCGTAATCCCCCATTTACAACGTCACAACTTCAAGCGTTGGTTATTCATGAGGAATTTGAACTGATTCCCTGGTGGGAGATTTTTGAGGTGCAATCAACACCACTTGATGATGCTTTAAAAGAAACATATCTTGATGAAACATATAGTAAATATGTTTTAAATTTTTAGGACGGGTTAATGAATAAAGTTGCTGTAATCGGCGCAGGACCTATGGGACTCGCGGCTGCCTATGAACTTGCTAAACAAGGCAAGCAAGTTGATGTCTATGAGTTTGATGATCGCATTGGCGGTATGTCAGCTCACTTTGACTTCAATGGTATGGACATCGAACGTTACTATCATTTTGTCTGCGGACAAGATCACCCTTTATTTGACTTAATGGACGAACTTGACATGCGCGACAAGTTACATTGGGTTGACACTAAAATGGGCTATTTTTATAACGGGCAATTACATAAATGGGGTGACCCCTTTTCACTACTCAAGTTTCCTCATCTTGACCTGATTTCAAAATTGCGTTACGGCGCACACATGTTTTTATCATCAAAACGAAAAAAAGAACAATGGAAAGATCTTGATTCAATTGATGCTGTTAAATGGTTAAAAAAAGGTGGCGGTCATAAATCCTATAAAGTTTTATGGGAACGACTGTTTAAACTTAAATTTCATCATTATACCGACAACCTTTCTGCTGCATGGATCTGGGCACGTATCCGCCGTATGGGGCAATCACGCCGCAGTATCTTCCAGGAGCAACTCGGGTATATTGAAGATGGTTCTAAAACCCTGCTTAACCGTCTACAACAGGAAATTGAGAAAAAAGGCGGGAGTATTCAACTCAATAATGCGGTAACCCAGGTAATGAGTCATGATAATAAGATTACTGGCATAAAAGTTAACCATGAAGAATTAACCTACGATCAGGTTATCAGCACCATCCCTCTGCAGTATGTGCCTGACATCATTCCCCAGCTTCCAAACGAACATCTGAATCAATATAAACAAGTTCAAAACATTGGTGTTGTCTGTTTACTCTTTAAACTTAAAAAAGCGGTTACCCCTAATTTCTGGTTAAACATTAGTGATGATAACTTTGAAATCCCTGGCGTTATTGAAATGAGTAATTTACGCCCGCTATCTGAGCATACTCTTTATGTTCCTTATTACATGCCGCAATCTCTCGACAAGTTTAAATGGACTGATGAACAGTTCATAGATGAAGCACAGGCGTATTTGAAAAAATTAAATCCCGAACTAACTGATTCAGACTTTATAGATACAAATGTATCTCGTTATGCTTTTGCTCAACCTATTTGCCAGCCAGATTTTGCACATCACCTGCCGCCGATGCGATCTAACATAGAAGGTTTATTTATTGCTGATACCTCATATTATTATCCCGAAGATCGTTCTATCTCTGAAAGTGTTCATCTTGGCAAACAACTTGCAGAAATGGCAAACTTGTAAACGAACCATGAGCAAGTCTAATCATGGTGAATTTTTCCAGTTTTTAATGGTCGGGGGGCTTGCCGCAGGAATAAACTTTATAAGTCGTATCGGTTTTAGTGAGTTAGTTTCTTATCGGCTTGCTATTGTACTTGCCTACCTCGTAGGTATGACCACCGCTTTTTTGTTATCAAAACATTATGTTTTTGAAAAAAGTGGCCGTCATTTCAAGGATGAACTTCGTGATTTTACCATTGTCAATATTTTTGCTGTTATTCAGGTGTGGTTAATCAGTGTCGGATTAGCAGAATACTTTTTCCCCTATATGTCATTTAACTTTTACCCGGAAGAAGTCGCGCATTTAATTGGACTTGCTATTCCCGCTATCACCAGCTACTTTGGTCATAAGCACTTTTCATTTCGAAAAATCTGATTATTTTCTCGCTTTATCTGTTAGCTAATTAACCAAATAGCGACGATAATCCAGGCTATTCCTTATAATAAGAAAAAAAGAAATCCTGTTGTACAAATGTATTTAAACTAATTACTGGATTGATTATCTCTTGTTTTTGACTGCATCTCATATACCTGCATTTAAATTCAAACAGATAAACTGAGCTAATCAGACAGTTTATATTCCTATTTTCCGCAGAAAAATATAATACTTGAATAAATGTTAATTTATTTCAAAATTATATTTGGATTTAAAGTCACACTGTCCAATTGGAAGCCAGTCAGGTATTGCATAAAAATTACGATTTATTTCTTTTAAAACTTCTTCGCGATATAACGTGTAATTAAATTTATTACCTATTAAAAGTTCAAAGGTGACCCCTCTTACTTTGAATGATTTACGCTCACTACTCGAAAAATATCGACTATATTTATCTAAATTAGATACAGTACGTTTAAAAATAAGGATATTTTTACCATCAAGTTTTTTATAATCAATTAAACGTTCATCTTCTCTTGCATGAAATGAGCCTTTATCAAATACGATAAAGTGTTTTCTTGTGTAATATGAAGCCACAGATGACATTCCATAACTTATGGTCGCAAACGTATAATTTTTTTCATACTGCTTTAAATATGAAAAAACTTCTTCAGCATATTTACCTATTGTTAGATTTTCAACCGCTTCTTTTTTATTTTCGAATGTTTCAACAGGCAATAACATGATGCTTGTTAATGCCGCAATATGTATAAGACTCATAATCCACATAAAGTGAAATGTCCAGCGCCATTGTTTGACACTCAATATCCCTGCAAAAGAAATGAAAGCAAAGGGGTAAAAACTAAACAACCAGTGAAGACCAATTTCTTTACGAAACGCCAAAACTAAAAATAAGGCAAGCGGTACGAATAATATCCAAAGGTAAAAATGACTAAATTCAAATGAATTTTGTTTTTTAAACAGCTTTCTGTTTTTAATCACGTAATAAATAAGTACCGGGGAAAACAAATATATCAGGATTCCTATATATTTACTCAAGCTTATAAATGGATCGGCAGCCGCCGCCGTGCGATTAAACAGGTTAAATAAAATATTATTCCAGCAGTTATTATAATTCCAAAGTAAATTCAGGAAGACAAAGGGTAAGACCATTAACAAAATAAGACCTAAACCTAACAATCCTTTTTTATTTCTATGAAATAAAACAATATATATTCCATATGAGACACCTAAAAATACTGCAAAATATTTTGAAAAGAACGCTAACCCTAAAAATAACCCTGCTAATAAAAATTTTTCATTCCATTTTTTAGATATCTTTTCTTCATACAAGGCTGAATATAAAAACCACGACGAAATAAAGCTAAAAAATATTAAAGGTGTGTCAGTTGTAACTAAAACATTAATCACATTTACCGGCGCAACCAGAAAAGTGAGTGCAACCCATGCGGCGACTTGTGGCTGACGTGTTCTTAGTAAATGAAATATTCCATATGATAATAGGATTGGTAATAAAACAGAAGGTAGCCTTAACCACCATATAGCATCAGATACGGTTAATAATAATGAAAGTAACCAGCCAACAACAGGCGTATGATCATAATAACCATAGTCGAGATTCTTACCCCATACAATAAAATAGGCTTCGTCTCCCGTCACCGGGATCCAAACTGCAAATACCAAACGAACTAAAAATACGACAATTAGCGCTTTAAAAAATAATGACTGCCCATTAATATTGTCTGATTCTGCATTAAACATCATTAACCTCTGATTGCAGTTTCCATTTGAGAATAATTTTTGTGCCAGAACTCATTATCAATTTCATTTTTTGCCATTAACTCAATAACCCCATACGCCAATTGACGGTTTTCAGGAGTAAACTCTTTCAGTTTTCCCAACATATACATATGCCCTGTTTTTTCAACATTAAGTGTTGCCATTAATGCAAACAATAACAAAGATTGACCTGAACGAGGATCATTCACTATTTGCTGTTTTATTTGTTCCAGTACTGAATCAGACATAATTTAACCGCTATCTAAAGACACTAATAGCTCAAGGATAAAATGAAGTTATAGAACAAGGTAAAAATTAACGGGAAAGCGCAATTTACAATAAGTAAATGAGCATTTTGAGTTGATTTTTCGTCGTGACCTACATTAATTCCCTTATAAGAGGGTAAACGCAGTTATATGACTTCATATTATTATTGAGAATAAAAAAGGCGGGTAATTAACCCGCCTTTATATCTACAGTAAGAATAAATTCTTATTTGTAGAAATCAATCATTGTTTCTAATGATTTAACTTTAATCTTATCTGCATTACCCGCTGAACCGAATGCTTCAAATCGAGCTTTACAAATAGCGCTCATTGCAGCAGTTGATTCTTTAAGGAATTTACGTGGATCAAAGTTAGACGTATTTTCTGCAAGGTGCTTACGAACTGAACCTGTAGATGCCATACGTAAATCAGTATCGATGTTAACTTTACGAACACCATTTTTGATACCTTCAACGATTTCTTCAACTGGAACACCGTAAGTTTGACCCATGTCACCACCGTAAGAATTAATGATTTTTAACCATTCTTGTGGCACTGATGAAGAACCATGCATAACTAAATGTGTGTTAGGGATACGTGCATTGATTTCTTTGATGCGATCAATACGTAAAATTTCACCAGTAGGTTCCTGAGTGAATTTGTAAGCGCCGTGTGAAGTACCTATCGCGATAGCTAATGCATCACAGTTAGTTGCTTCAACGAAATCAGCCGCTTCTTCAACACCAGTAAGCAACATATCTAAATCAAGCTTGCCTTCTGCACCATGACCGTCTTCTTCGCCCATTTCACCTGTTTCTAATGAACCTAAACAACCGAGTTCACCTTCAACTGAAACACCACCAGCGTGAGCCATTTTTACAACTTCTTTGGTTACTTCAACGTTGTATTCGAAAGAAGAGGGCGTCTTCATATCAGCCATTAAAGAACCATCCATCATGACTGATGAGAAACCAGACTGGATTGAACGTAAGCATACTGCCGGCTCAGAACCATGATCCTGGTGCATAACAACAGGAATGTGTGGGTACATTTCAATTGCAGCAGAAATTAAGTGACGTAAGAACGGTTCGCCCGCGTATGAACGTGCACCGGCAGAACCCTGCATGATAACCGGACTGTTAGTCGCATCAGCTGCTTGCATGATGGCATGAACTTGTTCCATGTTGTTTACGTTAAATGCTGGCATTCCGTAGCTGTTTTCAGCTGCGTGATCCAATAATTGTCTAAGTGATATAAGGGCCATGATGACCTCCTTAAGATTACAGTTTTTAAAAGTTAAGTTTTATAAATAATTAATTTAGTTCTTCTGGATCCACTAGCTGCTCTAAATCGCCACCAACACGAACAATCGACATCGTATTAGTACCACCAGCATCACCCATAGTCTCTCCACGTGTAACAAGAATTAAATCTCCCTCACGTACAGCGCCACGGCGAAGTAATTCATCAACAGCTTCTTTCATAATGGTTGTGCGTTCTTCATCATCAGCCACTTCAAAACTCACCGGATAGACACCTCTGAATAAAGTGACTTTACGACGAGTTTCGACATATTTAGTTAATGCATAAATCGGAATACCCGAGCTTATACGCGACATCCAGCGAGGTGTTGAACCAGATTCTGTTAATGCAGCAATGGCTTTCACGCCTAAATGGTTAGCGGTATACATAGAAGCCATTGCAATGGCTTCATCAATGCGATGAAAATGTGTATCAATTCGGTGGTCTGATTTTTTTGCAATACGCTCTCTCTCAGCAACAAGACAAATTCTATCCATTGCTTCAATCGCTTCAGCGGGGTATTCGCCGCTTGCTGTTTCTGCTGAAAGCATAATGGCATCGGTACCATCTAGTACAGCATTAGCAACATCAAATACTTCTGCGCGCGTTGGAATATGGCTTGTAATCATTGATTCCATCATTTGTGTTGCAGTAATTACAATGCGATTCATTTTTCGTGCTTTTTGGATCAACATTTTTTGTACTGGAGGTAATGCTGCATCACCAATTTCAACACCAAGATCGCCACGTGCAACCATAATGACATCTGATGCCTGAATAATGTCATCTAAATTATCTAATGCATCAGCACGTTCAACCTTAGCAACAATATCAGCGTATCCACCTGCTGCTTTCATTAAGTCACGCGCATCATGGAGATCTTGTCCTGTCACGGGAAAAGACACTGCCAGATAATCAGCTTTCATTTTTGCAGCAAGCTTAATATCTTCTTTATCTTTTTTGGTTAATGCCGGAGCAGATAAACCACCACCTTGCTTGTTTAAACCTTTACGATCAGAGAGAGCGCCGCCGATAGCCACTTTACAACGTACTTCAGTGCCTTCAACTTCATCAACCCACAAACTAATACGGCCATCATCAAGTAATAAAGTATCACCACGTTTTACATCTTGTGGTAACTCTTTATAAGCCATACCAACACGTTCTGTTGTTCCGGCATTTGGATCCATCGCAGTATCAAGAACAAATGAGTCACCATTATTTAAGACGATTTTTGTATCTTTAAATTTCTCGATACGAATTTTAGGACCCTGAAGATCACATAAAACACCAATTTGGCGTCCATGAGCGCGAGCACGATTACGTAATTTTTCAGCACGCTCTATGTGTTCTTCAGGATTACCATGTGAGAAATTAATACGAACAACATCTACACCCGCCTCAATAATACGATCCAACATTTTTGCATCGTTTGTTGCGGGGCCTAGTGTGGCAATAATTTTAGTACGTCTCATATTTTTTTATTTTTTCTCTTAATTATTTTGCTTGTTCTTCTAACATAGCAACGGCTGGTAATACTTTGCCTTCCAAATATTCAAGGAATGCGCCACCCGCTGTTGAAATATAAGATACTTTATCAAAAATATCATATTTTTGGATTGCTGCAATTGTGTCACCGCCACCCGCTAAACTAAAGCCTGGAGAGTTTGCAATTGCCATTGAAACAGTCTTCGTGCCTTCACCAAACTGATCAAATTCAAATACGCCAACTGGGCCATTCCAAACGATTGTTCCTGCTTTAGAAATAATATCTGCTAATACTTTTGCAGAGTCAGGACCGATATCAAAAATCATATCATCATCAGCACATTCGTCAGCTGCTTTTAATGTTGCTTCTGCAGTTTCTGCAAATTCTTTTGCGCAAACAATATCTGTAGCGATTGGAATACTCGCGCCGCGTGCTTCCATTTTTTCAATTAATGCTTTTGCTGTATCAACTAAATCTTCTTCATATAAAGATTTACCCACGTTATAACCTTTAGCCGCTAAGAACGTATTTGCGATACCGCCACCAACAACAAGTTGATCAACTTTTTCAGATAATGCTTCAAGTACTGTTAACTTAGTTGAAACTTTAGAGCCGCCAACGATAGCAACCATTGGACGAGCAGGTTCAGCTAATGCTTTAGCAAGGCTGTCTAATTCGCCTGAAAGTAAAATACCCGCACATGCAGTCGGCGCTTGAACACCCACGCCATGAGTAGATGCTTGTGCACGGTGAGCCGTACCAAATGCATCCATAACAAATACGTCACATAAAGCTGCGTACTTTTTAGATAATGCTTCGTCGTCTTTCTTCTCGCCCGCATTGAAACGCACGTTTTCTAAAAGAACAACTTCACCGCCTCTAACATCAGGAGTGGTATCAAGGTAGTCTTTAATTAATTTAACCTCTTTACCTAATTTTTCAGACATTACTGCCGCAATCGGCGCCAATGAATTTTCTTCATCAACTTGACCTTCTGTAGGGCGACCACGGTGAGACATCACCATGACAGAAGCACCCGCTTTCATAGCGTGCTCAATAGAAGGCATAGATGCAGTAATACGTGCATCCGAAGTTACTTTTCCATCTTTAACAGGAACATTTAAATCAGCACGAATTAAAACGCGCTTACCCGCAAGATCAAGATCAGTCAGTTTGATAAAAGACATTTAGAACTCCTAAATTTTTAAAATATTTAACGCAGAGACACTTTGTAAATACCTTTGCGTTAAAAATCTTTGTTGCTTATTCAAACTAAGTTCAAGATCTTAAAGAACTGTTTGAAGCCTGCTTATATTAATTTGTTGGGCTGAAGCCCAACCTACAATATATAGGTTGAGCATCATTCCAATATTTCTTTTCCACTCAAAAATTTCACTGAGCGGAATAAGCGAGAGATTTTGTTCACTGGCAAGGCGGAGGGATATTTTGAACACGGAGCGTACTCCAGTACGTGAGTATTCAAAATGTCCCGACAACGCCGCCAGAGGACAAAAGATCCGCTTATTTAGTTGGCGGCAACGTGTTCGACAAAGCGCATCATATTGCACGTGTAACCATATTCATTATCGTACCAGGATACTAACTTAACGAATGTGCCGTCTAATGCGATACCTGCTTCTGAATCAAAGATTGAAGAGAAACCAACACCACGGAAGTCAGTAGAAACAACTTTTTCGTCTGTGTAACCAAGCGTTTTACTCATAGGACCAGATTCTGAAGCGGCTTTCATTGCAGCACAAATTTCTTCGTATGACGCTTCTTTGTTTAACTCTACCGTTAAATCAACAACAGAAACGTCTGAAGTTGGTACGCGGAAAGCCATACCCGTTAATTTGCCATTCAATTCTGGAAGTACAACACCTACTGCTTTAGCTGCACCCGTTGAAGATGGGATGATGTTTTCTAAGATACCACGACCACCGCGCCAGTCTTTCATTGAAGGACCATCAACCGTTTTTTGAGTTGCCGTTGCAGCATGAACAGTCGTCATCAAACCACGTTTGATGCCCCACTTGTCATTAATAACTTTAGCAATAGGTGCTAAACAGTTAGTAGTACAAGATGCTGCTGAAACGATTTTTTGACCTGCATATTCGTCGTGGTTAACACCATATACGAACATTGGCGTGCCATCTTTAGAAGGTGCAGATTGAACAACTTTACCCGCGCCTGCATCAATATGCTTCTGACAGCTTTCTTCTGTTAAGAAGAAACCAGTACAATCGATAACGATGTCTGCTTTTACGTCGCCCCATTTAAGGTCTGAAGGATCACGTTCTGCTGTTAAACGGATATCTTTACCATTAACAACCATTGCGCCTTCTTTGTGTGAAACTTCACCATTAAAACGACCGTGAACTGAATCATACTTAAGCATGTACGCTAAGTAATCAGCATCTAATAAATCATTGATACCAACGATTTCGATGTCTTTAAATTCATTATATACAGCACGGAATACCATGCGACCAATACGGCCAAAACCGTTAATACCGACTTTAATTGTCATTGTTACTTCCCCTTACAAAGTTAAAAATTTCAAATCTAAATCAAGTTCAAAATCTAACGCAAAGACGCTAAGTCGCAGAGGGCGCAAAGTAAAATAAAAACTTTGCGTTCTTTGCGTCTCCGCGCCTTAGCGTTGAAAATATTTACATTACTGATTCAACAGCGCTCACTACGTTTTCAACAGTGAAACCAAACTCTTTAAAGAGTTGGTCAGCTGGAGCAGACTCACCGAAGTGGTCGATACCCACAACAACATCCGCATATTTGTACCAGCCAGCTGTAACAGCAGCTTCAACAGCAACTGTCGCAATGCCCATACCCAATACTGCAGTTTGGTAATCATCATCTTGCTCTTCAAACACATTCACTGAAGGCATTGAAACAACACGGATGTTTTTACCCGACATTGCTTCTGCCGCACCCATTGCAAGCTCAACTTCAGAACCTGTGGCAATGATGACTGCATCAGGAGTACCGTCACAATCTTTCAGTACGTAACCACCCTTAGCAATATCAGCGATTTGTGCGTCAGTACGAGTCTGATGAGCTAAACCTTGACGAGAGAAGATTAAAGTAGAAGGACCTTCTTTACGCTCAGCCGCTTGCTGCCAACATACTGCAGATTCAACCGCATCACATGGACGCCATACTGCCATATTAGGAATCATACGTAGCGTAGGAATTTGTTCGATAGGTTGATGTGTAGGACCATCTTCGCCTAAACCAATAGAATCGTGCGTAAATACGAAAATACTACGAATTTTCATTAATGCTGCCATACGCAAAGCGTTACGCGCGTACTCAGAGAACATTAAGAACGTTGCGCCGAATGGAATTAAACCACCGTGTAATGCAATACCATTCATGATTGCTGACATAGCAAATTCACGAACACCGTAGTTAATATAGTTAGCATCTTCATTGTTGATCATTGGCTTGTAACCAGACCATTCAGTCAGGTTAGAACAACCTAAATCAGCTGAACCACCAAACATTTCAGGTAACATGGGTGAGTAAGCTTCGATAGAGGCTAATGATGCCTGACGAGTCGCCGGGCTTTTCGCATCAGCATTTACAGACGCAATGTAGTCAGCAGATTTAGCTGCCCAATCCGCAGGTAAATCACCCGCCATGCGGCGTTCGTATTCAGCTGCTAATTCAGGGAATGCGGCTTTGTATGAAGCGAACTTTTCGTTCCAGGCCGCTTCTGCTTTAGCACCACTTTCTTTGCAATCCCAACCAGCATAAACATCAGCAGGCACTTCAAATGCACCGTGATCCCAACCTAAAGCTGCTTTAGTTAAATTAATTTCTTCTTCACCTAATGGCGCACCGTGACAAGCGTGTGAACCCGCTTTGTTTGGAGAACCAAAACCAATGGTTGTTTTACAACAAATCATGGTTGGCTTATCCGTCATGGCTTTCGCCATATCGATTGCTTTTTGTAATGCTTCAGGATCGTGACCATCAACATCAGCAATGACGTGCCAGCCATAAGACTCAAAACGCTTAGGCGTATCATCAGTAAACCAGCCTTCAACGTGACCATCGATAGAAATACCGTTGTCATCCCAGAATGCAATTAGCTTACCCAAGCCTAACGTACCAGCAAGTGAACAAGCTTCATGAGAAATACCTTCCATCAAACAACCGTCACCTAAGAAAACGTAAGTGTTGTGGTCAACGATGTTGTGGTTTTTCTGGTTGAACTGACCCGCCATTGCTTTTTCAGCAATCGCCATACCCACACCGTTAGTAATACCCTGGCCTAAAGGACCCGTGGTTGTTTCAATACCTGGCGCATAGCCGTACTCAGGATGACCTGGTGTTCTGGAATGTAATTGACGGAAGTTTTTCAAGTCATCAATTGAAAGGTCATAACCTGTCAAATGTAATAATGAATATATAAGCATAGAACCGTGGCCATTCGAAAGAATGAAACGGTCACGATTTGACCAATCTGGATTTGTTGGATTGTGGTTCATGTTGTTGTTCCACAATACTTCAGCGATATCCGCCATACCCATAGGGGCACCTGGATGACCTGAATTGGCTTTTTGAACTGCATCCATACTTAAAGCACGGATTGCATTAGCAAGATCTTTACGCGATGACATAAGAATGTCTCCCTATAAGTTTAAAAATAAAAAATCTTTTCTGACCCTATGTATCTGATTATCAATACAAAAGTGGTCTTTCTGTCACCCAAAGAAGCTCGATAACAGCGTTTAATTTGTTCCCATAACTGGAAATAGTGCAAGAAATAACCGCTCCCTTACGCCCTCTTTTCCTTATACAGCAATGGCTTTTCGCCACCCCAAAACCGTGACTGAGTCTTAATCTGGCCACGGGAAAATAGAGCCGGCAATTCTCCCATTTTCACCCCCCGCGAGCAAGGA
>Ga0316209_1002997_pt1 | contig 12277 bp, 12 predicted proteins | sample 6monopyrite_MG_FD_204945 | JGI IMG/M metagenome (GOLD analysis project Ga0316209, IMG submission 204945) | Microbial mat bacterial communities from mineral coupon in-situ incubated in ocean water Damariscotta River, Maine, United States -... | ecosystem: Environmental > Aquatic > Marine >...
GATAAAAAGCCGACTCGCCCTGAAGCGAGTTAAAATCAAAATTATTGATTGTCATCTTGCCGCCAGCGATAGCAGCGGCCCCCATAAAATAGGTTGCGGACACGGGATCAGCAGGGATCTCAAATTCTCCACCATGGTAACCCTGTCCAGGCTCCACGCTGAAACCCTCGGGGGTCTCTGTCACTTCAACACCCATTTGCGCCATTAGCCGAATGGTCATATCCACATAAGCTCTGGAGACAATTTCAGCCTCAATCTTTATCGAAAGACCGGCGGCCAGTTTTGGTGCCACCATCAACATAGCGCTCAAATATTGACTGCTCCTGCTGGCATCGAGACTACAGTTGTTGCCACGGACAGGCCCGGTGATTATCGCGGGCAAACACTCATTGGCTGTCTCAATCCCGACCGACAACGACCGCAAACACGAAAAAATCTCACCCATAGGGCGCGTTGCCATTTTATCTGAGCAGTTGATAGTTACCGGATAGGATTCAAGCGCCGCGATTGCACTGACAAATCGGGAAAACGTACCACTGTGCGCGGTAAAAAGCGTCGCCGATTGTTGCAGTGGCGTCTTTCTGGGATAAACGATTAATTGTTGCCCTTCGCGAGAAAATTGATAACCAAGCTCGGAAAGGCCTGTGATTGCGGTATTGATATCCTGATTATCTACTAGATTACTTAACCGGGACTTTGAATCGGCCAGCGCGCATAAAGGCAGTAGCCGGTTGGCAACGTACTTGCTGCCGGGCAGGGTAATTTGCGCGTCAATGTTTTGGGTTGGAAGGATCGCTCTTTTCACGCAAACGGCCGTCTATTAACAATATCTCTTTTGATTAAACCGTTTCACCTGCTAAAAGTAAATCGGCTTTTAACCATATAATTAATATTTATTTACTCAAAACCCACGACCTTGCAACTATTGCCTCGAAATCACCTTCAGATTTTAAAATAGCAGTCCTGCCAGTCCAAAGCCATGTGCAGTAGCAGCCCGATAGCGACTACCCGTGTCTGGCGAGGAGCCAGCAATAACAAATAAAGAGCAATCGCCCAATCCGTGTGCAACGGGTGAAAATTAATGCTACAACGAAGTGGGTCGTAAACCGGACTTGCCAGCAAATGATCCAGATCCACCAGCATGGTTAACGACAAAATAAGCCAGACTTTCAACCATCGCGTGCGAAAAAACGCAACGGCCACCAGCAGCGGGATCAGAAAATGAAAAACTATATGCAACATGGGGTTGCATACTAACCGATTGCCGCAGGAAACCAAAGTCACCTTTGATTGGGCTCGCTGACAATGCTTAAATTGGCAGCCTAAGTCGAATAAGCTAGAATAGCTTCGGTTTTTTGATATCCATAATACTTCGACTCAACTCAATCCGAACCATCTCACTAGCAATCAGGCCGCGTCGTACTTATGCAAGCTATCTCTCTGCCTTATCTTGAAAACGCTGAAAAACTATCACGACTGGAGAGCCTGCTCGACCGTCCCTGGGCAATATTACTGGATAGCGCGGGCAATGAGTCGCAATTTAACTCGTTTGATATTTTTAGCTGCCAACCGACGGTCAGACTTGAATTTTCAGGTGGGCAGGTTGAGGTTGAGTCGGACCTTGACCTGGCTTCTATCGACGCGCCGTCGCTGGATCGAAAAGACCCGCTCAGTTGCATGCGCCAGTTGCTGACGTTATTTAAAAAAATGCGAAGACCGTATGAGCAAAAACTCCCTTTTAACGGCGGTTGGATGGGTTATATAAGCTATGATTTTGCCCGCTACCTGGAAAAACTGCCCGAGCTGGCACAAGACGATATTCAGCTGCCTGAAATTCAGATGGGCCTGTATCAATGGGCGCTGATCAGCGACCATCGAGCAAAAACGAGTACGCTATATAATTTCGGACTGGATGAATCGGACTGGCTAGCGGTCGTTAAATTATTCGACCCCCTGCTAAAAACGGAACAAAAGCAGGCGACCAATTCGAATGAGATAGACAATTTCAAACTTGTTCAGGATTGGCAAAGCAATACCGGACCTGAGCAATATCAAAGTGCGTTTGAAAAAATTAAGAATTACATTAACGCAGGCGATTGCTATCAGGTAAATTACGCACAAAGATTTTCAACGCGCTACCAGGGTTCGGTCAAACACGCCTATAAACAGCTGACGACCAATAACGGAGCGCCCTTTTCAGCATTTTTAAATTTTCAGACGCATCAGATCCTGAGCCTTTCACCAGAGCGATTTATTCAGTCCATTAACGGCAAAGTGATAACACAACCGATTAAGGGAACACGCGCGCGTAGCGCTGACCCGGTTGAAGATAAAGCGCTGGCGCAATCACTTAAAAACAGCGCCAAAGATCGGGCAGAAAATTTGATGATTGTCGACCTGCTACGAAATGATCTTAGCCGAACCGCCGCTAATGCAAGCGTCAGGGTAACCGAGCTATTCGCTCATCATCAATTCTCTTCGGTACACCATCTGATTTCCACTGTTGAATCCAGGCTGGCGCCTGAATACGATAATTTTGACCTGCTCGCGACAACTTTCCCCGGCGGCTCCATCACCGGCGCCCCAAAAATAAGAGCGATGGAAATAATTGAAGAGCTGGAACCAGTCCGCCGTAACCTTTATTGCGGGATCATCGGATATCTGGATTTTGAGAATAATATGGATAGCAATATCTGTATTCGTACCCTGATAGCTAAACAAAACCGGTTATACTGTTGGGCTGGCGGTGGCCTGGTAGCCGATTCTCAGATGCAGACAGAATACCAGGAAACCTTTGATAAGTTGGCTAAAATACTGCCCATTCTGTCGCCAGAAACGGGGCCATCAATATGATCGAAAACATTCAACAACATTTAATTCCGGTAGACCAGCCGGGGCAGAAACAGGTCGATTTTCGATGCGCCGCGGTACTGGTTCCGCTAGTAAAAAATGAACAAGATGGACACTGGCAGGTGATTTTTACCCGTCGTGCCGAGCACCTAAAGCATCATCCTGGTCAAATCAGTTTTCCCGGTGGCGGGTTTGAAAAACAAGATCGGGATCTGAGCCACACCGCCATTCGCGAAACCGGTGAGGAGATAGGGATAAGACCGGAGCATATTCAGTTGATCGGTCGCCTGCCACAGCAACGCACCATTTCACAATATAATGTTACCCCATTTGTGGGAACTGTCGCCCCGGAGCATCAAATTAGTCTGGATACCAATGAGGTCGCGGAAGTTTTCCGGGCTCCTTTTGCATTTGTTACTGCTCCGACCAATCAGGAAAAGGTCGTTGAAAGCATCAATGGCAAAGATTACAGCTTCTACGTTATACGCTATAAGCATTATAATATCTGGGGCGCGACCGCGAAAATTCTGGTTAACCTTTCCCGGCGACTAACACCTGATTCGGCACAATAAGAACCGGGTACAAAGAATTAACACAAGCAAACTATGCGGTCAGAATTTAATCATGATCACATTGGCTGCACAATTACCCACTGATCACCAATCAATTTAACGAGGCTATCTTGGCAGTTTCAGTATTCGACCTTTTCACTTTGGGCATTGGCCCTTCCAGCTCTCACACAGTAGGGCCGATGCGTGCGGCTCATCTGTTTGCCGCGAAAACGCTCAAACTCAACCAGCCGCCCGCCAGGCTACTTGCTGAGTTATACGGATCTCTGGGACACACGGGAAAAGGCCACGGCAGCGATGTTGCCGTACTGCTCGGGCTACAAGGCGAACGCCCGGATCTGGTTGATACTGACTCTATCCCGGCCAAACTCGCGCAGATAAAATCGCAACGGCAAATTAATCTCAACGGTCGCTGTTTGATCGCGTTTGACCCGATCCGGGATTTAATTTTTCATCGAAAGAAAGTATTGCCCGGGCACGCCAATGGCATGAAATTCTCCGCGTTTGATAACGAGGGGACGCTGCTGCTGGAAAAAATATACTATTCCGTTGGCGGTGGCTTTGTGATCAGCGAAGGCGCAGATATTCAACCGCTGAAAGATAAACACTTAAAACTACCATTTGATTTTCAGTCGGGTGATCAGCTTTTGCAGATGAGCCGCGAAAGTGGCTTGAGCATTAGCAGCATTATGCTTAAAAACGAAAACGTGTGGCGAAGCCAGGATGAAATTGTTGCGGGATTGGATAAGATCTGGCGCACCATGTCAGCCTGTATCGACAAGGGAATGTCCACCGAAGGGCTGTTACCCGGCGGGCTAAAGGTTACGCGACGGGCACCTTCGCTAAAAAGAAAATTGTGCTCACGCGCTCACTCCGCCGACCCGCTGTCGGCCATGGACTGGGTTAACCTGTACGCGCTTTCGGTGAATGAGGAAAACGCCGCCGGTGGGCGCGTCGTTACCGCGCCAACTAACGGTGCTGCAGGAATCATCCCTGCTGTCATCAAGTACTATCAGCATTTTTATCAGCCTAAGGGAATGGAGTCTATTCAACGCTTTTTACTCACCGCCGCCGCCATCGGCATTTTATACAAAATTAACGCCTCGATTTCTGGCGCAGAGGTAGGCTGCCAGGGTGAAGTCGGTGTTGCCTGTTCAATGGCCGCTGCCGGTTTGACCGAAGCGCTTGGCGGCTCGCCTGCGCAGGTCGAATGCGCCGCAGAAATTGGAATGGAGCACAATTTGGGACTCACCTGCGACCCCGTCGGCGGATTGGTACAAGTGCCTTGTATCGAGCGCAATGCGATGGGCGCAGTCAAGGCGATTAACGCGGCCAGACTGGCCATGCAGGGAGATGGTGATCACAAGGTATCATTAGACAAAGTCATCAAGACTATGCGCGAAACCGGCGCCGATATGAAAACCAAATATAAAGAAACCGCTCGTGGCGGTCTTGCGGTTAACATTATCGAATGTTGATCAGGATTTGCTTATTTAAGTACCATTCTATCGGCGCAGGGCTTTTGGTGCTGGGATCTGGGTTAAGCACTCACCTGAGGCAGGCTGATCTCAAAACCCTGGTCGGGAAGCCAGACAAGGTCACCCTTCATCTGCCGCATAAACCCTCTGACCATCGCAAGACCAACCCCGGACTGTCCCAGTAATGTGCGACTCGAGTAAAATGGCTCGAAGAGGTGCGTTTGTTGTTCGTCGCTCAGTTGAAGGTTGTCGATAAGTAGACGCAGCTTGATTTTATCCTCCTCACAAAACAGACTCAGCGAAATTTCTGCCTGTTCACTCGACTTTTGTTCAGTCCCAACTGCTTTTTTAGTCTTACTATAATCACGACAAAATTGAATCAAATCGGTCAAACAGCTTTCAAACCATTGCCGATTTGTACTGACCACAGCGGCAAACTCTTTATCAACCAACAACTGACAATCTTGTTTCTGGCACAGCGATTGTACCAACGACAATAGCGCCAACTCCTGGCGACTCACCTGCAACCGACCGATCGATGAAAGCAACTGTTTGCCAAAAGTAACTGCCCCATTGGTCGAAACAAGCGTAGATTGAAGCCTCTCGCTTGTTTCGTTTTGCTCGCAATCGAGCAACGCCAGCTCGGTAAAGCCCATGATCCCTGACAGGTAATTGTTGTACCCGTGCACCATCAGTCCAATGATATCCTCGTGCTCCAGATAATCCTGATTTTTTTTCATCACTGACCCAATTCGAAGTACGCAAAAACTGAAAAATAGAAAGCTCTGAAATCGAAAAACCTACCGATTTTCAGGGATAAAAAAACGGGAAAAATCCCGTCTTTTTAAGTGTAAAAACGCCGTTTGTGATTACTTGATTACAATGACATCAGCCGAAATATCATGCAATACCTGCTCAGCGGTATTTCCCATGATACGGCCGCGTAAACTGATACTTGTTTTGCTCCCAAGAAGAACAACGTCGGCGTCTATTTCTTTGCTGATGCGGCATATTTCACGCGCAGGTTTTCCTGACACCAGGTGGACCCGGCTACGGTCAATTCCAACTTCATCCATCAACTTAAGAATGATAGGGTCAAGCTTGCTTTTCATTTTTTCTTCGTAGGCTTTTGGATTAATCATGTCCAGATCGGCCAGTGCTTTGGGAACCACCATAGAATAACAAACATGGACTTTGCTCTGGGTCGCTTTTGCCAGTTTATTGGCCTGACGCATAATATCTTCATTCAGATTCAACGATTTTTGGCCGCTGGAGCCTAAATCTAGCGCAGCCAGAACCACACCTCCTGCTTTCCAGGGGTTGTCGCCGACAATCATCACCGGCTCAGGGCAATGACGCATTAACTGCCAGTCAGATGGCGTGTACAGAAAAGCTTCAGAGCGATTACCCGACTTAAACACCATATCAAAGGATTTCTGGTCGCAACGAGAGATAACCCAACGCTCAAAAGACTTTTCCCACACCACGTCGGTTCTTACTTTTACTCCGGCTAAATCCAGCTTGCCCAATATCGCTTCCATTTCTTCCTGTTTTCGATCCATGTAGGAGTGATGAACCCGACGCTTTTCATCGTGAGTCAGTATCTCGGAACTGTCGACACCTGGAGCATGCACAAACCCAACAAACTCAATGGCGGCACCGCTGTTTTTCGCAGTTTCCAACGCATGATGGAATGCCAGCTGCTCACCACCTTCCTTATCTGCAATTACCAGTAATTCTCGCATCTATCTCTCCAAGATGTTAATAAGTTGATTTGACTGTCGTTATTTTAGCAATAAACCTCTTATTTATCATGGCAGATTTAAACAATTTGAGCTTTATTTAAATTCGAAATATTTTGTCCGTATTGTTGAAGATGAAACAGTATCTGGTCAGAGAGAGAACGAAGGCGAATAAAAAAGAAGCAATGCTTCTTTCGTCTGAGCGGCCGAAGAAGTGGAATTCGCTCGCTCTGGTTGAAGATTTAGAGCTTCTGCATTATCGGAAGTAGCTTAGAATATTAGGACTTGAAGAAAATTGGTCGGAGCGAGAGGATTTGAACCTCCGACCACTTGCACCCCATGCAAGTGCGCTACCAGGCTGCGCCACGCTCCGATTTAAAATACCGAGATTGGTACTTCAGATTTGTGAGGCGGAATATTACCTTATCCTGCACACATTGCAAGTGGTTGTTAGAAATTGAGTGAATTAAAGGTAAGCCTCCAGGCTAGTGCCTGAGTATATTTAATACGTCTTCCAGCTCTTTGATGATTGCCTGTATTGCTTGCGGATCGGAACCTGATTCCTCAGCTTCCAGTTGTTGCCGTGCGCCGCCAATAGTAAAGCCCTGGTCGTACAGGAGTTCCCTGATTTCACGGATGACCAAAACGTCTTCGCGCTGGTAGTAACGGCGATTTCCACGTCGTTTGACCGGTTTTAACTGAGGAAATTCCTGTTCCCAGTAACGCAATACGTGGGGTTTTACCAGACAAAGTTCGCTGACTTCGCCAATGGTAAAGTAGCGTTTGTCCGGTATGGGTAACAGTTCGTTGTTATTACTTGCTTCCAGCATAAGCTTCCACTCGGGCTTTTAATTTTTGTCCTGGCCGAAAAGTCACCACGCGTCTCGCGCTGATCGGGATCTCTTCGCCGGTTTTTGGATTTCGTCCTGGTCTTTGCTTTTTGTCTCTTAGATCAAAATTACCAAAACCAGAAAGCTTTACCTGCTGATTGGCCGAAAGCGAGTCACGAATTTCTTCGTAAAACCCTTCGACCATCTCTTTTGCCTCTCTTTTATTAAGGCCTAAATCTTCAAACAAACGCTCAGCCATATCGGCTTTTGTCAACGCCATCGCTAATCCCTCAAAACTGCATCCAGTTTTTCTGTCAACGCGGAAATCACTTTATCCAATGTTTTGCTTATCTCAGCATCTTTAAAAGTTCTATCTGAGCGCTGCAGGGTAAAACCTAAAGCGACACTCTTGTAGCCGGGCTCAATACCCTTGCCGCGATAAATATCGAATATTACTACATCACTAAGCCAACTCTTGGCTGTTTGTCCAATTAAATCAACAATTTGCGAAGATGTCACGCTTTCTTTTACTAAAATAGCCAGATCGCGACGAATGGACGGGAATTTCGATAAAGGGTTGAATTTAGGTAACTTTCTGGCTAAAACGCGTTTTAGCTCCAGTTCAAACACGTAAACGGGCTCGTCCAGGTCAAACTCTTTCTGGGTTTGCGGGTGTAATTTACCGATAAAACCGCAGGCCTGACCATTTCTTAGTATTTGTGCGGATTGTCCCGGGTGTAAACCGTCGCGCTGCGCCGCAACAAAGGAGAACTGCTCTTTTGCCGCGCTAAGCTCAAAAACCACTTCCAGGTCGCCTTTGAGATCGTAAAAATCAACTTTCTCATTCTGGGCTTCCCAGTTTTCTCCCATACGGCGTCCTGAAATCACACCCGCGATCACTGGCGTTTGCTGCAACCCAGCTTCGCCAGGAACAAACTTGAGCCCCGTTTCAAAAAATCGAACCTGATCATGCTGTCGTTTCTGGTTGTAAGCGACCGCTTTTAATAATCCCGGCCACAGCGACGTTCGCATCACTCCTAGCTCGGAAGAGATGGGATTTAACAGCGCTAGCGGCTCAATGGCCGGGTCGATGAGCTGCTGCGATGCTTTTTCAACGAATGAGTAAGTGATCGCCTCCTGATATCCGCGAGCTGCTAGAACTCGGCCGAGCTGCAACTTTTGCAAGCGATTTTCTGGTTGCCTGATCATCGCCATTTCCGCCATAGGTGCACGGCTAGGCACATTGTTGTAGCCATACACGCGTACCAGCTCTTCAATTAAGTCTGCTTCAATAGATATATCAAAACGACGACTGGGAATAGCGACCATCCAGCCTTCTTCACCGGCAGTTAGCGACATGCCCAGACGCGTTAAAATGTCTTCGACCTGAGTTTCCTCTAATTGAATCCCCAAAAGACGCTCGATTCTCGCGCTACGCAACTTGACGCTGCGTGGTTTGGGGAAATGCTCCTGGCTGATACAATCAACAATCGGTCCCGCCTGGCCACCGACGATCCCCAATAATAATTCAGTGGCTCTTTCGATGGTTTTTGCGCAGAGATCATAGTCCACTCCGCGCTCAAACCGGTGTGAGGCGTCTGTATGTAAACCATAAGCCCGAGCTTTACCGGCGATATGGATTGGTTCCCAATGGGCCGCTTCGAGCAACAGATCGGTCGTCCCTTCACTAATTCCGGAAAACTTACCGCCCATGATACCGGCCATCGACAAAGCTTTTTTGTCGTCAGCAACTACCAGCGTGTCGGAATTCAGCTCAATCTCTGAATCATCCAGCAAGGTCAGTTTTTCACCCTTCTTCGCGTAGCGTATATCGATCGCACCTTCCAGATTATTCAAGTCGAACGCGTGCATGGGGTGACCCAGCTCTAACATGACATAATTAGTCACATCCACAACCGGGTCGATCGAGCGAATATCGCTGGCTAACAAACGGGCCTTCATCCATTCGGGCGTTTGTGCGCTGATATCGACGCCTTTCATCACCCGGGCGACAAAGCGCGGATTAGCCTCTGGCGCGTTTAACTTAACTTCGACCTTATCGTCTATGGTCACCGGCGCTGGTTCAATTTCTATGGGCGTAACCGGTGTCCGGGTTAGCACGCCCACTTCCGTCGCGATCCCTTTTACGCCAAGACAGTCGCCTCGATTTGGCGTAAGGTCGATATCAATTGCTACATCTTTTAAGCCTATATGGTCGACAAACTGCGCGCCGATAACAGCGTCCTGTGCAAGTTCAATGATGCCGTCATGCTCATCCGAAATCTCCAGCTCTTTGCCTGAACAGAGCATACCGAAAGAATGAACACCGCGAAGCTTGGCTTTTTTGATTTTGAAATCACCCGGTAAAGTGCAGCCGATAGTCGCCACCGCAACTTTCAATCCTTCACGCGCATTTGGCGCCCCGCAAATAATTTGCAGGTTTTCACCGCTGCCAACATTGACGCTACAAACCTGTAATTTGTCAGCTTCGGGATGGCGCTCCGCTTTAACGATTTGGCCAACCAGAATTCCTTCCAACTCAGCGCCAATTTTTTCAACGCCGTCAACTTCTAACCCGGCCATGGTCAGCGTGGCAACCAGCTCGTCTGTGGAAATGTCAGGGTTTACCCAGCTTCTTAACCAATTTTCACTAATTTTCATTATTCAGTTTTCCAAATTCTTTTTTACTTTTGTGGAGCGGTTTTCCCTCTCCTCTGCCCTCTCCCTGAGGGAGAAGGAAATAACGCCTCGTAGCGCGAAACATCTTTTGTTAATTAAACTGCCTTAAAAAGCGTAAATCATTTTCAAAGAACAAGCGCAGGTCGTTAACGCCGTAGCGCAGCATGGTCATGCGCTCAACCCCCATACCAAAGGCGTAACCGGTATATTCTTCGCTGTCGATGCCGACAGATTCAAGTACATTGGGGTGTACCATACCTGAGCCTAAAATTTCCAGCCAACCCGTATGGCTGCACACGCGACAACCTTTTCCCGAACACATAACACACTCGATGTCGACTTCAGCGGAAGGCTCGGTAAACGGAAAGTAAGAAGGTCTGAAGCGAACTGCCAGATTTTCATTTTCAAAAAAATGTTTTAGGAACTCGTCAAGAACACCTTTCAGATCAGAAAAAGAAGTCGTTTTATCAACCAGCAGACCTTCTACCTGATGAAACATCGGCGTATGTGTCAGATCCGAATCACATCGGTAAACCCGGCCCGGCGCAATGATTCGAACCGGTGGCTTGCTTTTTTCCATGGTGCGGATCTGCACTGGTGACGTATGGGTTCTTAACAGGTCGCCGTTACCAAAATAGAAAGTATCGTGCATCGCTCTTGCCGGATGATGCCCCGGAATGTTCAGGGCTTCAAAATTATGGAAGTCGTCTTCGACTTCCGGCCCTTCTTCGACGCCAAAACCGATCTGAGAAAAATAATTGACGATGCGTTCAAGCGTTCTGTTAACCGGATGAATGCCGCCAACCTGTGCATTACGTCCGGCCAGGGTAACATCAATTGATTCATTAGCCAGCTGATCGGCAATTGCTGATTGTTCAAAGGCAGTCTTGCGGTTATCAATTTCCACCTGGATCGCCTTTTTAGCCTTGTTGATCGCAGCTCCAGCCAATGGACGCTCTTCAGGCGGCAATTTTCCGAGTGACTTGAGTTGCCGGGTCAATTCGCCTTTTTTGCCCAGAAAATCAACTTTGACCTGCTCAAGCGCGTGGAGATCTTTGGCTTTAGCGACAGCGTCTAGGCCTCGGCCTGTTAATTCATCAATTGTGTTTGACATTTATTTTTCCAGTGACGGTCTTTCTATATTTGTTTAAATCGTTTTTGATTGTTTTTTCAATCCCTGAAAATAAAAAAAGGGAAGGACATTTGCCCTTCCCCCTATCCACTGTTGTCGGTCAGTCGACTCTGAGCATTAAAACTTCAGAATCTGTCCAACCTCTAATCAGCTAGCGCTTAAGCAAGAGCAGCTTTCGCTTTTTCAACTAAAGCGGCAAAAGCAGCTTTGTCGAAAACAGCGATGTCGGCCAAAATTTTACGGTCGATAGCGATAGACGCTTTCTTAAGACCGTTGATAAATTGGCTGTATGACAATCCGCTTACGCGAGCTTCGGCGTTAATGCGTTGGATCCACAGTGCGCGGAACTGACGCTTACGCTGACGACGGTCACGATAAGCATATTGAGCAGCTTTTGTTACTGCTTGCTTGGCTACACGATAAACACGACTACGCGCTCCGTAGTAACCTTTTGCGGCTTTTAAGACTTTCTTATGACGCTTATGGGCTGTTACACCACGTTTTACTCTAGGCATTTCAAATTACTCCCATTCTTACGCGTAAGGAATCATACGATTCAATTGTTCAACATCAGCTGGTGCTACCATTTGCATATCGCGCAAATGACGCTTTCGCTTAGAACTCTTCTTTGTAAGAATGTGGCGACGATGCGATTGAGCATGCTTGAAACCACCTTTACCGGTTTTTTTGAAACGCTTTGCAGCGCCACTATCGGATTTAATTTTTGGCATTGCTGTTTTACTCCAATTGTCAGCTGCAGGTCGCATTTTGAACAGCGATTGTTGCCAGTCGCTAAACTATGCCGTTTGTTACCTAACAGTGTTAATAAAAAGAAGATCAAATGAGCAAGTCACTTTTATCTTCTGGCCAGCCCCTACAAGGTTGCCAAAAACCCTGCAAAGACAAAACGGCAGCCAGGTTACCCCGACTGCCATTTATTCGTTTTAAGGCTAATCTAATTAGCCAAATTCTGCACACTCAAAGCGACTACCTAAAC
>Ga0316209_1002998_pt1 | contig 12277 bp, 9 predicted proteins | sample 6monopyrite_MG_FD_204945 | JGI IMG/M metagenome (GOLD analysis project Ga0316209, IMG submission 204945) | Microbial mat bacterial communities from mineral coupon in-situ incubated in ocean water Damariscotta River, Maine, United States -... | ecosystem: Environmental > Aquatic > Marine > Coastal...
CTGTTGTTTAAAACGCATCCATCCCTGTATATCACTACCTTTATTACCAGTAAAAGGCAATCCTCCTTTAGATTTTGCTAAATCAAAATGCCTTAAAAAATTCGGCGTAATCTTTGGGAGTTGCGGGGAGAAATCTGCTTTTTGCGGGTAATCCATTTGGTGTTGTTGGTCATTGGTAACGTGAATTTTTGACTGCCTTGCTATACCAAAGCTCGCTTGGCTCATTACCGCAACTTTGTTGTCTTGTATCAAACGGCCTACCACCTGTGTAACATTTTTCCCCTCCCTGAGGACTTCAACAGAAATGCTAAACACACAATCTGACTCTATTGGACCTATGAAATTGGTGTTTAGTGAGCGCATTACCTTCTCAACGCCGACGGCTTCACGCATTGCTTGATAGACCAAAGAGGCTGAGATTCCACCATAGAGCGTACGACCTTGCGCCCAACTGCTAGCAACAGATAAGGTTATGCTGTCACTTTGGGGTTCTACTTGTTGTTTGACTGAGTTTAACAATGTATCAATATGCACAAATGATCCTTATTTTTTTCACCGACAATAAATCATGACTGGTCTGATCTCTAATGTGCTTATAATAGTGATCTATAGCTCTGGGATGATTTAATGTCCTTATGATTGAGCATAACTATCTGTTATGTTTACAAAAAATTAACAAATTAGCTTGAAATTACTAGGTCTACACCCGTACCATGAGGTAAACATAAAGCACAGAGTTCAAAGGATACATAGATGGCAAGTGACGAAACACTGAGTAGCGGATCACCAGAAGTTCCAACAGCCGTATCCAATGGTTATCGGAATTATGTGTTATTCATATTGACTCTTATCTACGCTTTTAATTTTATCGATCGCCAGATAATCGGTATATTGTCGCCTTTTATAAAGGCTGATTTGGGTCTGGATGACGCGCAGTTAGGCTGGCTCAAAGGCATTTATTTTGCTTTATTGTATACCGTTGTGGGTCTTCCAATCGCTTGGCTCGCAGACCGATACAGTAGAGTCAATATCGTTGCCATTTCGCTCACGCTATGGAGCGGTTTTACTGCTGCATCAGGTTTAGCTGGTAATTTTACACAGCTAGCTTTGGCGCGCATTGGTGTGGGTATTGGTGAAGCAGGCGGTAGCCCGCCTTCTCATTCAATTATTTCAGATTTATTTCCCAAAGAAAAACGCGCAGGCGCTTTAGCTGTTTATTCTTTGGGTATCCCTTTTGGCATTATGTTGGCGTTTTTTGCTTCCGCATTTTTTCTCAAAGGTGGTGAGGCAGATTGGCGCATAGTCATGATAGCAGTTGGTTTACCCGGAATAGCCTTGGCTATATTGCTTAAGTTAACGGTTAAAGAACCGTCTCGTAGCGGTAATATGCAAACAGCCTCGGCACAAAGTAAGTCATGGCAATCCATAAAAGCTCTACTATCTATCAAATCTTGGTGGGGCATGTGTTTTGCGATTTCCTTTGGTTCTTTCGGTAATTACGCCATATCTACTTGGATGATTGATTTTTATGTACGTGCTCACGTTGATTTAGATATAACCCAATTTTTAATTACATTAGGCATAATTAATGGGACTGCTTATGCGGGTGGTGTTTGGCTTGGTGGCGTATTGGTGGATAAGTGGGGTAAATCCAACAGACGAGCGTATGGGCTAGTGCCAGCATTGGCCTTGGTAGTGGGTGCTCCTGCGTATTACTTTTCATTGCAGGTAGAGTCCCTCGAACTGTCTATCGCTCTGGTGACCATTTTACTCTTTACCAGTGGTTTCTATCTAGGACCCTCTTTTGCACTAGCACAAACCCTTGCACCAGTAAAAGTAAGAGCCATGTCGACGGCATTATTTTTCTTTGTGTTAAATATTATTGCCTTAGGTGGCGGTCCAACATTTATTGGGATTTTGAGTAACTTTTACACGGAACAATATGGTGAAGTTGAAGCATTGCGATTATCACTGTCTTGGTTAGCAGTACCTTACCTCATGTCGATTATTGCTTTCTTTTGGACTGCCAAACATATACCAACTGATTGGAAAGCCGCTGAAGTTCGCAATGGATAAAGTAGGTTTTCGGTGACTAGATCAACCAGGGTTAACCTACACTTTGCACATGCGAATGGGTTTCCTGCTGGCAGCTACCAGCAAATCTTTAATCATTTCCCTGATGATTTTGAGGTACATGCATTAACTAAATTTGCCCATTCAGAACGGTTTCCAGTGAATGCTAATTTAGCGAATCAAGTGGCTGAGTTGATTGATTATTTATCCCATAAGGTGGCCATACCTGCTTATGTTGTGGGGCATTCAATGGGAGCTGTGGTGTCTTTTATGGCTGCTTGTGAAAGGCCTGATTTAATCAAAGGTGTAATATTACTTGATCCTCCCATTGCTTCTGGACTGGCAAGAGTAGCCTTTAGGTTGCTCAAATATTCTCCTTTAATTGATAAGTTTTCACCAGCTGGTAAAGCTAAAGTACGCTGCCAAAGTTGGCCTTTGGGAACCGACTTGGTGGTTTACTTTAAGGCCAAAGCGTTATTCAAGAATTTCCAATTGCAATGTATCCAAGATTATGTAAAAGCTGCTATTGACGAAAGAGAAGGCAAGTTACAACTTAACTTCGACGCGCAGATTGAAGCGAGTATTTACCGTAATGTGCCGCACAATATCAATCAGTATTACAAACGACTTTCGGTACCAGGTTTATTGGTAACAGGTAGTCATAGTGATGTGTGTATTCCGTCGTTTTTGGCTACTTTTATTAAGAAGAGCAAAATAGAACATTTTGTTTTTGAAGACGCTGGGCATATGTTCCCATTAGAAAAACCCAAACAAGTCGCTAAGTTGATTACTGATAGGATTCGTTTATGGGAAAAGTAATACTATACCCGTCTCTCTTGAAGCTGCAGCGTTGTTGGCTGCTCTCACTCACCCCAATCACTTAGTAAGTCTAAGTTCATGGGGCTGAGCTCCTTTGCCGCCTAGCTGCAACTCCAATGGCTTTGGGTATATTCCATTTTAAAGTCTGATCTAATTACGCTCTCAGCCAATTTACTCTTGTAATTTTTGGGCAGAACAAAATTTGCTTAATCAGTCAGGAGGCTTTGCTTTTCTCTGTGCCCTCCGTGGTTCAAAATATCTTGTTCTTTGGCCTTTCAACAATAAAAGCTTTACACCACTGAGGACACAGAGCGCTTCGCTACACAGAGGAATAGAATCTAAAAAAGCCGCACTAAATGCGGCTTAATATTAGAAAAAATAAAGGAACAAATTAAAGCGTCTAATACCCTACTTTTAGCCCTAACATTTCTCGCGTAACCAATACCACGCCTTTTTCTGAGACTCTGAAACCTCGGGCTAAATCGTCTTCACGACTATGACCTACAGTGGTGCCTTCAGGAACAATACAACCACGGTCAATAATCGCTTTTCTTATGCGGCAATTACGTTGTACTTCAACGTCTGGCAATAATACAGAATCTTCAACTTCGCTGTAAGAATGCACTCTGACGTTTGAAAAACATATACTTCGACGTAAAGTTGCTCCAGAAATAATGCAGCCCCCAGACACCACAGAGTTAATCGCTGTGCCCCTGCGGTTATCCTCTTCCCATACAAACTTGGCGGGAGGCAATTGTTCCTGATAGGTCCAAATAGGCCATTTTTTATCATATAAGTTAAGTGCAGGGACAGGTGCCACCAACTCCATATTTGCTTGCCAGAATGAGTCTAAGGTACCTACATCCCGCCAATAAGCTTCGTTTTCACCATCGCTTTCGAATTGGAACGCATAAACCGAACCTTGTTCGATGATGGCAGGAATGATGTCTTTGCCAAAATCTCGTTCAGATCCAGATGTTTCGGAATCTGCTTTTAACTGTTCGAATAGAAACTCTGTATCAAAAACATAATTACCCATTGAGGCTAAACATTTGCTTGGATCGTTAGGCAGAGGGGTAGGATTTTCAGGTTTTTCTTCAAAGCCAATAACTTTTAATTTTTCGTCTACCGACATAACCCCAAATTGTCCAGCCGCTTCTTCTAAAGGTACTGGCATACAACTGACGGTCATTTTGGCACCCGATTCGACATGTTGCGCAATTAAATTACCGTAATCCATTCGGTAGATATGATCTCCAGATAACACCAAGACATATTTAGGTAGTTCATCACGAATAATATCAATATTTTGAAAAACAGCATCTGCGGTACCTTCATACCAATTATCCGAAAATCGCTGTGATGCAGGGAGAATTTCTACCGACTCACCTAGTTCCTTCTTAAAATGTCCCCAACCTCTGACAAGGTGACGGATTAGTGAGTGGGACTTGTATTGTGTCACGACTCCTACGTTGCGGATCCCCGAATTTATGCAATTTGACAGGGGGAAATCAATTATTCGAAACTTACCGCCAAAATACAGGGCCGGTTTTGCACGCCAGTTGGTCAGTTCATAGAGCCTCGACCCTCTGCCCCCCGCTAGAATAAGTGCATAGGTATCGCGTGTTAAATTACTAATATAGCGAGACGGTTGTGTTGCCATAAATTCTTACTCCATCAAAAATAAAATTACTTAAATTGCCTAATATTATCTGGCTCGGCTTTTTTCTAACAGTTTGAATGCTCATCTTAAGATTACACAACACAGGTCTTAACTCAATCCAAAATTCCTATATTATGAAAAGTTATTCATGAGTTAATATCTTTTTAGTTTTGTATCTGTTTTCCTCTAATAATAAGCCTCAGTTTAGGATGAACTGATGGTACAGAATCTAAACATTGCAGTTAATAATGAGTAAATTAATTCACCAAAAAACTTGAAATATCTACTCTTTACTAGTTAACTAGTTAATGATTGTAGCGTTGTACTCGGTCATAAAAATTATTCTGACCGTGATAGATGTTGTTAAGGATGTTGAAATGGGACAATTTACCGTGCATGGAAGTATCAATGTAAATATTCAAGACAGAATGCTCATGTTCGAAGGGTGTGGACCTTGGAATTTAGAAGCAGTGAAAGAGGCGTATAGTCGTTTTAAACCCTTAGTTGAAACACTGTATGGCAGTCCTTGGGGGGCGTTAGCTGTATTACGTGGCGACCCTATTTATGTGCCCGATGCAGCCAATTTTATCATTAAAACAATTAAATATGAACGTAGGAAAGACTATGTTGCTAGCGCTATTTTAGTTGACGAGTCTAACTCACCAGAATTTGCAAAACGCCACTTAAGTGAACTACATACAAAAGCCGGTGACACTTTCCGATTTTTTTCTAATCAAGACGAAGCTGCTTGGTGGTTGCTACAAAAAATTACCTCTGCGGAAGTTAAATAACCTGAGTTCAGGTTAAATAGAGTCTTAAAAATTAAATTTACTGTTAGTCATTCATCCACTTCAGTAAACTTATTAAACCGCTTTAAATTCCCACTGAAAAAAGTGTATTAAACACATTTTAACAACCGCAGATTAGTCTATGGTGAATACCATGGAAGCTATTCATAATCCGTCACACATAAGGCGGTATGGGTATAGATGGGTATGTTAGCGCCTAAACGCGGCTTTTCTTCCAAGCTTGTAACAATAGATATACGCCGACCACAAAAAACGGAATACTCAAAGCTTGTCCGGTATTTATCCAAACTTCGCCTGTGTATGCGGCTTGTTTTACTTTTACGAATTCAATAGCGAACCTAGCGGTAAATACCAAACATAAAAACGCGCCAAATAGTGCGCCTGAGTACTTTTTAATATTTGAAAAGCGATATAACAAGATCAAGGCTACAAATATGCTCAAATAAGACAAGGACTCGTATAGTTGAGCAGGATGCCTTGGTAGCAGGTCAACGCGCGCAAATACCACAGCCCAAGGCACATCCGTTTGAATACCAATAATTTCGGAATTCATAAAATTAGCAAAACGCACAAAGAAACCAAACAAGGCAGTTGCGATTGCTAGCCTGTCTAACAACCACAAATATTCAACTTTATATTTTCTTTGGAAAAAATACACCGCTAGGATCACGCCTAAACCACCGCCATGACTGGCAAGTCCTCCTTCCCATATCGCCAGTATTTTTAGGGGGTTACTGAGGTAAAACTCTGGGTCGTAAAATAAACAATGACCAAGTCTGGCACCAACAATAATGCCAAAAAAACAATACATCAGCAGTGAATCAAGTAATGCTAGTTTGACTTTTTCTTGTTGGAATATCCATTTCATCACCTGCAAACCGGCCAAAATCGCAGTGGCAAATAAGGCGCCATACCAATGTATTTTTAATCCAAATATTTCGAGCAATACTGGGTTGACGTCCCAAGTAAAAAATTCCATGCAATCTACCTTATGACTGTTTATGTGTAACTTAAGGGAATACCAGCATTGTACCTGAATGAATTTTTACAGACACTTGTTAGTTTATTGTTCATTTCCGTTTTTTTATGGGAACGCGAGGGGGGTGACCGGTAATAACCACGTAATAAGCGAAAACGCATAGTAGTGAAAAAACAATCATACTGATACTGACTTTTTGCCAACCATCAACAAAGAGCGTGTAGAACAACATACCCACAACCAGAAGTGTCGGTGATGCAGTTAATGCAATCATCACCCTGACATTTGCTGGAAGTGGGGGGCGAGATGAGTTTTGTTCAGTCAAAAAAAATTCCTTATGCTGTTATGGCGTGCGCAACTTTCGAGTTAGATTGTCTACCTAAGGCTTGCATCATGTTTAATCCAGCCTGAGTCAGCCGATTAAGATTAATACCTGTTTCGATATGCATACCATCGAGCATATAGACTAAGTCTTCTGTGGCGACATTACCAGAGGCTCCTTTTGCATAAGGGCAACCACCCAAACCCGATACCGCGCTATCTACCACTGCTATACCCTGTTGCAAGGCAACCAGTATATTTACCAATGCTTGACCGTAAGTATCATGAAAATGCACGGCCAATCTATCTACTGGGATACAGCTTAAAACGGCGTCTAACATTTGTTGTGTTTTTATTGGGGTGCCCACGCCAATAGTATCGCCTAAGGAAATTTCATAGCAGCCCATTTCAAGCAACTGTTGACTCACCTGTGCTACTTTTTGAGGATCGACCTGGCCCTCATAGGGGCAACCTAAGACACAAGAGACATAACCCCTAACCGGAAGATGATGTTTTTGTGCCAGTTCTATCACAGGCATAAAACGCTCGAGACTTTCGGCAATAGAGCAGTTAATGTTTTTTTGCGAAAATGCCTCTGACGCGGCACCGAATACTGCTACTTCGTCAACTTGTGCTGCAATCGCCGCCTGCAAACCACGTAAATTAGGGGTTAGCGCCGTATAACGAACATTGCTTTGTCGTTTGATTTGTTGAAACACTGCAGCGCTGTCAGCCATTTGTGGCACCCATTTAGGTGACACAAAACTTCCGGTTTCAATCACACTACAACCTGCGTCAGCTAATTGTTCCACCAAGGCTATTTTAGCCGCCAAGGGCACTAATTTTTGCTCATTTTGCAGGCCGTCCCTTGGCCCAACTTCCACTATTTTAACCGACTTAGGTAGCATTTTTAGAGCACTCTTGAGTCGCTTGAAAAGCCAGTAATTCGACACCGCCATCTACCAAATCACCGGCTTTAAAATAAAATTCACTGACGCAACCAGCGGCAGGTGCTTTTAAGCTATGTTCCATTTTCATGGCTTCCATCACCATCAAGGTTTGGCCTTTTTCAACCAGTTGTTCTGGCTCAACCAAAATGGCGACTACTGTGCCGTTCATTGGCGCGATAAAACCCGTATCTGCGGCATTGTCTTGGGTTTCACCTAAATCAGCTTGCAATGATTTAAAGCGGATGACTTTACCATGACAGAATACCGAGTAGCCATCTTGATGGGCAGTCACATTGGCGAGAGTTCTGTGGCCATTGATAGTGGATATCAATTGATTATTTTTAATCTCACCTGAGCAACGATAATCTTGCTGAGCGACTTTGATATCATAGATAATCTGACTTCCAGCACCTGTTTGGCTAACTTGCACGGCAAAAGTGTTGTCACCTACCAGCAATTCCAAGTTTTGCAGGTGTTGCTCATTTGCTCGCCAAGCATTACTCAGTGACCAAGGTGAAAATCGGTCTGGTATGCTTGTCGCATGATTTTGTTGATTACTAAGCATTAAATACAAAGCGGCTACGGGCAATAAAGGTTTAACATCTTGCTCATCATTTAGCAGTAGCACATCTTGGTTTTTCTCTATAAAACCAGTGTCAATTTGTTCAGCCTTAAAGGGGCCACTGCTGGCTAACTGATATAAAAATTCTATGTTAGTGACCACACCGTCAATATGATATTCGGTAAGGGCTTTGGTTAATCTTGCAAGGGCTTTATCACGATTTTCGTCCCATACAATTAACTTTGCGATCATCGGATCATAAAAAACCGATACTTCATCACCTTGCACCACACCTGTGTCTACTCGAACATGTTCCGATTCAATGGGTGGCTGTAGTAGGGATAATCTGCCGGTCGCGGGTAAAAATTCATTGTTGGGATCTTCTGCATAAATCCTAGCTTCAAAAGCATGGCCGTGAATACTTAAGGCATCTTGTGCCAATGGCAAGGGTTCATTATTAGCAACGCGCAACTGCCACTCTACTAAATCTTGTCCAGTGATCATTTCGGTGACAGGATGTTCAACCTGTAACCGGGTATTCATTTCCATAAAATAGAATTGCCCATCACTGTCTAACAAAAATTCTACTGTGCCTGCTCCAGCGTAGTTGATTGCTTTTGCTGCTTTTAAAGCGGCTTCACCCATTTGCGCACGTAGTGTTTCGGTCATGCCAAAAGCGGGCGCTTCTTCTATGATTTTTTGATGACGACGTTGCACCGAACAATCGCGCTCAAACAGATAGACGCCGTCGCCAAAATTGTCACAGAATACTTGGATTTCCACGTGACGAGGTGCAGTGAGGTATTTTTCCACTAACATCAAATCATCGTTAAAGCTCGACATTGCCTCGCGTTTGGCAGCGGCTAAAGCATCGTTAAACTCAGTCGCCTTCCATACTTGACGCATCCCTTTACCACCACCACCGGCAGCCGCTTTGAGCAACACCGGGTAGCCCATTTTGTCTGCGTGCGACTTTAAGCCATCGACACTTTGGTCATCACCATGGTAGCCGGGCACAAGAGGCACTTTGGCTTGCCCCATGATGTTTTTAGCTGCAGATTTTGAACCCATAGCTTGAATAGCACTAACAGGAGGGCCTACAAATACAATATTATTTTGCTCACATAAATTAGCAAAAGTGGCATTTTCTGATAAAAACCCATAACCTGGATGGATAGCATTGGCGCCCACTTTTAGCGCAATCTGAATGATTTTTTCTGCCTGCAGGTAACTGTCTTTAGAAGGCGGTGGACCTACATGAACCGCTTCGTCTGCCATCTTTACGTGCAGGGCTTGTTGGTCGACATCTGAATACAAAGCAACGGTTAATATGCCCATACGTTTGGCGGTTTTAATGATGCGGCAACTAATTTCTCCGCGATTAGCAATCAATAATTTAGTGAACATGGCTTACTCCGTTACCCAGTTAGCGCGGCGTTTTTGTAAAAACGCATTGAGGCCTTCTTGACCTTGTTCAGAGACTCTAAGCTCGGCAATTTTCTCGCTAGTCTTAGCTAAAAGGTCGTCAGCTACGGGCTTATTCTGCACATCAAAAATAAGCTGTTTGGCTGCTCGGATGGCAGCGGGTGAGTTTTTTAGAATATGCTCAATTAAGTTTTCAATGGTGCTGTCTAGCTCTTCCTCTACCACGGCTTCGCTAAGCAGCCCTATACGTCTGGCGCGTCTGGCAGAAAACACTTCGGCTGTAGTAAAATAGCGTCTTGCCATTCTGGCACCAATAGCATCAATTACATAAGGGCTAATGGTGGCAGGGATTAATCCAAGTTTGACTTCACTTAAACAAAATAGACTTAACTTACTAGAAATTGCCATATCACAACAAGCAACTAGCCCAACTGCTCCGCCGAATGCTGCCCCTTGTACTCTGGCAATAGTGGGTTTATTTAAGTTGTTGAGGATGAAAAACATCTTGGCTAAGGCATTGGCATCAGCCAGATTCTGTTCATAGCTGTAAGTTGCCATGCGCCGCATCCAGTTTAAGTCTGCTCCAGCACTAAAACTCTTGCCTGCAGAGGCCAGTACCATTACCCGAATATCTTGATTCTGATCAATGTTGCTAAATATGTCGGTCAGTTGCACAATTAACTTATCGTCAAAGGCATTGTGGATATCAGGCTGATTTAAGGTAACGGTCGCCACACCTCTGGTATCTATATCAAATAAAACTTTATCGGTTTGATTCATTACATTCTCATCCTCACATTCTAAAGACGCCAAACCGGGTGTCCTCTATAGGTTTATTTAAGCTAGCGGAAATACACAAACCTAACACCTGACGAGTGTCAGCCGGATCGATTACGCCGTCATCCCACAACCTTGCAGAGGCATAATAAGGATGACCTTGAGTTTCGTAGGTATCAATAATGGGTTGTTTGAACTGTGTTTCTTGCTCTGCACTCCATTGCTCGTTTGCTCGCTCTTTTTGTTCTCGTTTGACTTGCGCTAGCACGCCAGCGGCTTGTTCGCCACCCATCACAGAAATACGCGCGTTTGGCCACATAAACATAAAGCGTGGATCATAAGCACGTCCACACATGCCATAGTTACCTGCACCAAAACTACCACCTATCAATATGGTAAACTTAGGCACTTTGGCACAGGCTACAGCGGTGACCATTTTCGCGCCATGTTTAGCAATCCCGCCTGCTTCGTATTGTTTTCCCACCATAAAGCCAGTAATGTTTTGTAAAAACACTAAAGGGATCTTACGCTGCGCACACAGCTCAATAAAGTGAGCGCCTTTTTGGGCTGATTCTGAAAACAAAATACCGTTGTTGGCCACTATGCCCACTGGATAGCCAAAAATTCTGGCAAAACCACATATTAGTGTTTGACCATACAAGGCTTTAAATTCGTCAAATTGGGAATCATCTACTACCCGTGCGATCACTTCTCTTACATCATAAGGTTGCCGAGTATCTTTAGGGATAACACCATAAATTTCGTCATTTGAATAGGCTGGCTCAACAGGTTCGAGGACATCAAGTTCAATCGATTTTTTACGATTCAATCTAGCGATGGCATCTCTGGCAATCTTTAATGCGTGATGGTCGTTGTTGGCTAGATGATCGACCACACCAGATTTTCGACAATGCACATCACCGCCCCCTAAGTCTTCAGCGCTGACCACTTCACCTGTCGCCGCTTTAACTAAAGGAGGGCCACCGAGGAAAATCGTGCCTTGCTCTTTGACAATAATAGACTCGTCAGCCATGGCAGGCACGTATGCACCACCAGCTGTGCATGAACCCATTACCACAGCAATTTGTGGAATGTTTTGTGCTGATAAGTTGGCTTGGTTGAAGAATATACGGCCAAAATGTTCTCTGTCTGGAAACACTTCATCCTGACGAGGTAAGTTAGCGCCACCTGAGTCTACCAAATAGATACAAGGTAAATTATTTTGTTCCGCTATGGTTTGTGCTCTAAGGTGTTTTTTCACGGTTAAGGGGTAATAACTGCCGCCTTTTACCGTGGCGTCGTTAGCCACTATCATACATTCAATGCCCGAGACGCGGCCTATACCCGCAATCACTCCCGCAGCAGGTACCTTATCTTCATATACTTCATATGCTGCAAGTTGCGACAATTCTAGAAAAGGTGAGCCTGAGTCAAGTAGGGTATTGATCCGCTCCCTGGGAAGTAATTTACCACGGTCAAGATGTCTTTGGTTGGCTTTTTCGCCACCGCCGAGTTTGATTGTCGCAATTTTATCTTTTAAGTCGTCTACTTGCCCTTGCATATGCAGCGCATTAGCCACAAATTCTTGGCTTTTGGTATTTAGCTTACTGATGATTTTTGGCACAGTATTGCTCCAGTGGTATGGGTATATTAGATTTTAAGCTGACTCTTTAAACAACTCTCGGCCAATCAACATTCTACGAATTTCAGAGGTACCCGCACCAATTTCATATAACTTGGCATCTCGTAATAAACGCCCCGCTGGAAATTCGTTGATGTAGCCGTTACCACCGAGAAGTTGGATCGCATCTAAGGCCATTTTTGTTGCTAGCTCTGCAGAATAAAGGATCGCGCCTGCCGCATCTTTGCGAGTGGTTTCTCCTCTGTCACAGGAACGTG
>Ga0316209_1003000_pt1 | contig 12276 bp, 7 predicted proteins | sample 6monopyrite_MG_FD_204945 | JGI IMG/M metagenome (GOLD analysis project Ga0316209, IMG submission 204945) | Microbial mat bacterial communities from mineral coupon in-situ incubated in ocean water Damariscotta River, Maine, United States -... | ecosystem: Environmental > Aquatic > Marine > Coastal...
CCGAGATCGACGATCACCAACACGGCGGCGCAAACCCAAAGCGCGTTACCCACCACATCGATTCCACGCCCGAGGTCCACTTCACGGGGAAGTGGCGATTCCGATCGCCCGAGCCACACTCGACGCTCGACTCGCACGCCTCGCCGAACCGGACCGCCTAGACGGATTCCGAGCGCGTGCGCCAGTGCTGCTTCGGGATATCCAGCGTTAGGCGAAAGATGGCCCTGCGCATCTCGCCACACCAATCCGAATGACCGACAACGCCCGGCCAAAATCAATCCGATCGAGGTCAGTCTCGCGGGAAGGAAGCAAGCAAGATCGTCAACTCGTGCCGCCCACTTACCGAAGCGTTCGTAGCGCGGATTCCGATGGCCCCACATCGCATCGAGCGTATTCGCGATGCGGAAGAACGCGGCGCCGGCCGGGCCCGCAACGACTGCCCAGAAAAGCGGTGCAACAACCGCGTCCGATGCGTTCTCCGCAAGGCTCTCGAGAATCGCAGCGCGAAGATCGTCCTCGCTCGCGCGATCCAGATTCCGGCCGACAATCCGACCGACCGCACGCCGACGATCGTCGTACGAGGTTGCCAGGCGACACGCCTCCACATGTTCGAAGAGCGAGCGCCATCCAATCGCAGCCCAGATCACCACCGCAGAGAACACTTGCGCGACCGGCTCCGAGAACGTCGCCGAAGCTGAACCCATCACGGCTATGACGAGCACGAGCGGCACACACACGAGCAACCAAGCCAAAGCTCCACTCCGGACATCGTCCGCGTGAGCACGCCTCTCGACGGCTGCAGCCAGCCGGCCGAACGCGGCCACCGGATGCCAGTGTCGATCGGGGTCGCCCACCAGCCGGTCGAGGAGAATGCCGAGCACGAGCGTCATGCGAGCTTCCTTCCAATGCGGGCTTCGAGAAGCGAGAGGTCGAGATCGTTCAGGAGGCCGTCGGCGACACGGTCAAGTTCGACCCGGCACGCCTCACTTTCGTCCTCTCCAGCGACATCGTGGCCGAGCCAGGACGCGAAGAGCGCCTGTCGATAGGCGGCCGTGTCGAAGAGCCCGTGTACGTAGGTCCCTGCCACCAGTTCATCCGGCGACAAACCGTGGAATGGATAAAGTTCGGGGTCTCCGGGCGTCACACCGTGATGAATCTCGTAGCCCGCGAAGTCCACCTCTTCTGGCCAGCGTGCCTTGCCGGCGACGTTCCGCGCCGTCTTGGCGACTTCGAATCGCGTGTGGAGATCGAGCAAACCGAGCCCGGGGAGCCGCCCCGCCCCCTCAACGGCCTCGGGATCGTCGATCTCGGTTCCGAGCATCTGCATTCCGCCGCAGATTCCCAGAACATGCCCGCCATAGCGCAGATGCGCGCCTAACACGTCTTCCCAACCGCGTTCCCGGAGCCAGCCCAGATCAGACATCACGCTCTTCGAGCCGGGGAGCAGCACGAGATCGGCCCCGCTGAAAGCAGCAGGATCACTCATGAGTGCGAAGTCGACCCTGGCCTCTCGTTCGAGCGCATCGAAGTCGGAGAGATTGCTCGACCGCGGATAGTCGATCGCGACGATGCGGAGCATTCCCTCAAGCCTGGCCGGCGCCGTCACGCGCCCCTTCGCGAATCGGTAACCCGAGTCCTCCTCTGGCAGGCGCAGGTCCGGCAAATGGGAAACGACCCCGAGCGCGGGCACAGCGATTCTCTCTTCGAGCCACTCCACTGCATCCCCGAGCAACTCGCGCGCACCGCGGAATCGGTTGATCACGACCGCCTCCACGATGCGACGATCCGACGGGTCGAGCGCGAGCATGGTGCCTAGCAGAGAGGCGAAGACGCCGCCTCGATCGATGTCGCCCACGATCCATACGGGCACGCCCGCCCGCCTCGCGAATCCCATGTTCGCGAGGTCGTGGGTCCGCAAGTTGGGCTCCGCGGCGGAGCCCGCACCTTCGACCATGATCCACTCGTACTCGCGCCGAAGGCGATCGAACGAGGCGCACGCCTCGTCGAGGAGCGGCGCGCGATCCTCCCTGAATCGCTCGGCTTGCATGACCCCCCGGACCTGCCCATGCACGATCAGTTGGGCGCGACGATCCTGCTCCGGCTTGAGCAGGATCGGATTCATGTCGACAGTGGGCTCCAATCCGCAGGCGAAGGCCTGCAACGCCTGCGCACGACCGATCTCGCCACCGTCTCCGCAGACCGCCGCGTTGTTGCTCATGTTCTGAGGCTTGAACGGCGCGACGCGAACGCCCGATCGCGCGAGAATCCGACACAGCCCCGCAACAAGAATCGATTTACCGACACCCGAAGCGGTGCCTTGGAGCATCAACGCATTCATCGAATGCTTCCCCCGCCGATCGCTTGCTGTAACTGCGCCACACCTTCCACGATTCGGGGTCCAGGTCGCTGGATCAGATCGTCGTCGACGGAGACGATTCGCGTACCAGTCTCCTTCAACCACGCCCGCCAGTAGACTCGCCGTGCCGCAACGTGCTTGGGCGTCCCTGACAGAACAATCACGGCGGGGCGTAATCGCAGAACGGCTTCCACGCTGACGCGGAGTGTCTCGACCGATTGCGCGGCGAAGACATTTCGCCCCCCTGCTTCGTCGATCGCATCGTCGATGAAGCTCTCGCCACCGACCGTCGTGAGCGGGTCGTGCCAGACCTCGTAGAAGACCGATGGCGCGACCGCCGGGCGCTTCTCCTCGATGCGCACCATGCGCGCCCGAAGTTCCGCGGCCAACGACCGACCGCGATCAGCCGCGCAGACTCGTTCGGCAATCCGCTCGATCTCTCGCAAGACGGCACGAATCGACTTCGGGTGGGAGACAACAACGGGAACGCCGACCCGTTCGAGCGATGCGACGCCTTCGACATCACCATTCAGCGCGAACACGAGCTCCGGCTTGAGCCGAAGCGCCGCTTCGACGAGAATCGACTTGTACCCTCCGACGCGCGGAAGCACCGCGGCCTCCGGCGGGAAGTTGGCGTATCGCGAGACGCCGACGACACGATCCCCCGCGCCGACCGCGAACAGGGTCTCCACGAGGTGCGGTGCCATGGCGAGGATCCGGCGCTCTGTACCCGGCGTATTCGGGGCGCACTTCGCGGTCCCGATGCTCGCGCTACCGACCGCGAGGAAGAACACGAGCGTGGTGACTGCGCGGCGAATCACAATGCGATCTCTACGCTCGCGAAGAACGTTCGGCCGAGAGTTCCTCGCCGGAAGATCTGCTCGTAGTCCTCGTCGAAGAGGTTGCGGACGTTCCCCTTAAACCGGATCCCCTCGTAGATCTCCGCGCTTGCGCCCAGATCGACGACCACGTAGGCGCCTGTCTGGTCTCGCTGGCGCGTTCGCGAGTAGCTCTGCGCAACGGCGCGCACAGCGAGGTTCGCCTCGTACCCTTCGTGGGCGACGCCGAAACTAACGCGACCCGCATCGAGCGGGCGGCGCCGCAACCGAAAACCGTCTCCGTCCTCGGAATTCAGGTGCGTCCAGGAAGCCGCGAAACGAAACCACTCCCACGAAATCTGGGTACTCGCCTCGAATCCCCATACACGGGCGCGATTAATGTTCACGGGTTGGCTCGGGAATCCGGTGAACTCGATCAGGTTTTCGTAGCGCTGATAGAATCCCCAAAGGTCAGCCGAGAAATCGATACCGCAATCGAAATCACGCGCGAAGCTCAGCCCCGCGTCGACACCCTCGGAACGTTCGGGACGCAGCGCGGGGTTCGGAATGGCGAACGCGCTCGTGAAGAACAGCTCATTCAGTGAAGGCGGCCGGTAGCCCGTCCCGTAGTTCGCGCGAAACTCCAACCCTTCGACCGCTCGCAGGGACTCGTCGAGGTCAGCGACACGCACCGTTAGGCCCAGCTGGTAGGTCGCCTGATCGTTGCTGATCGAGTTCACTTCATAGCGGACGCCGCCATTCAGGCCGATCGCGTAGGCGCTCGGCGTCTCGATCCGCGCAAAAAAACCCGCTTGTTCTGCGGAGCGGTCGAACCCGCCCGACGCGGAGTCGCCGCGTTCCTGCTCGAAGTCAATCCCGGACAGCAATCCAAAGCCAAACACATCGACCTCGTTCACCCAGTTGGCCTGCCAGGACGTCGTCTCAATGTCAAACTCGTTGTCCCGGTCAGTCGGATCTCGTCCTTCGCGGTCGAGTGCGTATCGCGCGACGACGATACGCGTCGACCATTTGTCCGTGATCGGATAGACCAGTCCCAGGTCGACCTGATGTTCGCGCGTATCCTGGTCGCGATTCGGATTGTCCCGCGAGCCGTCATCGAAGTTGAGCTTGCTGTCCGTGATTCGCGCACCGAACCGGAACTCACCCTCGCCGACGGGAAACGAAACCTGGCCGAATCCCGCGATATTTCGGTAAGCGTCGTCTTCGACGGTGGTCGAACCAATCGCCGGTCGCGTCACGGCCGAGATCGCGTCGATCGTGTTGCGCGACGCGGTGAAGCTGTATCGCGCCCCGAAGTCGGTCTCCCCCGAAAGCGAAGCCGATGCCAGGCTTTGCCGATGAGACCCATAGCCACCTTCGATCACAAGACGGGTCGGCCTTCTCCCTCGCTTCGTCTCGATCAGGATGACACCGCCGACCGCGTTCGCGCCAAAGAGGGCGCTCTGGGGCCCTCGGATAACCTCGACGCGTTCGATGGCAGCAGACGGCAAGTTCGCCCAATTGAAATCCCCGGTCGTAGCCGACCCGACTCGAACACCGTCGATGATCACCTGCACCTGAGTCGAGTCGGCGCCGCGAATTCGCAGGTCGGTCTCCGACCCGGGCCCGCCCGACGACTGCACCGTCAAACCCGGTAAGTCACGCAGGACATCGACGAGGGAGAACTGCTGCGACAGCTCGATCTCCTCTCGAGAGACGACGAAGGCGGCATCACTTGTCTCGGCCGATAGGTTTCGTCTTATGCGACGCCCCATCACGACCATCTCCTCGGCATCCTTCGAGGTCGACGTCGCCACTTCCGATCCGCTCGAGACGTCTTCCTCCGCGGCCTTTCCAACTTCGGCCACCGCGAGCACACAAGCCGCTGCGACCCAGCCCATTGACACTGTTGTGTGTCTCCGGCTCCTTCGCTTCATCATCATTCTTACTCCTCTCCAACCATGATGAGCCGACCGGTCTCCTGGTCTCGATAGACCCTTCCGACCGACTCGAATCCGCTTCCTTCTGCGCCGGACGCCCATCCTTCGGGTACATCCGGAAGTTCTTCGCCTGCATCGACCACCCTCCCCTCGTGACCTGTCACCTCGACCCCAGCCAGGGCCAGTGCCACGAGCAGCCCGCACGCAAACACGAGCATGACGTCGACGAGATTTGCCATCCCGGAGAGCGGATCGGCCGCCGCGTCGTCGAAGCGAGACGCGAATCGGTCCCTGTGCTCACTCGACGGCATCGATCGCCTCCTCGTACCATCGTCTTCGCAGGCGCCCCACTGCGAATCCCAGCACGCCGGCTGCGAGACCGACGACGGTCGTATCGAAGGCGACCGTCATCTGGCGTGCGAGCTGGGCGACGTCCCCCATCGCAAGCGCCTCGAGTCCGGGGCCGAGTGGAATCAGTGTGCCCATGAGTCCGAGCATCGGACCGAGCCGTGCGACGGCATCCGACCGGTCGATTCGACGACGCCCCACGCGCAAGACGACATCCGAGTCCCCGAGTTCCCGGAGTCGCCGAATTCCGGAGAAGCGCTCCCCGACTAGCACCCCGGCATCGATCAAGGCGAAGAGCAGAAGTGCGAGCAATCCCAGGATGGTTGGCGCGAGAAGCCAACCCGTCATCGTGTGCAAGACGCCGATTGCGGTCCCGGTCACACCGATCATCCCTGCCCCCTTCCCGTGCCGCGGAAGACGCCAACCGCAAAGGCAGCCAAGAGGATCAGGATCAGCCAGACGCCCAAGGCTCTTCCGCCGGCTTGCGTCGAGTCCGCGGAGCGTTCGACGCGCGCCTCTTCGACGTTCGACTCGATCTCGACTTCCCGCAGTGTCGTCAGCCCGTCGTCAGCCGCTTGAACCTCGACGTGGGCGCGTTCGAGAACCTGGGCCAGCTCAATACGGCGAGTCGCGTCGAGGCGAGCGGCGACGAAGTCGAAGAGCGGGTGGTCGGGCGCGGTATGCCCGCTCCCGGGCAGGCCGTACTCCGTGACTGCATCGGACAATTCCTCGGCCAACGACTGCACCGTAGGATCGTCCGCCTCCCAGTAACCGCGCTGCGCCGCGACCAACAGAATCGCAATCATGTTGATTCGAACCGGCGCGTTCTCGGGCTGATCAAGGAACGCATCCAACCCGATCTGGTGGCGGTCCTCGAGAAAAACTTCGTAAACCTCGTCCCACACCCAAGAGCGTACGAGGGAGGGCGTTGTCGCCTGCCATCCCCAAAGATTCTCCACGAAGCCCTGGTTCATCGTCCTCGCGCCGGCGTATCCGTGATCCATCAGCGAGACGAGCCGTCGAGGATTCAAGTGCGTACCTCGGAGCTCCATCAGAAGTGCCCGCTCGAGCGGACGGACCGATGCGGTCTTCACGCTCGCATGATCGACAACGTACGAAGCCGGAGGCGTTCCGCTCGCAGCCTCGACCGCGATCGAAAGGCCGCCCAGGTAGTCGAATCCGTCGTTGTTGTCGAGGAGTCCGTAGAGGTGACTCGCCCGCCCGAGATAGGTCCGATCGATCTCGGCGAGATGCAGCTCGAACATCGAAGGAGCGGGAGCCCCGCCGGCTGCGCCGCGATACCCGAAGCTCAAGCGGCTCGAGTAAATCCGAGCGAGCTCCTCCCGTTCCGACCAGCTTCCCGATCGCTCGACCGCGCGGTTGATCCCCGCGCCGTAGCGCCCGGGTGCGGCACCGAAGATTCGCAGAGCGGCCGATCGCCCAGCTTCTTCGATGGAGTCGATGGGTCCATTTGCGAGCGTGCGCGTATCTCGAACCCAATTGGCCGCTACTCCATTGCGTTCGAGGGGTTCTTCGCCCGGATCACGGTCGCCACCGAGCGGAGCCAACGCCGCTTCGAGCGCCGGGACGAGATCCGGCGCCTCACGAGCAATCGTCACGCTCGAAGCGTCCAGCGAATAGAGCACGGCGCGATCGAGCGTGTCGAGTAGGTTCGCAAAGAGGTCGCGAAAGAGGCCCGAGGTCACGAAGACAACGTCCTCTCGGACCTGGCCGGCCTCGAGAGGAAGTCGCTCGACGCCCCCGACCAGTCCGCGCGCTGTCCAAACGGGACGCAGGCCGAGCTTTCGCAGACCAAACGCGACCATGACCCCTTCGTCGCGAACCGTGTCCGACGCCCACAACACGACGGACGACTTTTCCGCATCGCCCACCGATGGATCGGAAAGGTTCGCGACGGAGGCTGCCGCCTCGTCGGCCAAATCACGGCCAAGCGTGTACGCGACCCGCGTGGGCAAGTGACGACCGTCGAGCCCATGGAAGTTTCGTCCGGTGGGAAGCACATCGGGCGAACGGATCGGATCGTTCCCCGTGCCGGGCGCCACGAAGCGCCCGTCGAGTGCAGCCAGCAGTGACTCCCGTTCGGCCCGAGGTGACGCGACAAGCTCTCCTCGCCACGTCTCGGCCCGTGCCTCGCTCGCATCGCGTCCCGCGACCATGGACGCGACCATTCGGTCGATCGCAGCTTCTGGCCAATCTCGACCGAAGACGTGAAGGCCATACGCCATGAAACGCTCCTGCAATTCGGTCAGGTAGTGCCCAACCTCGTGCACGAGTAGATCTGGATCGGCGTCCTCCAGGGTCGTGCCGCGAACGCGCAGCTCCTCCGCCATCGACGACTCCAGCTCGCTGCGCAGCTCGAGGCGTTCGATTCGCGCGAGGATCTCCACGAGGGCCTCTCGCTGCCCCGCGCTCTCCGGCGCCGCAGCCTCGAAGGATTCGATCAACTGCCTCAGTTCGAGGAGTTCGTCGTAGAGTGCCGTCGATTCCATCGAAGGCGTTAGGTGATCGACGATCACGGCCTGTCCGCGCCGCTTCGCCTGTGTCCCTTCTCCGACGCCGTCGACGATGTAGAGATAGATCGAAGGGAGGTTCCCGATCACGAGTCGTGGGAAGTCGTGCCGGGCGAGCGCAACTGCGGGCCCAGGCAAGAACTCGTACGTCGAATGACGGCCAACATGGACGATCGCGTCCGCCTTCCAGTCTTCGCGCAGCCACCGGTAGAACTCTAGATATTGATGCGGCGGAGGAAAGCTGACGTTCGCGTGGAGGAGTTCATCGTGGAGCTCCCAACCCCGCGGCGGTTGAGGCGCGATGATCACGTTCCCAAACTCGACACCCGGGAGGACGAACCGCCCGTCATGCGTCATGACGTCACCCGGGATCTCACCCCACCCACGCACGCCTTCGATTCCGGTTGCTTCGATCGCTCGCGTCAGCCGAGCAATTCGTACGGATGCGCTGCCAATATCGGTACTGGTCGGCAACTCGGCGTAGGCCGCCGAGAGTTGGCCGAGAAGGTCGAGCGCGCGAGCGCGTGCCGGATGACGCGTGCCGTCGATGAGGCTCCGAACATCACCCAACGCTCGCTCCACCCGACGTGCTCGCCAGGCCGGGTCTTCTCCCGGTGACAGGCTCACGATTTCCGCTTCGAGCGAAGCGAGCGGACCGCGCGTAAGCAGCATGCGTACTGGCGCCGGGAGACCGTCCATCCAGGCCCCGTACGCGAGAACGTCTCCGCGCTCCAGTTCCTTGGCGAGGGCCGCCAACGCCTCCGCGTTCTCGGGGAGGTTGACGCCGCGTGATTGAATTCGTTTCAGGAGCCCGTCGGACGAGGAAGGAAGCTCGCCCGTTCGGTACCCCGCATCACGAAGCGTCTCAAGAATCGAGAGTAGCGAGCTCGGAACATCGAGATTATCGGCACCGATGTTATGCCGCCCAGGCGGATGGTTGTAGTAGACAACCGCGACGCGCTTCTCGGCGTTCGCCAGGTCCTGAAGCCGACGCCACTGCGCAATGCGGTCAGCGATCGCCTCAATTTCGCCCTCGACAACCTCGAGGCCGCGATAGGTCCCGCCCGACCGTGGATCCGTACGCTCTTCGCTGGCGACGGCGACGACATGAGGTTGACCGACACCCTGGACCTCCGGCATGCCGACCTGGTAGTGCACCGCAGTCGCCGCGATCCCGTCCGCGGATCGAGACCATTCCTCGAAACTCCGATCCCGAACTCGAATCGCCTTGAGCACCGGCACGTCGAGGGATTGCAAGGCTGCTGCAGCCTCTTCCCGAGCCTCCCCGCCTCCGATCACAAAGTCCTGGAGGACGATGATCGCGCGCAGCCGACCCGGCAGCGCATCGATCTGCTGAACACCCGACGCGCTCGCGCTTCCCCATCTGGCGAGCAACCCGACACAGCGAAGGCCTCGGCGCTCGATCGATCCACACAGGCGCTCAAGAACGGGGCGGTCGACTTCGCGATCTCCCGTCTCGTAGTCAACCACGACGACGAAATCGCCCAGGTCCGAGCCGCCCGACTCGAAGAGATCCACCTCCTCTCCGTCGAGCCGCCAGCGCACGGGACGAAGTCCCACAGCGGGCTCCCAGTCACCGAGCGCCGCACTTCGATCGCCCGCGTAGCGGATCAACCGTCTCAGGTTTTCGTCGCCTCGTCCCCGCCAATACGAGAGGAGCGCAGCCCATCGCGCGAGCGCACGGTCGTTCGCAAAGCGCGGCAAGGACGCGACCTGCGCGCCGTCGCCAAAGACGCGTTCGTCGATCATCGAAACGATCGTGGCGGCGTCTTCCGCAGAGATTTTCGCGAGGGGGCGCTCGCCCCCGAACCGCGTAGCGCGCGTGATGCGAAGATCTCCGCCGATCCCGAAGACGTCGATCGAAGGTGGCAGCTCGGCGAGGGCCGGGACTAACCGTTCAGCCGGTTCTCCGAAGACGGAGAGCAGAACAACGACGTCCGCTGAGCGCATCAGCCCGCGCTTCGCAGAGTCTGTCAGATCGTCGAACTGCGTGACGCTCCGGACCTCGACACTCGGCGCGGCGTCGTTCGTACCGGGCGGTGGCGCGAGAGCGGAGACGAAGTCCGGGGCCGATCGCTCCGAGACGATCACAAGCACAGAGGCCGGCGCGCTCGGCGGACAGGCCAACCACAGCGCGAACACCAAGGCGAGGCGAGCCACGCGGCCAAGCCGCGCGCCCTTCGATTTCGATCGAGAACAGCTCATCATCCATCGTCCAGAGGACGACAGCGACGCGGGCGCACAGGCCTAGATCGCCTGATCGTCCATTCCACGAGACATCAGGTAAAAAAGAGCGATGAGCAGGTATCCGGGCTTGCAGCCATGTCTCCCGTCGCCTTCCCACTCCGAGATCGGAGCAGTGGCGTGTGACGGGAGCGTTGGGCCGCCTACCGTGGCGGGTCCGCGTCGGATTTTGACCGACTTCCCTTTCGCACCTAAGACGGCGATCCGTCGCACACGTCGCAGCGGACGTGCGCGGCTCCGACATTTCTCCGTCGAAGCGCGAGGTGCTTAATGCCGTTCCCAGGTCAACGAGAACGGCAACTCAAAGCCGGCCCCAGCCTCTGACATCGCTCGCGACTTGTCAAGCGCCAGCGCCTGCCGTACCGATATGCGCCTTCGGCGATGTCGCCGTCTCGGATCAAGCATAGGGTGTTGGCTTCGAATGCCCGTGCGACGAGTCAATGCAGAAGCGATCGAGCAGGGGACCATGGAATCAGACTTCGCTTCCCGCGCGCGCGCACACCAAGACAGCCTCGCAAAGCCTCCAGGTAGCCTCGGTCGGCTAGAGACCATCGCCTCCGATCTCTGCGTGGTCCAGCGAACGGAATCACCCCAATCTCGGCCTGCGGCCTGTGTGATCTTCGCCGCCGACCACCCGGTCTCTTCGGAAGAAAGCGTCTCGGCCTACCCAACGGACATAACAGCGTCGATGATGACAGCCTTCTTGGCCGGCGGCGCCGCGTCGTCGGTCATGGCCCGCCATCTAGGACTACCGGTACACCTCGTCGACGTCGGAGTCGCCTATCCCTACTCCGGAGAGTCGAACTCTGACGTCAAGATCGACCGCACCCCCGTCCCAAAAGACAGCTGTGGAAATCTCCGAATCGAGGACGCGCTGACGCCCGCAGGATTCGACCACGCTTGGCAAGTCGGTGAGCGCACCGTGGCTGCCCACGAGAGCGATCGAGTCTTGCTGCTCGGTGAGATGGGCATCGGGAACTCGACGCCCGCATCGGCCATTGCCGCGTCGCTGATCGAAATCGAACCGACCGCGATCGTCGGCCGCGGAACGGGAATCGACGACGAAACGCTGGCGCGCAAGATTGCGGTCGTCACCGAAGCCCTACGTCGTGTCGGCACGTGCTCTGCGATCGAACGCCTCCGCCGCCTCGGAGGTCCGGAGATCGTCGCGCTCACCAGCACGATGATCGCCGCATCGAAAGCGAAGAAAGCGGTGCTCGTCGACGGATTCATCGCAACGTCGGCGGCTCTCGCTGCAACCGCGATCGAGCCCGAATGTCGCCAAGCACTCTTTTTCGCACACCGTTCGGCCGAGCCGGGTCACCGCATCATGCTCGACCACCTCGCCGCCAATCCGCTGCTTGACCTCGAGATGAGGCTTGGCGAGGCCACGGGAACACTCGCCGCGCTTCCGCTGCTAGACCTGGCCTGCACCCTTCATCGGGACATGTGGCGCATCGCGGATCTCGGGAAGGTCGGGGCCAAAGCATGAAGATCGGCTTCCGCGCACTCCAAAGTGCGCTCTCGCTCTTGACTCGACTTCCCCTGCCCCCGGTCGAGCTGGACGACCGCGACCTCGCGCGCGGTGTGATGTTATTTCCGGTCGTCGGCGCGCTTCTGGGAGTCTTCTATGCGGCGGCGGCTGCGGTGCTCGGCGCCCTCGGCATCGGTCCGCTTGGTGTGGCGACATCCGTCGTCGCGATTCAGCTGATCGCAACCGGAGCGCTTCACGAGGACGGGCTGGCCGACTCCGCCGATGCAATTGGTGGCGCCTGGGGCGACCGCGATCGATTCTTCGAGATCGCGAAAGACAGTCGAATCGGAACCTACGGAGCCGCAGCGCTCATGACGAGTCTGATGCTTCGGGTTTCGCTCTACGCCGAGGCACACGAGCGTTTGGCCGTGATGATCATCCTATCCGAGACGCTGTCGCGCGCGGGATGTGCATGGCTCCTAGCAACATCGCCGTACGTCACTCCCACACATCTAAGAAGCAACTTCGGCTTCTCGTCCGAAGG
>Ga0316209_1003003_pt1 | contig 12257 bp, 11 predicted proteins | sample 6monopyrite_MG_FD_204945 | JGI IMG/M metagenome (GOLD analysis project Ga0316209, IMG submission 204945) | Microbial mat bacterial communities from mineral coupon in-situ incubated in ocean water Damariscotta River, Maine, United States -... | ecosystem: Environmental > Aquatic > Marine >...
GAGCATTCCTCCAAAACTCATAAAACCAATTGCCATTAAACCAGTGATAATAAATGTAATTCCCAATCCTCTTAATGCTGGTGGCACATTTGAATATTTGATTTTTTCGCGAATTGCCGCTATAGCTAAAATTGCCAAAAACCAACCAATACCAGAGCTAACCCCATAATTAAAAGCCAATCCTAAACTTGCTATTTCACGAGATTGCATAAACAAAGACCCTCCCAGAATAGCGCAGTTTACAGCTATAAGCGGTAAGAAAATCCCTAACGAATTATATAATGCCGGTGAAAATTTCTCCACAACTATTTCTACCAACTGAACCATAGTAGCTATGGTTGCAATAAACAATATAAAAGAGAGAAAGCTAAGATCGTATTCTGCATATTCAGGCCCTAACCAAGCCAAAGCGCCTTCCTGTAAAATATATTGATCCAATAACCAGTTTAAGGGTACGGTTACGGCCAACACGAATATTACCGCCGAACCTAAACCAATCGCTGTAGTGACTTTTTTAGAGACTGCAAGGTATGAGCACATCCCGAGGAATGTGGCAAATATTAGGTTGTCTATAAAAATTGATTTAAAAAATAACTCTATATGTTCCATGCTTTTATGTATTGCGAAAGTATCATGATTAAAGAAGTCAAAAGCTGTTGTTCACTTTCCTCTTGATATTAATAATTACTGCTCATTTATTTTTTATATATCACAATGTCCAACGAGTTCGTCTTCCACTAATTCTTTATTTCTTGTGCGTTGTACCCAAATAATAATCCCTACAACTATTAGTGCCATGGGTGACAATAGCATAAATCCGTTGTTTTCGTAACCCAAGGCATAGACTCCTGTTTTATCGATAGGGTCTCCTAAAACTTTAAACCCCAGTAAGGTTCCAGATCCCAATAACTCCCTAAAGAACCCTATAATAACCAGGATGACGCCATATCCTAAAGCATTTCCAATGCCATCAAGAAAAGATGGCCAAGGTTTGTTGCCCAAAGCAAATGCTTCAAAACGTCCCATTATGATACAGTTGGTGATAATCAATCCCACAAATACCGATAGTGTTTTACTCAACTCATAAGCGTAGGCCTTTAGTACCAGATCTACTATAATTACCAGGGTCGCAACAACAATCAACTGAACTATAATCCTGATTTTTGATGGAATGATATTTCGCATCAATGAAATAATTACATTCCCTACGCCCAAAACAAATAGTACAGAAATTGACATGACAATAGAAGCTTCCAACTCTGCTGTAATTGCCAATGCCGAACAAATACCCAAAACTTGAATGGTTATTGGATTATTATCTGCTAAAGGATCTAGTATTAATCTTGTGTCTTTTTTTGATAAAAGTGCCATAAATTTTAAGTTCTAAAGTGTCTAAAGTTTTAAGTGCCTAAAGTTTATTTGCAATGGATGTGAAAATTGCCCGTAATTCCTTTGCTTCTTTTCTTATATCACTTATATTCTGGTTTTTGTTCCAGTTCAATTCTTCTACAATCTCTAACCAATAATCTGTCTCACTTATTTCACTAAGACTAATCTTGATTTTATTCTTAAAGTCTTTCTTACTTCTACTTCTGTTTGCTTCTCTATAATTTGCTCCTATACTTGTTCCAGGTTTTGAAAGTTGATTTCTTACGACTAATGCTTCTCGTGCTTTCGGCAAACTCGCTGACAGATTTATTATTTCAATAGCAAATTTAGTTGTCCTTTTTTCTAATTTTTTAGCAAATTCCTTTATTTGTCATTTTAAGTTTTAATCTTTTCCAACTTTAAATACTTAAGCGCACTTATAACTTTAAGTACTTTTTTTAGTTTTTTAAATTTTCAAAATAAGGAAGGTATAGTCTCAATTCAGATTTAAGCATTGCAGATACACCATCTCCTGTAATAGTTGCTCCCGCAATGGCATCTACCTCATTATCTGTTTTATCCATATTTTTTGGATCTGCATTACTTTTTGAAACATTAATACCTTTAAAGTTGTTGGATTCATCAAATAAATATTCTCCAATAAAATCATCCATAAAAAAACGTTGATTAATATTAGCTCCCAGACCAGGTGTTTCACCTTTATGGTCAAAAAACGCACCTAAGACAACCATATTTTTATCCAAAGCAATATAACCCCAAATTGCATCCCACAAACCTTTACCTCTTATTGGAGCTATGTAATATATTTCCCCTTCTTTTTCGCCTATAAGCAAAGGCAAACGTCTTTCATGGCTTGCGTCTTTGGCCATGGCATGTTCTTTTTTAAGGTCCAATAAATAAGCGTTATTGTCTTCGCTGATATCATCTCCTTGTATAATAAACTGTTTGGTAATATATTTTGAAAACTCGTCCTCAACTTTATCTTTTGAAACAAAGCTCATATTGCTCCCTTCATTTTCATTTACGCCCATCGCATACAAAATATTAAGCTGTTTTTCTATGCGCTTATTTTCATCTATTTTATCCTTAAATCCTGCTGCAGCAAAAGCGAGTATTGAGCCCACCACTACAACCATTCCAATGGCAAAAAGCAGGGTATATGAATTTTTATCAGTTGTCTTTTCCATTATTGCTATACTTTTTTTACTTTAAGACGTCTAAGACGGCGTTTTATATTTCCTTTAACCACATAATGGTCAATTGTTGGGGCAAACACATTCATTAATAAAATGGCCAGCATTACGCCTTCTGGATATGCAGGATTAAACACACGGATCAATATTGAAATAAAACCAATTAAAAATCCGTAAATCCATTTTCCTCTATTGGTTTGTGATGCTGTTACAGGATCGGTTGCCATAAATACAATACCAAAGGCAAGCCCACCTATTAATAAGTGATGCCAATAATGAGTACTCATCAGGCCATAGAACTTACTGCTTTGTGTAATCCAACCAGCATCAACAACACTGTTGAATATAAGCCCCATCACTATGGCTCCAATGACAGCAGACAGCATTATACGCCAGCTTCCTATTTTGGTAAAGATTAAAAACAGTCCTCCCAATAAAATCAGTAGGGTTGAAGTTTCACCCACCGAACCAGGAATAAATCCAAAGAACATATCTGCAACGGAATGCGTCACTGGATTATTTTGGGCTATGCCTCCAAGTATGGTTTCTCCAGAAATGGCATCTAAGTTGGCACCTTCTGCAATCTCCTGTCCTCTTTTAACTGCGCCTTCAACCCAAACTTTATCGCCACTCATCCAAGTAGGGTAAGAGAAAAATAAAAAGGCTCTTATAGTTAACGCTGGGTTTAAAATATTCATCCCGGTACCACCAAATACTTCTTTGCCAATTACAACACCAAAAACCACTGCAACTGCTAGCATCCAAAGTGGAATATCTATTGGGACAATTAATGGGACTAACATTCCAGTTACTAAGTAACCTTCTTCTACTTCGTGTCCTTTTATTATGGCGAAAATAAATTCAATTCCTAAACCAACACCATAAGACACTAATATAAGTGGCAAAATTTTCCAGAAGCCAATCATAAAGTTAGCCATAGACCAAAATTCTGAACTAAAGAAACCACTTGCAGCTGCTTGAATTTCTCCAACGGCTAAATTATGTTGGTAACCTGCATTAAACATACCGAAAATTAAACACGGTACCAGAGCCAAAATAACGGTATTCATGGTGCGTTTTAAATCATCAGCACCCCTTACATGCGAGCCAGAATGTGTAGTATCATCAGGAGCGAATAAAAAAGTATGTAATGCGTTGAACGCAGGAGCCATTTTCTTATGCCTATAATGATGCTTAAGAATGTGCAATCTTTTCTTAAAGGTCAGTCTTTTATCACTCATCTTTTTAGCCTATTTCTTTTTGTAATAAATCCAACCCCTCTCGAATTATCTTCTGGTGTGGTTGTTTAGATATGCAAACAAATTCTGTCAATGAAAAATCCTCTGGAGCAACTTCATACAATCCCAACTGCTCCATTTCATCAAGATCCTTGACCATACATGCTTTCAACAATTGCATGGGAAAAATATCCATTGGAAAAACCTCCTCATATTGGCCTGTGACCACAAATGCCCTATGCTCACCGTTGGTATTGGTATTTAGCTTATATTTTTTCTTAGGTTGTAACCAAGAAAAGGTCAAAGCCCTAGTTGTCGATATTTTATTGAAAACTAGCTTGGTCCAACCAAATAATTCATAGTCGTCACCTTCTGGAATTGCGGTAACCGTATTGTTATAAAATCCTAAATGACCATCAGGCTTACTTTTTAAACCTGTCAATACATCGCCATTGATAACTCTAAAATTATCGTCTATAACACCACTGCCATATAAAAAAGTAGAAATCTCAGTTCCGATTTTTGTAGTATAATATTTAGGAGACTTTACTGATGAACCGGCCAATGCAACAATACGCTCAGCATTGAATTTTCCTGTCAAAAGCAACTCACCAATTATCACCAAATCTTGTGGTGTAACTGTCCAAACCACTTCTCCTTTGTTAATTGGATCAATTATGTTGATTTGTGTACCAACGAGTCCGGCTGGGTGTGGTCCAGAAACTTTATGTAATTCTATTCCATTTAGACCTGTCAGCGGGGAATCTGATTTTGAGCCTACAGAAACATGGACTTTCCCAGGGGTTAGCTTACCCAAAGCGGTAATCGCAGCCTGCAATTCGTTTTCTTTACCCTGCAATATGTAATCACTTTCAGCCGCCAATGGGGCCGTAGTATAACCAGAAATAAAGATGGCCTTGGGGTTTGCATCAGGATTTGCAATTATATCGTAGGGTCTTTGTTTGATAAAAGGCCAGCATCCTGATTTCAATAACTGAGACTTAACTTCTTTTGAAGATGCCTTGGCAGCATCAAACTTACCATGATCAAAATTTGTTTGCGTCTTATCAGCAAGAATTTTTAGTGACAGAATTCTTCTCCTTGCGCCTCTATTAATTTCAATTAGCTCACCACTTACAGGAGACACAAAGATAGTTGTCACATTATTCTTGTCAAAAAAAAGTGCTTCACCCGCCTTAACTTCAGCACCTTGTTTTACGATCATTTTAGGGGTAACCCCATGAAAATCATCAAGATTAATGGCATAAACATTGCTTAAAACTGCCTTTGAAGTTGTCTTATCAGCAGCACCTACAAGGTTAATGTTCAAGCCCTTTTTTATTCGAATGTCTTTAGACATATAGTGTAGACCTTAGGTTAACAAAATTTCCGCCAAAAATACCATTTAATAGATTGTATTCATAATTATCGCCCATAAATTTGGTATTACATCGATGTAAATTTGTAAGGCATGGTTTTTGTCTACCTTTACCGGAAAAATTCACAATAAATGCGCATATTTATTAAACAAATTTTTTTGTTTCTTTTTGTACCTTCCTTGTTTGCGCAGGTTCAAGAAGAGGTAAATCCCCCGGAAAACCTTAAATCAATAATTTTCAAAGGGGAAAAAGAAGACCAATTTCCTGTTGTTCAAATTGGGGAGCCAGTTCTTTTGGAGTTTGATGACCTTCTGGCAAATGAACAGGATTACTATTATAAAATCGTGCATTGTGATTACGACTGGACACCATCAATACTTCTAAAATCCCAATATCTCAGTGGAATAGATAACCAACGTATACTGGATTACGAAAACAGTTATTCTACCTTACAGCCCTATTCAAATTATAAGTTAACCATACCTAACAACAACGTACGTTTAAAAGTAAGTGGTAATTTTCTTTTGGAAGTTTACAATGGTAGCAATGAACTTCAATTTTCCCGAAAATTCGTTGTGTATAAAGATTTGGTTAAAATTGGCGGAGAAGTTAAGCGCTCCAGGGATTTTTCATTCATCAATGAAAAGCAAGTAGTTCAATTCAATGTTAATGCGGGTAATTTTAGATTGGTAAATCCAACACAAGAAGTAAAAATAGCTATCCTCCAAAACTATCATTGGCCAACGGCCCTTTACAATATTGCCCCTCAATTTACCTTGGGCACCCAATTGGTCTATAAATATGATCGGGAAACCAGCTTCTTTGGTGGCAATGAATACTTGAACTTTGACACCAAAGATCTGCGAGCTCCTAGCTCGGCCATTTCACATATTGAAGTTGGTGAATTGTATGAACATTACCTTTTCCCAGATCGTTTTAGAGTAAATAGACCATACACCTATTACCCTGATATTAATGGTGATTTCGTAGTTCGCACGCTCCAAGGCAGTGATGCATCCCGTGAAGCTGAATACACCAATGTACATTTTAGCCTCCCTTATTCAAATGCAATAGGGCTTGATGAAGTTTATATTTACGGCAAGCACAATAATTATGCACTTACCAATGAAAATAGGATGGTATATAATGAGACCAATGGCATGATGGAGGGTACTGTTAAAATGAAACAAGGTTTCTACAATTATAAATATGTCATCGAAAGAGAAGATGAACAAATAGAACTCAACACTATTTCAGGGAATTTTCATTTTACAGAAAACACCTATCTAATATTAGTATATTATAGAAATTTTGGTGACCTGTATGACAGTATTATTGGTGTAGGATCCGTAAATTCGCGATACATAAGCAATTAATGTAAATTCATCCCTTAAAAGGATTAAAAAATAACCTGCATCATTCATTCAAATTGGATTTCAACCCAAAATGGCAATGAATGAAAAAACTTCGCGCGGCACACTAGCTATATCAGCGATGAGGTTTCAAAGCTTATGTTTGCTATATTTTCCTTTCTTCCAGTCTTTACAATCTTCATTTGGCTGGCATACATCAGGAAAAAATATAATTATACCGATAATCTTATCATTAGTTTCCATAATCGTCCCCTGTTATTTATCTTGCTCATTATTAGTTTCTTAGTAAATGCAATTTTCAATATTTACAGCGTTTGGATCTTTATTTTTATTTTTTCTATTCACCTGTTTTAGGCGTTGAAAAAACTCTATAACCAAGGAACTTTTAAAACAGTTGTTAAATATCCAATTCTTAATACGATTTTTTTTTATTTTAGCAAGCATTTCGGTCATCCTACTGTTCACTGGAAGCTTAATAACATACAAGGAAGAGCATGATAACACAAGTAACCAAAGGCATTAAAATATCAGTGAAAACAAGTTTTGAAGGCACTTTCTTCAAAAATTACAAAATGCATTTTGCATTTGGATATACCATAACCATTGAAAACCAAAGTAAAGATTCTGTTCAGTTGAATTCAAGGCATTGGCAAATTTATGATTCCTTAAATGAAACTGAGATTTTAGATGGTGAAGGAGTTATTGGTAAAAAACCGGTAATTAAACCTGGCGAGTCCCACACTTATAATTCAGGATGTTTATTGGCATCTCCTGTGGGTGCCATGAAAGGCCATTACAATATGGTCAACTTCAGTTCTACAGAAAAATTCAGGGTTTATATACCTACCTTTAAATTTAGTGCTCCTTTTGCTTTGAATTGATTTTTCTTTAACCTTTTATTTAGTTTTTTATCCATTCCCAATTCTGTACCTTTGGGCAGTTTTTTAATTAAAAAATACAACTATGGGTAAAGGTTTTTTTCAAGTACCAACTGCTATTAATGAGCCAATAAAAAGTTTTGTGCCTGGCAGTCCGGAAAGAAAGGAAGTATTAAATCAATACAAAGCATATTTTAATGGTAATACGGACATTCCATTTTACATTGGTAATCAGGAAATAAAAACTGGAAATACCAAACCAATATCTCCTCCACATGATCATAAGCATATTGTAGGTCATTATCATTTAGCTGAGAGAGAGCACGTAACCAAAGCTATTCAAAATGCCTTGGATTCAAGAGATGCTTGGGCAAATTTAAGCTGGGAACAAAGAGCCGCAATTTTCTTGAAAGCTGCTGACTTGATTGCCGGACCTTATAGGGCCAAAATCAATGCTGCGACCATGATAGCGCAATCAAAAACGATTCACCAGGCAGAAATTGATGCTGCTTGTGAGTTTATAGATTTCCTACGTTTTAACGTGGAGTATATGTCACAGATTTACGAAGAGCAACCAGATTCTGCTGAAGGAATTTGGAACCGTGTCGAATATCGCCCTTTAGAGGGGTTCGTTTATGCCATTACCCCATTTAATTTTACTGCCATTGCAGGTAATTTACCGGCCAGTGCTGCTATGATGGGTAATGTTGTTGTTTGGAAACCTAGTGACAGTCAAATATTTTCAGCAAAGGTAATTGTAGATGTTTTCAAGGAAGCCGGTCTTCCTGACGGAGTAATCAACGTGGTATATGGCGACCCAGTCATGATTACCAAAACCATTTTGGGTAGCCCTGATTTTGCAGGTTTACATTTTACAGGTTCAACGTATGTATTCAAAGAACTATGGAAACAAATTGGCAACAATATCCATACCTATAAAACGTACCCGAGAATCGTTGGAGAGACTGGTGGAAAAGATTTTATCCTGGCTCACCCAACTGCAAAACCACAACAAGTAGCAACAGCTATAGAGAGAGGTGCTTTTGAATTTCAAGGGCAAAAATGTAGTGCAGCCTCAAGGGTATATTTGCCTAAATCTACTGCAAAAGAGATCTTGGAATTGGTTAAGAAAGATGTTGCTTCTTTCAATAAACCAGGATCACCAGAGGATATGGGTAATTATATAACAGCGGTTATACACGAAGGGTCTTTTGACAAATTGGCCAAATATATTGACCAAGCCAAAGATGATACGAATGCCGAAATTGTTGTTGGCGGAAATTATGATAAATCAAAAGGCTATTTTATAGAACCTACTGTCATATTAACTACAGACCCACACTACACAACAATGGAGACTGAACTATTCGGTCCTGTAGTTACAGTATATGTTTATGATGACAAAGATTGGTCTGATACCTTGACATTAATAGATGACACCTCAGAATATGCATTAACCGGGGCGGTTTTATCAACGGATCGATACGCTATTGATGAAGCCACCAAAGCTTTACAAAATTGTGCAGGTAACTTTTACATCAACGATAAACCAACGGGAGCTGTTGTAGGCCAACAGCCATTTGGAGGAGCCAGGGCTTCAGGAACAAATGATAAAGCGGGTTCTGCACAAAACTTATTAAGATGGGTTTCCCCAAGATTAATCAAGGAAACTTTTGTGACTCCCGAAGATTATAGATACCCCTTTTTGGGATAAGATTTATACATAAATTTCAAGCCTGTACCCTTTATGGATTGCAGGCTTTTTTTATGAATTTTTTTTAATTTTTTATTTCTAGTCCAAATCACTAATTTAATCAGGCTCTAGTGTAAAATGGCTATTACAGCTAAATTATCCGATTTTTAGGTATTTTGTCGCCCTTTAGGGACGGGGTAAGAACAAAATGCCGAAAATTCAAGCATTTTTGCCCTGGCCCTAAAGGGAATGCCTGAATTTTCTACATTTGGACCTTATTTAAACCCTTTTATTTAAAATATCAACGCTAGATTAAACTAGAGCCTTTAATCATTGTAAAAAGCTCATTTTCATTGCATTAAATATTATTAATTTGCATTTTTTATAATATCTATGTAAATTTAACGTTAATTAATTGTAAATTAACGGTGATTAAATTTTGAATCGCCTTAAATAAAGCGAGTATGACTGAAGAAAATAACAATGAAAACATCTCAAATACTAGTATGTTCTCCTATCTGAATAGGGTACAGAACTATGTAAAGAGATATGCAGAGAATTGCAGACATTCCTTCAATTCAATGTTGAATATATAGGAGGTTAACCTTTAGGTGGGTTCTAATAATGCGTTTCTTTCAAAAAACAAATAGAACGAATGAGATGCAAGGCATATTTTTTTGTAATAGCCATAGCTATTCCATAAAAAATATAACGCGGTCAGGTTGTTCGTTATCTTTGTTCCCACAGGGGTTTCCATAGTTTTTCAAATACTGCTTCAAATTTTATTACATTATCCCGATAGTGTTTCAAAAATTTTCCTTGTCTTTAAAAAACCATGAAAATTTTGATGTGAACGAATTATTAGAACCCACCTTTATACTTTATTGGTAAATAGACGACTTTCTTTGTATCAAAAAAATCTTCCGTGAAATAATCGGAAAGGTCAAAAGTCTGTGCATTTTTATAATTTTCCAGCTCTTCTGACAAATCCCCTCCCTTTAAATAAAAAATTCCATTTCGCCTTTCGTGCTTTGATTCCTTTTTTATTTTTCCTTTTACCCAATACACAAATGTGGGCATTGCGGCAACTGCCCTACTTACGATAAAATCAAATTGAGTATTCAATTCTTCAACCCTGCAATTGATTGGTGTAATATTCTGTAGTTGCAGTCCTTCAACTACTTCTTCAACGACTTTGATTTTTTTCCCTATTGAATCCACTAAAGTAAATTTTGACTCAGGAAATAATATAGCCAAAGGAATTCCCGGAAATCCACCACCAGTACCAACATCCAAAATATTACTATTGGGCTTAAATTCTTGCACCATGACAATCCCTAGAGAATGCAGTACATGCCGCAAATACAATTCTTCAATGTCTTTACGGGAAACTACATTGATTTTTAAGTTCCAATCCTTATACAAGTTTTCCAACTGTATAAATTGAAGTTTCTGATCTTCAGATAAATTGGGAAAATATTTAAATATTATATCAGCTTTCATCCTTACCTTTGTGCCTGCAAAAATAACATATTCAAAAACATAATTATTCCCTATTGTTGGAAGTAATCGAATAAACAAGTATATTATTGCGTTATATTTACACAAAGCTTACAACAGATGGATACAAATACCATAAGATTCTCAAGAAAGGATTCCACCCAATTTTTTAAAACTTTAAATAAAAGGGTAAACGATTATTTCAAGGACAATCACAAACAGAAAACCGGAGATTGGAGATTACATTTAAAGACAATTGTAATGTTTGCTCTTTTTCTAACACCTTATTTCCTAATCTTGACACTGGGCCTTCCCAATTGGGCAAATCTACTATTGACCATTGTTATGGGTACAGGGATGGCTGGAGTTGGAATGAACGTTATGCATGATGGCAATCACGGCTCATACTCCTCAAAAAAATGGATAAACAAAATTATGGGTGGCAGTATATATATCTTGGCAGGAAATGTATATAACTGGCAAGTTCAGCATAACGTTTTACATCATACCTATACAAATATCCCTGATCACGATGAGGATTTGGAAGCAGGGCGCATCTTACGATTTACTAAACATGCCAAATGGCATAAATTCCATAAATTCCAGCATTTTTACTCTGTATTCCTTTATGGGCTTTTAACTTTTAATTGGGCCATAACCACAGATTTTCAGCAAATGTACCGCTACATGAAAAGAAAGCTTTCCTTTGGTAAACTTCCCAATCCGGTTGTAAATTGGAGTACCTTGGTAATTACCAAAATGCTTTATATTACCATATGGGTTGTATTGCCAATGCTAATACTGGATATTGCATGGTGGAAGATACTTTTAGGCTTTTTCATTATGCACTATGTTGCAGGTGTAATCCTTAGTGTAGTATTTCAATTAGCACATGTAGTTGACCAAGCTGAGACTCCTTTACCAGATGAAAATGGTACGATGAAAAATACCTGGGCTATTCACCAATTATTTACTACAGTGAATTTTGGAACCAAAAACCGTATTGTTAACTGGTTTACGGGAGGATTGAACCATCAAGTGGAACACCATATTTTCCCCAACATTAGCCATGTACATTACACAAAAATTTCAAAAATTGTTAAACAAACAGCAAAAGAATTTAATTTGCCGTATAACGAATATAAAACTACCAGAAAAGCTATAATTTCGCACTTCAAGCATTTAAAGGAATTGGGTAAAAAACCCACATTACAGTACCAGTAAATTTATTCATTTCATGAGCAACCATTTATCCGAAAGAATTAAAGGAATGTCTACTTCGGCCACTTTGGCTATGGCCGCAAAGGCTAGGGAACTAAGAGGCCAAGGCAAAGATATTATAGGATTAAGTTTGGGTGAACCCGATTTCAATATTCCAGATTTCATCAAAGATGCAGCAAAACAAGCTGTTGATGACAATTATAGCAGCTATTCCCCTGTTGACGGATATGTTGATCTAAAACAGGCCATTTCAAATAAATTCAAGAGAGATAACAATCTCAATTATGGTTTAAACCAAATCGTTGTTTCTACCGGTGCAAAACAGTCCTTGGCAAATATTGCCATGATAATGCTAAATAAAGGTGATGAAGTTATCTTACCAGCACCTTATTG
>Ga0316209_1003006_pt1 | contig 12248 bp, 18 predicted proteins | sample 6monopyrite_MG_FD_204945 | JGI IMG/M metagenome (GOLD analysis project Ga0316209, IMG submission 204945) | Microbial mat bacterial communities from mineral coupon in-situ incubated in ocean water Damariscotta River, Maine, United States -... | ecosystem: Environmental > Aquatic > Marine >...
TGCGGAAACGGATGGGAGGGTTGACTGAAGATGAACACCTGAGCTAAAAACCCAACGACGTGATGCGTTGAGAAATCAGCTGTTCACGTTGCCCCGGAATGGGTGTTCATCTTCGCCGGAATACGCAGTTCCTGTGGTTCGACTGATGATCAGGTGTCGCAACTACCGGAGCATATTCGCGAGAAGGTGCATAATCACCCCTGTTATTCCGAGGATGCGCATCACTATTTTGCCCGTATGCATGTGGCTGTAGCACCAGCCTGTAATATTCAGTGTCATTACTGTAATCGTAAGTATGACTGCGCCAATGAATCACGCCCGGGTGTGGTGTCTGAGTTGTTGACGCCGGATCAGGCGGTGAAGAAGACCATGGCAGTCGCGGCCAATATTCCACAGATGACTGTGCTTGGTATTGCCGGTCCGGGTGATCCGTTAGCCAATCCTGAGTGTACCTTTGAGACTTTCCGTCAGTTGTCTGAGAAGGCGCCGGATATCAAATTGTGTGTGTCTACAAATGGTTTGGCTCTGCCAGATGCGGTGGAAGAGTTGTCCAAGCACAACATCGATCACGTAACCATTACCATCAATACAGTTGATCCAGAGATCGGCGCCAAGATCTATCCCTGGGTATTCTGGAATAACCGCCGTATTCGCGGTGCCAAGGGTGCCAAGATTCTGATCGAACAACAGCAGAAAGGGCTACAGATGCTGATCGACAAGGGCATTCTGGTCAAGGTGAATTCTGTTTTGATCCCTGGCGTCAACGATGAACACCTCAAAGAGGTGAGCAAGATTGTTAAGTCTAAAGGTGCCTTCCTGCACAACGTGATGCCGCTAATAGCTGAAGCCGAGCATGGTACATTTTATGGTGTCATGGGCCAACGTTCACCATCTTCTGCCGAGTTGCAAGATCTGCAGGATGCCTGTGCCGGTGACATGAACATGATGCGTCATTGTCGTCAGTGTCGTGCCGATGCGGTTGGTCTGTTGGGTGAAGACCGTGGCGATGAATTTACCATGGACAAGATCGAAGAGATGGATATTGACTACGACGCGGCCATGGTTATGCGTAAACAGGTGCATGATGGTATTGCCGAAGAGTTGGCTGCCAAAGAGGTGGCCAAGAAAGAGAACATTGTTCAGCTCGATACAAGTAAGAAATATCGTCCGGTGTTAATGGCAGTGGCCACCAGTGGTGGCGGTGTCATTAACCAGCACTTTGGTCATGCACGAGAGTTCCTGGTTTACGAAGCCTCATCTGAAGGGGTGCGTTTTATCTCGCATCGTAAGGCAGATCAATACTGTGAAGGTGATGTCAGTTGTGGTGATGGTGAGACGGTGTTGCAACGCACGATTCGTACTCTGGAAGGTTGTGAGGCAGTGCTTTGTTCCAAGGTGGGTTTTGAACCTTGGGGCATGTTGGAGGAAGCAGGGGTGATGCCAAACAACGATTATTCCATGGAGCCTATCGAAGAAGCAGTCATGAAACACTATCAGAAGATGATTGACGATGGCCTGCTGGATGAAGTGAGTGAAGAGCAACAGGCTTCGGCCGAAGGAGTGTAGCGATGGCATTAAGCATTATTGAAAGTTGTGTGAATTGCTGGGCCTGTGAACCGGTCTGCCCAAGCAATGCAATCTTTGAGGCCAAACCACACTTCATGATCGACTCAAAGAAGTGTACTGAGTGTGAGGGTGATTTTGCCAATCCACAGTGCGCAACTATTTGTCCGATTGAAGGCGCGATTCTGGATTCGTTTGCTGAGGCCTTGAACCCGCCTGGCTCATTGACTGGTATTCCACCTGCCAAGATGGAAGCGGCGATGGCTGAGATTCAGGCACGTTAATTTATTTATAGCCACTGATAGAGCTCGCCAAGCATGCCAGCAATAGCATATTCATTTGATCTGAATAACCGTTTTTGGCGTAAGGCGCTGTGGATATCGGCAGTGACCCTGACGCTGGGGCTGTGTCTTCTAACACCTAAGCGAGTGCTCGCTGAAGAGTTGCGTGCAGAGCTACTTGCAAACCAATCTGATGTAACACTTATCAGTGAGGTTAAGCCAGTGGCCAAGATGCCGGTGAAGATGGTGGCGGATGTGCAGCGTATTCAACACATGCCAGTGTGGGCCAGTGCTTTGTCGGAGGCCGAGTTGTTTCATGATGAGTTGCCACAATCGTCCACACGCAAGCTTGTTTGATTAATCATGGTGCAGGTTATCTTTTTCGAAAAGCCAGGTTGCATAAATAATACTCGGCAGAAAAAGTTGCTTGCTGAGGCAGGGCATGAGGTTGATGCACGTAACCTGCTGACCGAAACATGGCGGCCAGAGTCATTAAAGCCCTTTTTTAAAAGGCTTGCGGTGGAAGATTGGTTTAATAAGAGTGCCCCGACAGTGAAGTCGGGTCAGGTTAAACCGGAAACTTTGGATGAAGATTCAGCCTCGGCATTAATGCTGCGAGAGCCTTTATTGATACGGCGGCCTTTAATGATTATTCAAGGAAAGCACTATGTTGGTTTTGATGCCGAACGCTTAAAGAGCTTGATTGGCCTGGCGCCGCTAGAGGCAGCGGAAGATCTGGAGAGCTGTCCACGCAGTCATGGCCCGGACGGTAATACCAAGGGTCGCTGTGAAGATTGAAAGGATTAACCTGCGAGGTAACTGATTATGGTTGCAGTACAACACTTTTCAGAGACGGTTGATATGGTGCAAATAATGGCAGATCGGGACGGTACTTATGCGCGCCTGATGGCCGTGGCCAGTGGTGGGCGCAACAGCCATATCCTTGCCTCTGTGTTATCCAGCTGGAGCCTTGGTGAGTCTGTATTGCCTGCCCGCATGGGACTATCGCGTCAGTCATATCGGGCCATGTTTGCCCAGCATTTTCCCTATGTGCAGTGGCATGAAAACCCCGCCAAGATGGGTGCTCTTGATATAGATCGATTGCCGGAACGGGATGACCTGATCAAGCTGATGCTCGATTGCCGTGCCGGGGTTGATGATTGCGAGCTGTGGCTGGCAGAAATTGTTGCCACCGCCTGTCTGGGGATGGATCATCTATGGCAGGACATGGGCTTGTGGTCACGCAAAGAGTTGAGTGAGTTGATGCGGATCAATTTTCCAAGCCTGGCAGCGCGTAATGATCGCGACATGAAGTGGAAGAAATTTCTCTATAAGCAGTTGTGTGAGCAGCAGGGCATATATGTCTGCCGCGCACCATCCTGTGATGTCTGTAGTGATTATGATGTTTGCTTTGGTCCCGAAGATTGAGTGGGTGAATAATTCACCTCTATCGTTGCAAAATCGTGCTGTAGGTGCATATCTAGGTCTGGCCGTCGGCGATGCGCTTGGTTCGACAGTTGAGTTCATGACACCGATGGAGATTCACCAGCAATACACGATTCATGATGAAATTCGTGGCGGTGGCTGGTTGCGTCTGAAACCAGGCCAGGTCACTGATGACACCACCATGTCATTGGCGCTGGGTAAGGCAATTCTCAGCAAAGGTCGGGTGGATGCCGGCGCTGCAGCGCAAGCCTTTGATGACTGGATTCGCAGCAAGCCGGTGGACATTGGTAATACGGTACGCCGCGGCATAATACACTATCGTCGCACCGGTCAGCCTGAAAATCCCATGAGTGAACATGATGCTGGCAACGGCGCCTGCATGCGTTGCCTGCCTGTTGCGCTGGCGACCTTTAATTGCCAGGAAGAACTTGTTGAGGCCAGTCGAGCCCAGACTCATGTCACACACAATAATGCGCTATCTGATGCGACAACTGAGTGCGTTATAGAAATGATCCACGGCGCCATGTTGGGGCTGACGCTGGATGAGTTGTTTTATGGGCCAGTGGTACGTTTGCAGCATAAGTTTCCAGAATTCAAATTCAATGACCGCCGCTATGGTAATCCCAGTGGCTATATTGTCGATACCATGCAGGCGGTATTTCAGGCTTTGTTCGAATACAAGCGCTTTGACGAAGCAATGATTGATGTGGTCAACCGTGGTGGTGATGCAGATACCACTGGCGCGATCCTCGGCATGATTGCCGGTGCACTGTATGGTCAGGATGCAATTCCATCACGCTGGCTTAAAAAACTGGATAAAAACATCAGACGGGATTGCGAGGCGCAAGCCCGTGCACTGATCGCCTTGAATTGATGATGAAGAATCAATGCTCAGATGAAGAGATTTTATTGGGCGATGATCAGATCGACGCAAGCCATAGACAATTTTTTTTAAAGCTTAATCAGACCATCGCTGCCGATGGTCAGCAGTTTGTGGTCTTGTTCAACGAATTAAATCAGCATCTGATTCAACATTTCAGTGAGGAAGATACTTTGATGAATCAGTGTGATTTTTCTGCCAGTGCAGAGCATCAGGGTGAACACCGTAGAGTTCTAGGTGAGATGAAACAATTCAAACGCCAGGTGGAACGCGGTCGCTTGCAGATGGCGCGTGCCTACCTTGCTGAAAATTTTCCGGACTGGTTTCGCCTGCACTTGGCCACCATGGATAGCGCCCTGGTTGTCCAACTGGAAAAACAAAATTAACTACGTTTACTAGGAGTATGAAATGGCTGAAACATATCAACCAGGTGACATTATTTTTTCCACCGCCGAAATTCGCAACGACGGCTCTCTGCCTGAATGGCCGGATGACGCTGTGATTGCGGTAGAGGGTGCCAGGGGGGTGGTGATCAATGAAGGTCATGTCGAAGAGTTTCCAGACAAGACACTTTTTCTGGTGCGCTTTGAGACCGAAGGCGAAGAGCTGCTCGGTCCTCCTATAGGGGTTTGGTCCGAGGAGTTGACCCAGGCTCCGCTGAAAGAACAACGCTCTGAGGCCTGAATATGATGAACGGTTTTCAGCGCATCTCAGTCGAGCAGGCTAAGCAACTGCTTAGTGACAAGCACCCGGTGATAGTCGACGTGCGTGATTTCCAATCCTATCAGGGGGATGCTTTGCCTGGCGCACAGCACGTAAATCTGAGTAATTTTCCAAAGTTTCGTAGGGTTTCTGACCGGACTTTGCCTGTATTGATTTACTGTTACCACGGTACCGCCAGTCAGGATATGGCGCAGTTATTTTTCGATTTTGGTTTTTCCGAGGTATACAGCATGGATGGTGGCTTTGAGGCCTGGTGCCTGGCATCATAGAAGAACAGCTTCATTACAAAGTGGCATAACAAAAAAAGGGCATCCAAATAGATGCCCTTTATATTTATTGAAACTATTTTATCAACTTGCCTGAGCTGCAGGTTCTATCTCTATCACCGGAAAATTACTGGCCGAAAGCAGAGCATTGATATCAGTCTTGATGATTTCAATCCCCATCTTGGCGCAGAAGCGTTCTTCCTTCCTGGTAGGCTCAGGAGTCAACACCCAACCTTTGATTGGTTCTGCAGCGCTATAGACAATGTCTGACATTACCATTCGTTCTGTGTCGCGGTTAAAGCGCATACCAATAAACAGGTATTGTTTCTCTTTACGATACTCTTTGAGAAATTTTGGTAAGCCAAAGCCGCCCATCAATTCGGTGATGTAATCGACATAGTCGGCATCGGAGGCGATGTAGTGTGCTTCAGGAATAGGTGATCCCATAGGCTTAAACAAAACCGGTAATGAAAGGTCGGTGGCCTCCTGTTGGATCTCTTTATATTTACTGCCATCATAGTGAAAGATCTTGAAGCGATAGTCGGTGCCACCGATACGTGCCAGACCGACAATCAGGTTGTGCGGGGTATCTGCATAACTTGCTTGCAACATGGTGTCGCGGTTGATGTCGATCACATACTGGGGTTTGATCTCGGCCAGCCAGTCATGGACAGGCGCACGGGTCCAGATGTCCTTGCCATAGGTTTCATTGAGAAAACGGGTGACATAGCCGCGACCCTTTTTCAGCTCCTGGTTCATGGCGGCGCGTGGAAATTCATACATCAACTTTGGCGCCATAGGCTGGCCGTTATTCATGGCCAGGATCAGGCTATCGCTATCGGCAGGAATCGCCGCACCGGTTTCTTTGTGTACAGCCCCTTTTAGTGCGTGTGGGCCAATATAGGGAATGATCTGGCCTGACTTGAGGCCGTCGATGAGTTCTGGAAATAGTGGTTCAGTCATAGTAGTTCCTTGGTCGCTTATTGGTTTTTGTCTTCATCTCTTTTTATTAGTGCAAAAAGCGGGCCCGCTATAATCTATTGATTTGGTAAGGAACAGTTGTGTGCGTTTATGTCAAAGCCAGTATGTTTGTAGTGAATATGACATTCCGAAAACAACTATTGCGTCTTAAAGCCGTTTAGATCGCGACATTAATGGCTGAATCAACTGTTTAGTAGTTGGTATTAATTTTGCCGTATAAATATTAAGGTTTAAGTAGGTAGGTGGTGATTGATATGCGGGATCAAATCAAAATTGGAAAGATGTTTGTTGTTTTTCTGATTGCCATTGCTTCAGCTACACATGCTGGTCAAGTCCGTGTTGCGGTTGCCACCAATTTTCTCGCCACGCTTAAGGTGTTGGCACCCATATATGAGCAACAAAGTGGTGATCAGCTGATTATTAGCGCTGCTTCATCAGGCAAGTTGTTTGCGAAAATCATGAATGGTGCACCGTATGACCTGTTTTTATCAGCCGATCGCCACTATCCAGACAGGTTGATCGAAAAAAACAGGGCGTCGGCGTGCAGTCGATTTCTGTACGCCAAAGGGGTATTGGTGCTGTGGAGTCGAGTGGAACAATCGATTGATGAAAGCAGTCTGCACGCAAGTGAGGTGAAACATATAGCTATTGCCAACCCTAAAATAGCGCCTTATGGTGCAGCCGCACAACAGGTCTTAGAGAAGGTAGGACTGCTGGACAACGTTAAACCTAAGCTTGTGCAGGGTGAGAGTATTGGGCAAGCGTTTCAGTTTGTTGTCAGTGGTAATGCTCAGCTGGGTTTTGTTGCCTTGTCTCAGGTGTTAAATCCAAACAATCATTCAAATAATAAATATTACTGGCGTATCCCTGCGGATTATCACACGCCTATAGATCAGGAAGCTGTGCTACTGAAGCATGGTGAAAATAATGCAGCAGCACAGGGTTTTCTCAATTTTTTGAAAAGTGATGTTGCCAGTAATGTGATTTCCCAATACGGATACCATTAATGGATCTGTTAGCGCCGGTCTGGTTAAGCCTCAAACTCGCAGCTGTCACTACAGTCATTTTATTGCCTGTTAGTTCACCTCTTGCCTGGTGGCTTGCCCACAGTAAATAAAAATGGGCGGCTGTGGTTGAGGCAGTTGTCGCATTGCCATTGGTGTTACCGCCCACTGTATTGGGTTTTTACTTGCTGCTTGCTCTTGGCGCTAATGGCATAATCGGTGGACCGTGGTCAGCACTGAACGGCTCGGCTTTGACCTTTACTTTCTAGTGGCCTGGTGATTGCGTCGGTATTTTATTCCTTACCCTTTGTTGTGAAGCCGTTACAGAATGCCTTTGTTGCTGTTGGTAAAAAACCGCTCGAAGTGGCCTGGTGCCTGCGCGCCTCACGCCTGGATTCATTTATAAGTGTGATCCTGCCACTGTCCATGCGTGGTTACATCACCGCCGCGGTACTTGGGTTTACCCATACCATGGGTGAGTTTGGCATCGTCCTTATGGTGGGGGGCAGTATCCCTGTTGAAACCCAGGTGCTGTCGATTGCTATCTATTAACATGTGGTGGTGCTTGAATATGGCAAGGCACATGCGCTGTCGATTGGCTTGTTAGTGTTTACCTTTGTAGTTTTGCTGGCGGTGTATGTCTTTAATCGCAGGTTTCCAGCTAATGCGCATTAAGGCAAACCTTGATCTAGAATTTTCAGGCTTCAAGCTTAAGGTCGATTTGGACCTGCCTGCCAAAGGTGTCACGACACTATTTGGCCCATCTGGGGAAGGAAAGTCGACACTATTGCGTTGTCTGGCTGTCCTGGAAAGAAGCCAATCGGGTTTTATGCAGATAGGCGATGAAGTTTGGCAAGATGAACAAAACAATCACTTTGTTGCTGTAAACCGGCGTTCTTTAGGCTATGTGTTTCAGGAACCACGCCTGTTTTCACACCTGAGTGTGCAGAAGAACCTGGAGTATGGCTATTCGCGCACACCAGAGAATGAGCGTTATATCGAATGGGACAAGATCATTGAGATGCTTGCCATCGATCATCTATTAGCGCGCAAACCGCATAAGCTGTCCGGTGGCGAACAACAACGGGTTGCCATTGGTCGCGCCTTGCTCGCCAGCCCAAAGTTGTTATTAATGGATGAGCCACTGGCCTCACTTGATAATCGGCGCAAGCAGGAGGTTTTGCCCTTTATCCGCAGGTTGCATGATGAACTGGATATCCCGGTGATCTATGTCAGCGACTCGTTGCAAGAGGTGCTGCAAATCACTGACACCATGGTGTTGATGCAAGATGGACAGAATATCGTCACGGGTTCTATTTCTGAACTATGCTCCAGGCTTGAGTTAAGCCAATACCTGGGTGAAATGTCTGGCTCAGTGATAGACGCCAGGATAAAGGCGCATGATGAGGCGTTTGGTTTGAGTTGTTTAGCATTTGCTGGCGGTGAGATTTATGTACCGCAACAGCCTTTTGCCATTGGCCATCTACAGCGAGTGCACAGCCTGAGACTAGCGCCAGGCCAGAAATGTTATGCCTTGATTAAAGCGGTTTCGCTGTCACAAGAGGTGTTGGGCTAGGGCCTGTTAACACTAACCAAACAAATTGATAGGGTTGCAAGGGTAGTTCGGGACAGGTTTGGCTGTGCCCCACTCATAGCTCTGGTGGTCTATCAGGGTGACATCCAGGTCAATGAATATCAGTAGTTTTTTCATAATGACTTCATTCAAACTCATATCCCTTGGGTACAACCACAACTCCATTAGGTGAAATTTTAAACCTGGCTTTATCTTCGTTCACATTAATTCCAATGCAAGTGTCATCAGGCACGTCGACGTTTTTATCTATAATGCAGCGATTGATTTGACAGCCCCTGCCAATTCGAACGCCTTCAAACAAGATAGATTCATGTATCTGCGCCTCATCAGCAACGTAGACGTTGTTGAACAAGATAGAACGTTGTGAACTGGCTCCGGATATGACAGCGCCACTGGAAATGATAGAGTTGATGGAGATGCCTTCAGAGCCATATTGTCCGGGCACAGTGCGTGCAGGCGGATGTTGGCCGGAATAGGTGCGTATGGGCCAGTCGTCCTGATAAAGATTCATTGGTGGTACCTGATCTAGTAAATCCATGTTTGCCTGATAATAGGCGTCAAGTGTGCCCACATCGCGCCAATATCTATCGGGTGTTACGCGGCCTGATTCGCTGCCAAAGCGGTAACCACAAACACTTCCTTCCTTGATGAGATTAGGAATGATGTCTTTACCAAAATCATGACTCGATTCAGTATTCTCAGCATCTTGTTTCAAAATTTCTATCAGACGTGTAGTCGAAAATATATACACGCCCATGGACGCGAGTGCCATGTTATCACTGGCGTTAAACTGTTCCGGTTGCTGCGGCTTTTCAACGAAACTGACGATACGATTTTGTTCATCAAGGGACATGATGCCAAATTGATTAGCTTCATGCAGACCAACCTCCATACAGGCAACAGTCATATCGGCATTGTTTTTTTTATGGAATTCCATCATTGGCGCGTAATCCATGCGATAGATGTGGTCGCCAGGAAGGATAATGATGTGCTCTGCACCGCTACGTTCGAGGAGATATAGGTTCTGGTAGATGGCATCGGCGGTACCCGTGTACCAGCGTTCTCCGGTGCGCATTTGTGGTGGCACCAGGGTGATGTATTCACCCAGCTCCGGGTTGAATATCGACCAGCCATCGCGTATGTGTTTTTGTAAAGAGTGAGATTTGTATTGGGTCAGTACCAGCACTCGTCTAACGCCTGAGTGGAGGCAATTGGTGAGGACAAAGTCGATGATGCGATATTTGCCACCAAAGGGTACCGCTGGCTTGGCGCGTTCTTTTGTCAGTGGGTTTAAGCGTGAGCCGATGCCACCTGCTAGTGTAATTGCCAGGGTTTTTGAAAACATTATCTGTGCCTCATTCCATGTGTTGTTTATTCAATAATCATCAAATTGCAGGAACTGTACCAACTTGGTGCAATGTGATTTGATGGCAATTTAAATGGAAATATTGGTTTTATTGGTGCGAAAGGCGAATAAAGCGCACACGTTCGGTGCGGTTTGGTGTGTCAGATAAGGAGCTTGATAAGGTGCACGGCCACAGAAGGGCGTGGCCGTGCGATGCGGAACTTACTAATCAAGAAGAATGAATTCTTCCATTGTAACTTATAGCAAAACTCGTTCCAGATTATTGGACAGCACTATTTAGTCTCTATGGCAGGCTTATCTGCTGTGCGAGCAGTTCAATCGGGTGGGCGACGACCACATCAATTTTTTCGTTGAATATCCCCGAGGCCAGATGCAGGGCACAGCCAATATTCGAGGTCGCCAGAATGTCGGCGTCGCTTGCCTGCAGATGTTTTAGCTTTTCGGCACGGATTTGATTACTCATTTCCTGGTGAGTAATCATATAGGTGCCACCTGCGCCGCAACAGATGTTGTTTTCCGGCAGTGGCTGCATGTCTATCCCCGGAATTCGTTGTAGAAACTCATAGGCCTTTTCATGAGTGGCAAGTGGGAAGCGTTGGCTGCAAGGTTCGTGTACCACAACGCGTTTGTTAAGTGGCTCAAGTTTGAGGTTGTCTGGCCATTCCTGTGCAGCTATAAATTCATTGATCTCTTTTAGTTTCGATTCGAAGAGAGGGACTTCAGCTCTGATCTCAGCACTGACTTTTCGTCTTTTATATTGTTGCAGTGGTGAACCACAGGCACTGGCGGTGTAGACAATGGCCTCCAATTCGAGGCCTTGAAAGGCTCGCAGGTTTATCTCGGCTAATTGGTCAGCCGTTTCCTTGTCGCCATTATGTTTGTGAATGGCGCCACAACACTGCTGCTGTTGTGGAACGTGTACGCCATAGCCTAGCGTATTTAATACTTTAATGCTGGCGTGTAGGGTCGGGTTGTCCATGACATTGGTCAGGCAGCCGGTAAATAGGCCGACATTGCCTTTGTGAGTGACTGTTGCCGGATAATACTTTTCCACATGCTGATATTTTGGCAGTTTTGGCAGCATGCCGTTGAGCGCTTCTGTTCTGGTCAGATTGATCAGCCCCAGCTTTTCCGCCATGCCTTGTAGTCCAGAATTTTGATATAGACGTAAACCACTAAACAGTCGTAACAGGCTGGTGCGGTGACTGGTGACGTAGAGTAGGGCACGTATAACAGCAGATGTGGGTATGCGCGGTAATTTATCTCGAGCTTTACCTAATAGTTTCAGATAACGCATTTTTGAAGGGCAAACCTTCTCACAGGCCCGGCATTCTACGCAGTTATTTAGGTGTGTCTGTTCTTCGGGGTTGAGGCGCTCGTCCTCATAAAGAACCTTGCTGATAAGCTTAAGCCGTCCACGTGGTGATTCTTCAGGTATTCGTGTTCCTTTAAAGGTGGGGCAATGGCTTGCGCAAAGGTTGCAGCTGCGGCAGTCCATGTCATCAGGTATGTAGAGTGTTTCTGTCGATTTGTTCATGCCTGGGCTCTCTTGCTGATATATAGAGTCTCTAGCAAGTATTAGTCCAGTGATGTGGCTTGCCTCTAACTATTTGACGTTAAGGCATTTAAGTGGCGGGATTTAATTGGCAAGGCTGTTTTGGTGATGGCTTTTGTTGGGTTTATGACAAGGCTCATACTGCCATTCTGACTTTATAAAGGCCGCCAATCACCATGTATTCATCTTCGCTGGATAATAGGCCAGGCAGTAATGCGTTATAAAAGGCAATTTTAGTCAATGGAATCTGTACTTCCATAACATAGTCGCCAAACTCATCGGCCCGTTCCTGACTGCTGCTAAATGAGTTAACGTTGTTCAGAAGTACTATCCGCTCTCCATCTTCCAGTATTTCAAAGGTTTCATAGTCGCTGAGTTTATTGCAACCCCTATATAAGGTGATATGTGTCTGTTGGCCAAATTTCTTTGCTAGCTCAAACTGGCAATAGCTATATAAAAGGTGGCTCTTCGTAGATCTGTGTAACATTCATGGTGCCATATTCAGGCCGCCACAATAAAACAGTATGCTGTTTCTGAAGCCATTGAATGAACGATAGCCTTTAGCATTTGCTTTGACGGTTTGAATCTT
>Ga0316209_1003011_pt1 | contig 12227 bp, 13 predicted proteins | sample 6monopyrite_MG_FD_204945 | JGI IMG/M metagenome (GOLD analysis project Ga0316209, IMG submission 204945) | Microbial mat bacterial communities from mineral coupon in-situ incubated in ocean water Damariscotta River, Maine, United States -... | ecosystem: Environmental > Aquatic > Marine >...
CGCCAACGGCTTTTAGTAATCCGATTTCAGCAGTACGGTGAGCCACTGATACCAGCATGACGTTCATAATCAATACTCCCGCCACAGCGAGGCTGATTGCCGCAATGCCGGCTACTGTCAAAGTCAGGGCCTGAAATATACGATCAAAGGTGGCGAGTACAGAATCCTGCGTTACAACAGTGATATCTTCTTCGCCCTGGTGTCGTTCGCGTAATGTGTTAATCACAAAACGTTGGATACGGGGGATGGCTTCACGGCTCTTGCCCTCAACAAGAATACGATACAGAGATGTGTTGTTGAATAAGGACATGGCCGAGGCAGCGGGTATGATCACAACTTCTTCGACATCGATGCCTATCGAACGGCCTTCGGTCGCCATTACACCGATGACACGAAAGCGTCGATCACCGATGCGTAACCATTCTCCAATGGCAGCTTGGGCACCAAACAATTCATTACGCACCTTGGAGCCCAGCACGACGACTGGTGTGGCGTTATCAATTTTCTGATTTGGTAAAAAGCGACCCTTATTCATTTTCCAGTGGCGTAATTCAAGTAGCTCGCTGTTTGAACCGAGAATCGGCACTTCACGCTCTCGTCCTTGCCACGAAATATTACTGGTGCCGATGGCGATAGGTGCAACACGCTGTACTGAGCTATTGCGTGTTAACGCCAGTGCATCGTCAAGAGTCAGGTCGCGAGGCGTCGAACCGACCAGCATGTTTGGAGCGCCTCCGGATGTTTCTGAACGACCGGGCAAAACGACAATTAAATGGGTGCCCAGAGAGGCGAATTCTGCGTTGACATAGCGTTGTGCACCTTCGCCCAGTGAGGTCAGTACCACCACTGCGGCAACACCGATGGCCATCGCCAGCAGCATCAATGCGCTGCGCATGCGGAAGCCCTTTAGTGTTGTAAATGTATAACGCAACACATCGGTAATGATCATGCCACTGGCTCGTGTCGATGATCTTCGGCAATCTTGCCGTCAACCATGCGGATGCGTCGCTGGGCGCGTTTTCCGAGTTCATGGTCATGGGTGACGACGATCAGCGTGATGCCCTTATTGTTTAATTGTTCCAGTACCTCGACGATTTCACTGCCTGAAGTACTGTCGAGATTTCCAGTCGGTTCGTCGGCGAGCAGTAGGGCGGGTTGCATGATGGTGGCGCGAGCGATGGCAACACGTTGGCGTTGTCCACCGGACAGCTGTTCCGGGCGGTGATGAGCGCGATTCATCATGCCGGTCGCATCGAGAATAGCGTCAACCCGTGGTTTGCGTTTGGTTGACGACATGCCGGCCAGTACCAGCGGTAGTTCAATATTTTCACGCGCACTGAGTCGTGGTACCAGATGAAAGAATTGAAACACAAAACCGATTTCATTGCGGCGTGTGGCTGCCAGCTGTTCATCAGACAGGGCCGTGACATCATGATCATGCAGCAGATAATGCCCCGCGCTTGGGCGATCGAGCAGGCCAAGTATATGTAATAACGTTGATTTTCCCGAGCCGGACGGTCCCATGATTGACAGGTATTCGCCGGCTTCTATTTTCAAGTCGACATGATCTAGGGCATGCACCTGTTGGTCGCCGACCTCGAAGATGCGCTCGATGCCGCGCAGTTCAATCATTGTAGTATGCTGGATTCTGTGTTGAGTTCAGGTGCGGCGCGAACGCCATCCTTGACGCCTTTGCGATCGATGGATGTGACAATGCGTTCGCCAGCTTTTAGTCCGCTAATGACTTCAGTGTGCTGCCAGTTGGAGAGGCCAGTTTTGATGGTGCGTTCGACCAGCAGGCCATCGCTGTCGGAAAAAACCAGTACACGATTGCCTTCCAGCAAGGCTTCTGTCGGAATTTTTAGTACGTTATTGCGAACGACCAGGATAATCTCGCTGTCGGCGCTGTAACCCGGCAACATACGCCCGAAATCATCGGGACTGATAAACACTGTTTCGACATCGACAGTGCGTGCCTGCTTTTCGACTTCCAGCACATAGGGTGCGATGCGCTGCACAATGCCGGGGAAGGTTTGATTAGGGAAGGCATCGAGTGAAATGCGTGCGTCCATACCCGGTTTTACAGTCGGCGCATCGACCTCGTCTATGGGCGCTGAAATATACAGACAGGAGTTATCGACAAGATCGACCGCAGGCAATGTTTGTACGCCAGTGGGTGACGGCGTTACAAACTCGCCGAGTTCACCATTGATCTCAGCGATAGTGCCCATAAATGGCGCACGCAATCGAGACCGTTCAAGTTGTGCCGTGGTGACATCTATTCGCGCCGCACTGACATCAGCCTGGGATTTGGCTGCATTGCAAGCGGCAAGGTTGGCGAGTGCGTTAGTCGATGAACGGTCAGCATCTTCATCGGAAGCCAGTTTCTTTTTGCTCAGTGAGAGCATACGTTTGGCTTCGCGTTCAGCATTGTCAGCGACCAGACAAGCCTGCTCGGCGCTAGCCGTAACTGCTGCAGCCTCATTACGGGCCAGTTTCACCTGGGCGGTGAGGTCGTCATTCCATAGTTCAAGAAGGATCTGTCCACGTTGGACTTGTTCGCCTTCACTTACAGGTAGCTTGTTAATTTGACCGCCGGAAGGTGGTGACATGCGGGCACGGCGGCAGGCCTTGACGGTGCCAGCGCGAGTATTGGTGACTGTGGATTCAACACGGCCAGTCTGAACCTCAGCTAGCACTACTGTAACGGGTTTTTCTCGTGTCGCCATCTGTATCAGCACTAAAAAAATACCAATGGCAATCAATGAATAAAGTATTCTGCGCAAACGTTTGCTCACAGTGCAGATCTCCTTGTGTATGAAGCAAAGGTATTAAAGCCGTTTTGTGTAAGCTTAAACTTTATGCTTATGTTCGCACAGACGCTGGAGGGCTGCAAAAAAGAGAAAGGTGTTCAGTCTTCCAGTTCTGACCAACGGTCAATAACGCTGTCTAATATCTGTTGTTTGCTATGTAAATCATCGAGCACGGCTTGCACTGTGTCAAAGGGTTTGGAGTAGAAGTCTGAGTCGTTGACCTGTGCTTGCAGGGTGGCGATCTCTGATTCCAGGGTTTCGATGCGCTTGGATAATTGATCCAGTTCACGTTGAAGTTTATAGCTGAGTTTTTTACGTTTGGGTTTTTCAGCAATTTGAATAACTTCGCTACTAGATAAAGACTCAGGATTAGGATTTTCTTTTTCGGCTAGCTGTTTGCCTTTTTTAAGCCAGTCACTGTAGCCGCCCGCATAACGGGTAATTATGCCGCCGCTTTCAAAGACCAAAGTACTAGTGATGACGTTGTCGAGAAATTCACGGTCATGGCTAACAACAATCAACGTGCCTTTGTAGTCCACCAGTCGTGACTCCAGTACTTCCAGTGTCTCAACGTCCAGATCATTAGTGGGTTCATCGAGTATCAGTAGATTGCTTGGGCGGGTAAACATGCGCGCTAAAATAACGCGGTTGCGTTCGCCACCGGACAGCGCTTTGATCGGTGTCATGGCGCGTTTGGCACTGAATAAAAAGCCACGCAGATAGCCGATGACGTGGCGATCTTTACCATTGATTTGAATGTAGTCGCGGCCATCTCCAACAACTTCTGCGATGGTTTTATCCAGATCCAGTTCGCGACGCATCTGGTCAAAATAACCGATATCAAGGTTTGTGCCGAGCTTAACTTTACCGCTTTGTGGTGTAAGTTTTTCCAGCATGATGTGCAGCAGTGTACTTTTGCCAACACCGTTATTACCCACTAAACCGATGCGATCACCACGCATGATTTTTAATGTCAGGTTATTGATCAGCTTTTCATCGCCATAAGCATGGCTGACATTATGCAGCTCAATGACTTTGCGGCCTGATTCGTTGTCAGATTGTTCGATATGGATGCGCGCTGTGTCTTGGCGTTTAAGCTTTTGACGATCAGTGTATTCATTACGCAGCGCCATCAGTGCACGCACACGTCCTTCATTGCGCGTACGGCGAGCCTTGACCCCTTGACGAATCCAGGTCTCTTCCTCAGCCAGCTTTTTTTCAAACTTGGCTTTATCAAGTTCCTCAGCATTAAGGGCTTCATCTTTGCGACGTAAAAAATTACGGTAATCGCCCGGCCAGCTGGTGAGACGAGTGCGATCCAGCTCAATAATACGTGTTGCCAATTTTTGTAGAAAAGCACGATCATGAGTGATGAATAAAACGCTGCCGGGATAACTGCGAATGCGATCTTCCAGCCACTGAATCGAGACCAAATCAAGATGGTTGGTGGGTTCGTCTAGCAGTAATAATTCTGGATTTGAAACTAATGCACGTGCCAGCCCAACACGGCGTTGCCAGCCACCAGAGAGTTCGCTGAGTTTTTTCGTGCTGGGTAAATTGAGATCGGTCAAAATCGTTTCGACACGCTGATCCAAATTCCAACCGCCCTCGGCTTCGATGCGGTGTTGTAAGTCTTCGAGCTCACGCAGGCCATGTTTATCAAGTACTGTTTGAGAAACTTTATTGTATTCGACTATTAACTGGCCAAGATGTGCCAGCCCACCGGCCACAAATTCGTGTACCGTTTCATCCAGCTCATCGGGCAAAGCCTGCGCCAATTGGCTGATGCGCAACGCATGTTTGTAGCGAATTTCGCCGCTGTCAGCTTGTTGTTCATTTGTGATCAGCTTTAACAGCGTAGACTTGCCAGCACCATTGCGGCCAATAAGACAGACGCGCTCGTGCGTCTCCAGCGTTAAACTGGCATGGCGCAGAATTGGTTGTTCACCGAATTCCAGCGAAAGATCATCAAGAGAGACTAAGGTCGACATAAGAGGTGCGGTATTCTAACAGAAAAGCCAGGTTAATACTTTGTGATATGCGGATACAACGATGCCAGCATAACATTGTGTTATGTGGCATTATTTAAGAAGATTTAGTTAAAGAGAGGGGCGTTATGATAGTAAGTGAACTGATGACCAAAAAAGTCATCACTGCGCAGGCAGAAGAAAAAGTTGATCGGGTCTTGTATCTGTTTCATTACGACAATATTCGCCATCTTCCAATTGTCTCTGAGAAGGGGAAATTAGTAGGTATGTTATCGGACCGTGATATCAAGAAAATTCTCGGTCCACGAAAAACGCAACATGAATCAAAAGATGGCACAGTGCTGACTGTTTCCGCTCGCAAAATCCGCACGGTTATGCGACGCCAACCCTATACCATCGGTCCTAACGAACGTGCTGCTGATGCTGCCGCGTTGATGGTGAAACGTAAGGTAGGTGCTTTACCCGTTATCAGCAAAGATAAGTTGGTAGGCATTATCACCGCGACGGATATCCTTAAAGCCTTTGTCAAACTTTGCGATATTGTTGAACCCTTTAGTAAGGCCGTGAAGGGTAAATGAGGATATGTGGCCTGGGATGTGTCATTTTCATCTCGAAGCCACTTGATAGTAAGTATCTTTTTATTCAGCAACCGCTAATTTAATATGCCCATCAACACCGATACCATTAATTCCGGCTGGCGGCAGCGCAACTTCTCATGTGATACGTGGACCGATCCGCCAGGGCAGGCCTGGGCAAACTTTGTCCACGACACAGATGAGCTGGTTATGCTCGTTGAAGGAGAGATTGAATTGCACTTCAATGGCCAAACCCTGCAACCTGCCATCGGCGAAGAAATTTTGATACCCGCAGGTGTTAGTCACACCGTTATTAATATTGGGACGATCAGCAATCGCTGGTTATACGGATATAAAAATCATCAATGACGTCTATAACGTCGGGAATAAATTGCCAGCAGGGCAAGAGCTAATATTATAAGTAGTGGAGCGGACACCGTGGCAGTGACGCCGTTTGCATCGATTTTCTTGGTATGAAGCCAGTTTCAGTTGTTTTAGTAGCTGGCGCCTCAGTGATCGGGTTCAGTTGTTTGTATGTATTAGTTTGCCAAAAACATATTTGCATACTCTGAGTAGCTGGCCGTTGTGGAGGTGTAAAATTAATTCAGCTAGTATAGGCTTCAAATAATAAACAGGATTCACAATGAAACTTTTCGCATCCACCACTTCACCTTATGCGCGCAAGGTGCGCATTATGTTGATCGAACACGGTCTTGAACATGAATTTGTTACCGAGTCGCTGGCTGATCCGAACAGTAACGTTAATCGGCTGAACCCGCTTGGCAAGGTGCCGTTGTTACAACGTGATGATGGTGAGCAGTTGTTTAACTCGCCGATGATTGCTGAGTACATTGATAGTTTTGCGATATCGCCGTTAATTCCAAGCGATGCGGATTTGCGTTGGCAGGTGCAGCGTTGGCATGCATTGGGTGATGGTATTGTTGATGCAGTTGTGACACGTATGCTGGAAGGGCGACGCCCTGTCGACAAACAGAGTTCGGCTGTTATTAAAAGGCAAGAGGGTAAGGTGGCTGCTGCTTTAAAATTTGCGGATGAGCATTATAGCGGTGGCGAGTTTCTTGTTGCGGATCAATTCAGTTTGGCTGATATTGCTTTTGCAGTGGCGATTGAATACACCGATTTTCGTTATCAGCATAACTGGCAAGAAAATTACCCACGTTTGTCCGAGTGGCTTGGTATTATCAGCCAACGCGTACCCTTTAAAAAAACAATACCCCCTAACGAATAATTGTTAGATATTTATAAGTTAAGTATGGAGTGAAGTTATGAAAAAATATGGCATAGATAAAATTCCTGAACGCGTCATTTTTCTTGTGGTGACTTTGTCTCTTTTGGTGTGGAGTATGACTGTTTTAGCTGACAGCTCATTGCATACGAATAAACAAATCAGCATGATCATGGACGGTGATCACCGTTCGGCAGCAAATAAGGCGCGTGATCGCTATCGACATCCAAATGAAACGTTAAGCTGGTTGGGCATCAAGCCTGATATGACCGTCGTTGAAATATTTCCTGGCGGTGGTGGTTGGTATACGGAAATTCTTGCGCCTTATTTGAAAGATAAGGGCATGTTTTATGCTGCGGGCAGCGACCCAGAATCATCTTCTAGTTTCTCACGTAAGTCTGCGCGTGCATTTAAAGAGAAGATGGCTTCTAATGATGTTTACAGCAAAGTAAAGATAACGATTCTAGCGCCGCCAAATAAAACTGCCATTGCACCGGCGGGTACAGTTGATGCTGTGCTGACCTTTCGTAATATCCACAATTGGATGAAGGCAGGTACGGCCGATGACGTTTTCAATGCTATGTACTCAGCTCTGAAACCGGGCGGAATTTTAGGAGTAATAGAACATCGCGGTAATTCTGAAATAGAACAGGACCCGAAGGCTGGCTCTGGTTATATTAATCAAGATTATGCTATTAAGTTGGCCGAGAAGGCCGGTTTTGTATTTGTCAGCAGCAGTGAAATTAACGCTAATCCTAAAGACAGTAAAGACCACCACAAAGGCGTCTGGACCTTGCCACCAACGTTGGCAATGAAAAAGAAAGATCGTGAAAAGTATCTGGCCATCGGCGAGAGCGACCGCTTTACCCTGAAATTTATTAAGCCCGCAAAATAATGTGTTGGGCGGAGTTTAAGAATCAGCGTTTAATATAAGGGTCAGTGCTCTTTAATATTTTCTTTTGTTTTTATTGGCGGGTGTAATCATGTTATTGCGTACGCTATTTATTATTTTATTGAACATTACTAACAGCTGGGCGGCTCCGCCTGTTGCGCTTGATCGAGTTGAACAATCGATCAAGATTGATGGTCAATCTTATTCTGTGCGCTTGCCCGAGAATTATACGCTGGAATTGTTGACGTCTAAATTAGACGGTCCGCGTTTGTTAAGTTTTTCTAGTAATGGTGATCTGTTTATTGGCGCCAAGTCGGGCAAGGTGTATCGTTTGCCGCCACCCTATACAAAGCCGCAAGTGCTGTTACGTATTGGTGGCTACCCGCACAGTATTGCATTTCGTCCGGGTGAAATTTTGATCGCTAAAACGGAGGGTTTGTATGTGGCTCCGTACCAATTAGGTCAGGCGACAATAACACCGGGTGACGTTAAATTATTGGCAGCTTTGCCTGGCGGTGGTGGCCATTCGAGCCGTACCGTGGCAGTGGGTCCGGATGGTCGGGTGTATGTTAGCCTGGGTGTTACAGGTAATTGTAGCGATGAGTATCTGGATGACTCGTATCCATTTGATAAACGTCGTGGTGGTGTTTGGGTGTTGGATGAGTCTGGCAGACAAGCGCAGTGGCGAACCTTTGCCAGCGGTCTGCGTAACCCGGTGGGCTTTGCCTGGCATCCTCAAACTAAAGAGCTTTATGCGAGCAACAATGGGCCTGATCATCTTGGTTTTGATTTTCCGCCCGAATATTTCAGTCGTTTGTTACCAAATTCCTTTCATGGCATGCCATGGTTTTGGTATGACGGTAAGCAGCTCAGGCGCGACGAATGTGCTGATAGTGGCGCACCACGCCCCATCACTGATGTTCAGCTGCCAGTTGTGACCTTTCCTTCGCGCAATGCTCCGATGGGAGTGGTGTTTGTTCCTGTTGAGGCGATGGATAAATCAGTGGAGCACGATGCCATCGTTGCCCTGCGTGGTTCCTGGGGTACCCGGCCATTTGGCGGATTTATTGGTTCGCAATCGTCGCGACGGCATCCTAAGTTAGTCATCGTGCGTTTTGACAATGGTCAGGCGCTAAGGGTGGAAGACCTGGTGACGGGTTTTCAGTTAGATAATGGTGACCGTTGGGCGCGACCCGTAGGAGTGGCGATTGGTCCTGATGGCGCACTCTATTTTACCAGCGATAGCGAAACCCATGGCCTGTTTCGTTTGTATAAACAGCGCTAGGTAAAAGCGGAAGATGTATTATTTGTATGAGATAAGAGAAATTAAATATCCTGAATGTTACAGACAATCATGGTGTCTTTTAATTATTTTCGTTCATTATTAAAAGCTGTCGACGCTTTGTATTAAAACAATTTGTTATTATTTTCTGATAAATGATAAGGGGCTAGCATGCTAGAAAAGAATCAGAGCGCACCGGTATTCACAACTGTTAATCAGCATCATGAAAATGTCAGCTTGTCTGACTACCGGGGTAAGCAAAATGTGGTGTTGTATTTTTATCCTAAAGATGACACGCCAGGCTGCACTATTGAAGCGAACCAGTTTACAGAGCTGGCCAGTGAGTTTGCAAAAGCTAATACCGTGGTGTTGGGTGTGAGTAAAGATTCCTGTGAGAGCCACCGGGTATTTGTAGATAAGTTTGGGCTTAAGGTGGATTTACTCGCTGATACTTCGGGTGAGCTTTGTGAGGCTTACGGCGTTTGGCAGGAAAAAGAGAAAAATGGTGTAAAAAAATGGGTATCGTGCGCTCGACTTTTATAATTGATAAAGAAGGTCAGCTAATCGATGTAATGTACGGTGTCACGGTTGAAGGACATGCCCAGGATATTTTAAATAAAATAAAGGGTCAGTAAAACAGAGACTAGGTTTATTCTGACTCTAATTGTTTTGGAGGCGGCACGATGAAGCTTTATCTTGTGCAGCATGGCGAGGCATGTGCTAAAGAGGTCAATCCTGAGCGACCTTTAACTGATCAGGGTAAGTTGGATGTTGAACAGCTTGCTGGGTTTCTTAAGCGATCAGATATTCAGCTTGGCAGGGTGATGCACAGTGGCAAGCTACGCGCCCGGCAAACGGCAGAGTGCTTGGCGAATGCGATTGCTTCTGGTGTGGCGCTAGAGATTAATGGCCAGATGAATCCTAATGACAATCCTCAGGCATTTGATTGGCAGGGTGATAGCAGTGGTGTGGATACGCTTATTGTCGGTCATTTACCGTTTATGGCTAAGTTGGTTTCACATTTACTTATCGAAGATGTAGATAGCCTTATTACGGCTTTTCAGCCTGGGAGTGTAGTTTGTCTGGAGCAGACGAATGATGCGTGCTGGCAAATCAACTGGATGATCAGGCCAGAATTGTTCAGGTAATTAGTAGTGTAAAAGGGGTCTGTGAATAAGGTAGCCAGCTACCTTTTTATTTTAGGTAACCACCCACTGCCTGTAGCGGCGTAGGGTCGTTAGAAGAAGTAACCCATAGCGCAATACCTGTCGCGTTGACAGGGAACCTGGCTGGCAGGCCATCTAGGGACCAATGATGGTGCTTGTCAGATGTTTGAGAGTATTGTTGCCAGTCAATCACAACGAAATCATGATTGAGTATTTTTCCGCTATTTTCACCCGCGCTAATATTATTAGTCTGATCAAAAGCTAACAAGGCGATGTTTAACATGAATGATGATGGCTGGGGATGGACAGGCATGAATTCTGCGCTGAAAGAATTATTCTCGATTACTGCTTTAAGTATGCCGACATTATCAGGCGTGGAAGTGGGTAGTGTGCGACGCTTAAACCAGCTACGCCATTCGCGACCGTTATACACCAGTCCGGGTGTATAGACGCTTTTAATATTGCCGTGTTGTTTATAATTATTTTGCCGCTGCGAATGCTTTTTATTTGAAAAACGATCTTTCCAGCCAAGGTAATTCCAGTAATCGACATGAAAAGCGATGGGTACTATTTGTTTCCAGAGACGGGCATCATTTTTTAGTTTGCTGAGCCACAAATCAGCAGTTGGACAGCTGCTACAGCCTTCCGAGGTATACAGTTCGAGTAGAGTGGTTTGCTGCGTTGAGCTGCTTAATTCCAGTTTTTCTGCGTAAAGACTCTGAATTACAGCAAAAAACAATAAAAATACATATAAGAAATTTGTGATTGGCATGCTCGTCTGCCTTATAATGTGCGTATAAGATTTAGTATGATTGAAAGATGTCACAGAATTATCACTGAAATTATTTTTGTCCGGCTGGCAGGTTTTAATAATAGTATTGAATGCCAAAGCTATGGATGCCAGAGAAGTCGGTGTTTTTATTAATTTATCTAAGGAATCTCAATGTCATTAACGCCAGAAAATATAGCTGAAATAGATTTGTTACTGCTCTTTAATCTTTCGAGTTCTCAAGCGGGAATAAAGATTCATCATACGGCACAAGATGAGGCCGTCACGGCGGCGAATAGATTGTTTGAAAAAGGGTTTATTACTCAAACTGACGGTGGCTATCTTACTAATCTTGGGCTGGGTGCTGCAGAACATGCGCAGGCTCTTTTTACATTGCTAAGTGCTTCGAGTCATGACTAATACATTTCAGTCATGATCACGCAGGTTTTATCAAGCGCTGAAGTTTTTGAGTAAGGTGAGCATTAATTATCAACCATAGAAATGAATCTAAAGTCTACGTAGGTTTAATAAATCCCAAAAGCCCGAATAATGTTAACTCTGTAATGCGTGCTGCGGGTAATTTTCAGGTCGACAGCGTTTTTTATACTGGCAAACGATATCCGCGGGCGTTAATGCGTAATCAAGATATCCCGGATATGCGTCGTAAGATTGGTGAGTCTATACCGCTATGCGAGGTAGGCAATCTTTTCGATGTTGCATTAGTGGGCATGAAATTAGTCTGTGTTGAGTTTGCTGAAAATGCCATTGCGTTGCCGGATTATCAGCATCCTGAAAATGCATTCTATCTTTTCGGCCCCGAAGACGGGACACTTTCGCAGGCTGTTATTGATAGGGCAGATGCGGTGGTTTACGTGCCAACCGTTGGCTGCATGAATCTTTCAGCCACTGTGAATGTTTTGCTTTATGATCGACTCATTAAATCATTCAAGGGTATTGATGGTGATGAGCTAATTATAGAAAGCCGGGATACAAACAATAATTTAAAAGTTAAGTAAGTTTTATTTTAGATATTCACTTTCTCTTATCATGCAAGCACAAGCCGATCCCTTTATTGTTCCAGTTTGTCATGAAGAAATAGAAATTCTTTATCAGGATGAATTCCTGCTGTTGATCAATAAACCGCCAGGCCTGTTAACCTTGTCGGGAAAACATCCGCTCAACAAAGACTCCGTGCATCACCGTTTGGTGAAAGCTTTTCCTACAGCAACGATGTTGCATCGACTGGATTTCGGTACATCTGGTATTCTCATCGTGGCGCTGAATAAAGAAATCAATGCTGATGTTGGCAAACAATTTCAAAACCGAACTATCAGTAAAACATACGCAGCAGTGTTACACGGTCATCTTGCTGAAGATGAAGGTTGCATTGATTATCCTATTGCAAAGGATAAAGCTAACTTCCCGCTGCAAAAAATCTGTTACGAAACCGGTAAAAAGGCAGTGTCGAATTACCATGTCATTGAACGCGTGCAGAA
>Ga0316209_1003013_pt1 | contig 12211 bp, 12 predicted proteins | sample 6monopyrite_MG_FD_204945 | JGI IMG/M metagenome (GOLD analysis project Ga0316209, IMG submission 204945) | Microbial mat bacterial communities from mineral coupon in-situ incubated in ocean water Damariscotta River, Maine, United States -... | ecosystem: Environmental > Aquatic > Marine >...
CTAGATTACAGCGCAATCTACAATATCTTACCAATTAAATCAAACGTTTGTTTGAATTTTACCAAAAGCTGTCTGCAGAAGACTATTTAAAGTCGCAAATTAACAGCGGAACCAAGCTCCTTCAGATAGAAAGAATTTAAGCGCCAACTGAAGCAGTGGCTAGGAAATTCGATATAACCTGATTGATCGCTTCCGGCTGTTCAATACTTGAGGTATGGCCTGCTTTTTCGATGGTATGCAATTGCGAGTTCTTAATCGCCGCGTGCATCCTATGAGATTTTTCGGGCACCGTGGCGACATCTTCATCACCGACAACAATTAATGTCGGTGTCGATATTTTAGCCAGTGATTGATAAACCCCTTTACGATGAACAACCCCTTCGACAGCTCGACCAAATGTCCAACGGCGCAGTTTTAATAGATTGCCCGCCCACTGTTTCTTAAGTGCTATTTTATTGGGATCGTTAAGAAAACTCTGACTAAACATAATTGCCATCACTTTATCAGCAACCAATCTTGTCGAGAGCCATTTAGCGACAAAGACTAATTTTAAATACTTTGGTCGATTAGCTTCAGGCTCTGGATCGGCGGTCGTTTCTAGCAACATTAAAGTTTTTAATTTTTCAGGATAGTCAATTGCCAGTCGCATTCCAATAAAACCGCCCATGGATAGTCCCAAAAAGTGAACAGGCCCCTCGACTAACTGATCGAGCAACTGTAGGGTATCTTCCGTTAAGCTTTCCATGTCGTAGCCACTTTTTGTCGCTGGACTTTGGCCCTGACCACGAAAATCGAATGCGATACATCGGTAGTGTTTTTTTAAAAACTCTATTTGTGGCAAAAACATTTGGTGATCCCACAATAACCCATGAGCAAAAACCAGTGTTTCTTTTGATGCGACTTCTCCGCTGTCGAGGTAAAAAATTTCCGTATCTCTTATTTTTATTTTTGGCATACTTTTCCCCAATTGATACTATTAATTATTCTTTTCGCTGGACTATCCAGCATTACCTATTGTTTAAACACAAAGTTCAAAGCCTCCCCTCTTTAAACTCTACCTGTTATTTTCAACTTGCCGTTTTCTCTTTGCCCCCTTCGGTTCCGCTCAGGGACCGCCGTTAATCCAACTGCCAGCTCCTAACTCCTAACTCCTAACTCCTAACTCCTAACTCCTAGCTCCTAACTCCTAGCTCCTAACTCCTAACTCCTAGCTGCATTTTTTCACTATTCTTTCAACACCATATCGATACACATTACCGCCGCTAACAGCAGCTTTCTTGTATCATCATCTTCGCCAACTGATCCCGAGATTTCTAGCACATAATTATCTGCGCTAGTGAACAACTCTTTGCCAATACCGGCCCATTTCTTCGAAACATGAGCGAGTTGCGTATCGCCGTTCATAAAGCGAAATTCCCACCCCAGCATTTTCCCTTTCAACTGGCAAACTGGTTGCTCATTTTTGTTAAGAACGTCGAATTTTCCACTGATACTAAAGAATTTTTGTTGAAATCCACCAATCACTTCATTGTTGTGGTCAGAAACAATCACCTTAGATAAAAATATTGAGACGCCTCGATGGATCCGCACAATCGGTTGTCCATCGGGTGTTCTAATTTGAATATCGAAAGGCGTCATTCTTTTGTAATCAGTAAAACGCAGCATTTTAGTAAAAAAACCCAGACTGGGTTCACGGCATTCCATGATAATTTCGCCGGTTTCGGGATTATGTATATCGAAGTTATTAGCCGCTTTGAAGATGCCAACATGTTCCTTGATTAAAAATAAATTTCTCTGAAGTGCATTTTTCACTGGATGGTTTCCTTATTTTTCCAATTGTCTATTGATTGAGCATTAATAACTGATGATAAAAATTAATTGCTCGCTGATATTCTTTAATGGTTAGGTACTCATTGGTACCGTGAAATCCCGAAAATGATTCCGGATTAATTTTAACACCGTTAAAGCGATAGACATTGTCCGCCAAGTCGATAAAGTGTTTGCTGTCCGTTCCGCCAACCATCAAATTCGGCACCACAATTAATCCTTGCTCTGGGGAAATTTTATCGATTAATTGAGTGAGTTGCTGGTAAAATTTTGAATCAATACTCGAAATAGGCGTCGCTTCTCCGCCTCTAATAATTTCAACATCAACCCTTGGGTCATTAATCGCTTTTATAATATGCGCCTTAATCTTTTCAACATTGTCGCCGGGAAGAAGTCTCAAATTAATAATTGCCGATGCGTTGATTGGCAAGGCATTTTCCTTATCTCCCGCGCGAAAAACAGTCGCAGCTATGGTTGTTCTAATGGTCGCGTTAGTCAGTTTCGATTGAGAAAGTTGGGCTATTAAAAAAGGTTTAAACAGCCATAAATTGGCAAATATCAATCGTTTGGTAAAACTCATATGCCGCCCGACGGTACTCAACATATTTTCGGTGGCGGTGACAAGCCTCGGTTCAAAAGGTGTATTGTCTAAATTAACAATCGCTTGGCTCACTATTCCGATACTGGTTTGTTTAGGTGGTACGGATGAATGACCACCTTCGGATTGAACCGAAAGCTGAACGCTAACGTAACCTTTTTCTGCCACGCCAATAAGCGCGATAGGTAATTCAATTCCTGGCATCATGCCTTGAGTAACAAAGCCGCCTTCATCTAATACGTATTCGAAGCTGATCGATTTCTTTTTAAAGTAATTTGCTATTGCAAAAGCACCTTCTCCCCCTCCTACTTCTTCATCATGGCCAAAAGCAAAATAAATATCACGGTCTGGCTGAAAGCCTTTTGCCAGTGAATACTCTATCGATTCAAGCAACGCAATGACCGCACTTTTATCATCTAACGCACCGCGTCCCCATATTTTCCCATCCTTCACCACGCCATCAAAAGGCGGATGGGACCAATCTGAAAGAGTACTTGAATCCACCGGTACGACGTCATAATGGCCCATTAGTAAAATGGGCTTTTTGTTTGACTTAGATGCCCTCTTATTCGACGCAGTTTCGTTTGATTGCGTTTTAGCCTTCCAACGATAAAGTAAACTTAACCCGCCAATTTTAGTGAGGGTTAAATTCTGGTGCACCAACGGAAAAGTTTGTTCTAAATATTGATGAAAATCGAGAAATTGCTGGGTTTGCCGATCATCAGAACTTTGAAAAGAAATTGTTTGGAAACGCAGTGCGCCCGCCAATCTCTCGGCGGCCAGCGAATAATCAATTGGCAAACTGGTGCTTTTATCAACGGGAATTGTATTCGGGGTAAAGTTGAAAGCGCGGTAAGATAAAAATGCGGCTAATATTGCCACAAGGATAAGCATAAATTTAATGAATTTAAATAATGAAGAAAGGAAAGCCATGATTTTTGCGTACCGTCTGTGGGTTGTTAACTAAGATGGATAAGATTTAATCGGGCGACCTAACTCAACAAAGGATGGTCCGCCGGCAGCTGTTTGGAAATCCAAATCGCTAATTTGTGTTTCATATTCATCTGATTTTCTTGGTCTTTCGGCAATGGTTGAACCAATTTATCTGATACCAGCAAACGATAAAGACTTTCCACTTTTTGATTGGCCGCGTCGGTTGCTCCAAAATTTTTGTAGCCTCGATTGCTCGCGTACTTTTCACCAATTTGGATTGCCATTTTTGCAAGCTGGGTCTCATTTTTTAGTTTTTTCATTTCAATATCACCGTAGGCAGATGCAGGACATTAAGTCATTAAGGGTCGAGATCATGCTAAAATTCCCCATTTGAGGACTGATCACGGCCGATTCTTGCAGGTTTCACACTTTGTTGCAAATAAGCTGAAACTTTTTGTCCAATTAGACTCTAACCACTAGCATTAAATGGATAAATCGGGTAAAAATGCAGCCCGAAAACTAAAAATAGCAATAATAAAGAATAATCGAATATAAAAGGTCAGTATTTCATGTCGTTACAGGAAAAATTTAGCAAACTTCAGCAAAACCTCAGTCTTTCCATCATTGGGCAAGAAAGATTAATCGAACGTTTAATGGTCGCGCTATTAGCCGATGGCCATTTAATTGTTGAAGGAGCGCCCGGCCTTGCAAAAACTCGAGCAATTAATGCTTTATCCAAGGGCATTGAAGGCAATTTCCACCGAATCCAGTTTACCCCCGACCTTCTACCGGCAGATTTAACCGGTACTGAAATCTATCGTCCGCAGGATGGCACTTTTAAGTTCGAGAAAGGCCCAATATTTCACAATTTAGTATTAGCAGATGAAATCAATCGAGCACCAGCCAAGGTTCAATCAGCACTGCTTGAAGCCATGGCTGAGCGCCAAGTGACCGTCGGCAGCCACACTTATCATTTAGATAAATTGTTTTTAGTGATGGCGACTCAAAATCCCATTGAGCAAGAAGGGACTTACCCACTTCCCGAAGCGCAACTTGATCGATTCTTAATGCACGTAAAAGTGGATTACCCCAACGCCGCCGCAGAAGCAAAAATATTAGCTCTCACCCGAGCTGAGGCCCACAAAGATTTTAAAGAGCAAACGTCTGTGGATTTAATGCAGGACGATTTATTCGCTGCACGTGATCAAGTGCTCGATATTCATATGTCGGATGAACTACAAAGTTATATCATTCAGCTCATCATAAATAGTCGAGAAACCCAAACCCTCGACAAAGATTTAAATCGATGGTTGGATTATGGCGCTAGTCCAAGAGCGACAATCTCCTTAGACCGTTGTGCCAGAGCGTCTGCATGGCTCGCTGGTCGTGATTATGTGACTCCAGAAGACATTCAAAACATGGCCTTTGATGTGATGCGCCATCGCCTCATTTTAACCTACGAAGCAGAAGCGGAAGGTATCGATAGCGACCAAGTGATTGAAAAGCTGATTGCAATCACTCCCGTAGCATAGCAGCTGCGTGGTGATTATAACCATCGATGTTGTGAATGGTTAACCACCATTGAACATCTTTAATAACAACCAATTGAAAACCAACAACTATGGCTGACTGGTCTAATTTATCCCATCATTTTGCTTCTGCGGCCGCAGACTTCGACGATCCTAATTTTCGTCCAGGGATCGATCTTAGCCTCAATCAGCTTTTGGAAACACGTGTCAAACCGGTGATTCAGTGGTTGGCGCCTGAATCCATGGTTAAAACCAATCGTGTTGGTGGATTTCGTTCACGTTTCAAAGGTCGAGGTATGGACTTTGACGAAGTTCGCATGTACCAAATAGGCGACGATATTCGAAATATCGACTGGAAAGTTACCGCCCGGACGGGCGAAGCCCACACCAAACTATTTAAAGAAGAAAGAGAAAGACCGGTTTTTGTGGTGCTTGATCAAATGCCCGGCATGTTTTTTGGTACCGCCAAGGTTTTTAAATCAATTATTGCTAGTCATATCGCCGCCCAATTAATGTGGAACACTTTAAATAATGGTGACCGTTTTGGCGCATTATTATTTGCTGAAAAAGCCCATTTTGAAATGAAACCCTCGGGCAACCGTCGAAATTGCATGCGTTTGTTAAATAGAATTGTGGTTAATTACCAAAAGACCTTGGCGGAATGTTTTTCAAGTCAGTCGAAAATTGAGGCTGCACAGCTTTCCGCTGCCGTTAAAAGCAATCCATTAAAAGAAACACTCAAACGACTTCGTTATTTAGCAAAACCTGGAAGCGTGATCCATCTAGTGAGCGACTTTGAACATTTTGACGAATCCTGCCAACGACAACTCAGTAAATTATCGCAGCATGCCGATATCCATTGTGTTTTAGTCAGTGACCCGATCGAATCAGAACTACCGCCAGCAGGTTTATATGGTATTACCGACGGTCTACAAAATGGCATGCTCAATACTAGCCAGTCTCAGCTCCGGCAAAATTATGCACAAAGCTTTAACGATAAAATAGCGCAGGTGCAGGACTTCGCAATTAGTCATCGCGGTATTTTTACCGCTATTGATACTAATTACCAGCAATACTCCGTTGGTCAACAAGGATCTGCCAGCAATAAAAAGGGATCAGCGTTATGATCCATTCAGCTTCGATGTTATGGACCACACTATTGGCACAAGCGCCGATCTTATCGGGTCAATCAGCTCAGCCAGCACAACAGCCGGCTGAAAATCCGCTGGATAAACTACGCGATATACACCTTCCCAAAGAAATTGATCAATTTCCCGCAGCCTACGGTTGGTGGATTTTAGTCGCTTTAATCGTCATTGTTTTAGCATTTTTTCTTTATCGAGAACTCAAATACCGAAAAGCTATCCGACTCATCAAACCGGCAAGAATAGAGATCGAACAATTACGTTCGTTGCCAGAAAAACAGATCAATGCCAGCGCTATTGCCAACTTATCTGGACTAATAAAACGTGTTTGTCTAATTTATTTTCCAGAACCTCAAGTTGCCTCGTTAAATGGCAAGAATTGGTTAACTTTCTTAAATCAACAATGTCCTATTAGCGAGTCTCGACAGGTCTTTTTTACCGCTCAACAAATTACGCTATTTACCACCGCTGCTTATCAGGAAAATCCCAAGATTAGTTCACAGCAATGGCACCAGTTGTTACTTTCAAGCGAGCAATGCATCGAAAGCATTATTAAGACCGCCGCAAAAAGAAAGAAAAATAACCAACAAACCAATAAGCCGAACGCCCTAATGCAAAGGAGCGTCGGATGATCCAGTTACTTTATCCTTGGTTGCTGCTTGCCATTCCATTGCCACTCATTATTTGGTTTTTCAGCAAAAGAAAACAACCGCAACTGAGCGCAATAAGAACACCATTATTTTCAAACTGGAATCGAATTCAACGTCAGCAACAAAGTTCTGATTCACGTATGCTGCTTCAGAAATTAGTCACTTTATTGCTTTGGACGACTTTAATATTAGCGGTTGCTAGACCCCAATGGATTGACGAGCCAATCGAATTACCCACCACTGGTAGAGACTTATTATTAAGTATTGATATTTCAGGCAGTATGGAAGAAGAAGATCTTAAACTTCATGGAAAAACCGCCAATCGCTTAGTGGTGGTTAAAGCCATAATTTCCGAATTTATAGAAAAACGTGAAGGCGATCGATTGGGTCTGGTTTTATTCGGAGAAAAGGCTTATTTACAAACCCCGTTAACCTTCGACCTAAAAACCGTTCAATTTATGCTAGATGAAACTGAAATTGGTTTGGCTGGCGCATCTCGCACGGCTATCGGCGATGGTATTGGATTATCGATTAAAAGACTTAGAGAAAGACCTGCCGAAAACCGAGTACTTATTTTATTAACCGATGGGCGAAATAATTCCGGCGAATTAGATCCTATTGAAGCGGCAAAACTAGCAAAACATGCTGGCATAAAAATTTATACCATTGGCGTCGGAGCCGATAAACAAATGCGACGCTCGTTACTTTTTGGAACGACCACTTTTAATCCGTCTGCAGAGCTTGACGAGTCAACCCTAAAAGCGGTTGCTAAAATGACCGGCGGAAGATACTTTAGAGCGCGTAGTAGTGAAGAACTTGCACAAATTTACGATCTACTCGATCAGTTAGAGCCAGTGGAAGATAAGCCCGAAGTTTACCGACCAGTACAAGAGCTTTATTATTGGTTGTTGCTCGTTTCTTTTGGATTGTTGCTGTTACCTTTATTGGTCAACCTATTCAAAGGGCTTTTTAATTCGACCACAAGCATCGCCAATAGCAATAACCAACCAAACCGCGCGACTCAAGGAGATAGTCATGCCCGTTGATTTCTCCGATTTCCATTTATTACGGCCGTATTTACTATTGCTTATTGTTCCCTTGGTCATTGCTTTATATGGCGTTAGACATTTAGCGAAAAAGCAAAGCTCTTGGCAAAAAGTGATTTCACCTCATCTTTTAAAATTTTTAATGGTTTCCGCGGAAAAACAGCGTAGTTACACCAGTTTTTGGTTAACTGCTATTATCGGTTGCCTTATTGTTGTCGCTGTCAGTGGGCCATCATTTAGACAAAAATCGGTGCCTGTTTTTCAAACAGAAAGTGCTCGGGTAATCCTGTTAGATCTTTCTCTATCGATGGACGCGACCGATATTAAACCAGCTCGAATTGCCAGAGCACGTCACAAAATAATGGATCTGTTGGAGCGAAATAACGAAGGAACTATCGGTCTGGTTATTTATGCCGGTGATGCGTTTATTATTAGTCCACTCACTTCCGACGCCAATACCATCGCTTCCATGGTACCTAATTTATCCACCGGTATTATGCCGGTACTCGGCAGTCGTCCGGACTTAGCCATCGACACCGCAATTTCTTTGTTGGAAAATGCTAAACAAACGACGGGTCAAATTATTTGGATCACCGATGGTATCGACCAACAATATGTCGACCATGTGGTGAGTGCTGTCTCTAAAAAGAAATATTTACTGTCGATTTTGTCGGTTGGAACCGAACAAGGCGCTCCGATACCGTTGCGAGATAATAATGGTTTCTTAAAAGATAATTCTGGCAATATTATTTTACCGAAACTAGAATCAGGCACATTAATAGATATCACTCAACAAACCAATGGTCAATATGTCGAGTTGTCCGCAGACTCCGAAGATGTTGAATTTATTCTCGATGCCTTAGAGCTGAACGCCGAGGAAGACTCATCGGAATCGGATCAACGGATTAGCCGCTGGATCGACGATGGCTATTGGATCTCTTGGATTATTCTAATGGCGATGTTATTGCGGCTATCCAGAAGAACAGAAGGCCAATTAATGAGTATTAGCGCGATTTCCATATCGTTGATTTTAGCCAGTTCATTCTTTTCAAAACCCGCTCAAGCAGGCGTTTGGGAGGACTTGTGGAAAACCTCCGACCAACAGGCAAGCAAAGCTTTTGAAGAAAAAGATTTTGAAAAAGCATCCAAACTTTTCGAAAATAAATCATGGCAAGGCGCTTCAAACTATAAACAAGGTAATTTCGAAACGGCCGTGCAAAATTTTTCGAATTCAAAAGATTATGCGTCGCAATACAATAAAGCTAATAGTCTTGCCAAATCTAATCAGTTACAACAAGCTATTGAGGCTTACGACAAAGTCATTAAGGATAGCGAAGAGCAATCTCTGGTAGAAGATGCAACGTTTAATAAAAAGATTGTTGAAGAGCTATTAAAGCAGCAAGAAAAAGAAAAACAAGAGCAAGATAAAAAAGACCAACAACAAAAAGATCAGGAAAACAAAGATAAACAAGACTCTGATTCAGAATCTGAATCTAAAAAAGAATCCGATCAACAATCCGAAGAAAAAGAAGATTCCGAAAAGCAGCAGTCTGAACAACAACAATCGCAAGAAAAGTCAGAGCAAGAACAACAAAAAGAAGCGGAGTTAAGCAAAGATCAACGGGATAAGAATGAGAAAGATCAAGCTTTGGAACATTGGTTAGAAAAAATTCCTGATGACCCAGGCGGTCTATTGCGCAGAAAAATGTATCGAGAATATCAACGTCGTGGTCGTCAACAGAAAGAGAAGAAAATTTGGTGAACGGTATGAAAATTAAATTTTTAATGGTTCAAAAGCTATGCCTATTTTTATTGAGTGCTCTATTACTGCTTAGTCCATCAATAAGCTTTGCAAAACTTACCCAATCGATCGACCGGACCGATATTCACGCGGGTGAAAGTTTCTTATTAACTTTACAAGTGGATGAAGATACCGGAGCAGAACCCGATCTATCCCTTATTCCAAAAGAATTCACTATCGTCTCAAATAGCCAATACCAGCAGATGAGCTACGTGAATGGTCGCAGTAGTATTATTAAGGGTTGGAAAATCAAGTTGAGCACCCTTGCAACAGGAAAAATTACCATTCCGCCGATTCCTGTCGGCAAAGACACCAGCAATGCAGTTATCCTTTTCATTAAAGATACCAGTGATCGAGTTGATTTAAATGGGCAGAAAAAGGCCATCTATTTGGAATCGAAAGTTGATCAAACTGAAGGTTATGTTCAACAACAAGTTATTTTTACTGTAAAACTTTATCGAGCAGTTAATACCCACTATGCAAGGCTTACTGAACCCAGTGCCGGAGAGAGTATTATCGAAAAATTGGGCGACGATGTTCAATACGATAAAACGATTGATGAAACTCGATATGTCGTTACTGAAAGACGCTATGCGATATTCCCGCAAAAAAGTGGCGAGTTAACCATCGACGCCATTAATTTTACCGCGGACATAAACGATCCGAGCCGTCGTAATACTAACCGCTTTCTAAATACCACTCGCCCCATTAGCGTAAACAGTAAAGCGATAAAAGTTAAAGTTTTGGCACAACCGGCGAAAGCAGCCACTCCTTGGATGCCTGCAACAGAAGTTGTACTCGCCGATAAGTGGTCTTCGAATTCAAATGAACTAACCGTTGGCGAACCTGTCACTTGGACCATATTGTTATATGCTCAGGGACTAAGCGAAGCACAACTTCCCGAAGTAAGTTTGCCAAAGATCAATGGCTTGCAATTTTATCCGGATACCGCGCAAAAAGAACGTCAAATTAATGAGCGAGGAATTCTGGGTCAACGGATCGAAAAATTGGCAGTCATTCCGTCGAAGGAAGGCACCATCACCATCCCAGAAATTAGCATCAAATGGTGGGATACCCAGAGTAATTCCGAAAAATCGGCAACCATTGCAGCAAAAACTTTTACTGTTTTACCGGGCCAAGCCGCTTTGAATAATCAGCCTAAGCCTGAAAAGATTGGCCCCCAAGTAGAGCAGAAAATTGTTGAAAATGAACCATCCACTTTCTACTGGAAAAGTGCAGCAATTAGTCTATTAGTCATTTGGTTGCTGACCCTGCTTGCACTAGTTAGAAGTAAAAACGACCCCGATACAATTTCTGGTCCTCGTATTAAGAGAGCGAAAAAAGAGGCTTCGACACCAGCCGTTACTCAATCGGAACGCTATAAGCGTCTTCGAAATGCGATTAAGGCTCAGCAAGTTGAATCAATTGAACGTCATTTAGTCGATTGGGCTTCAAGCCTTTCTAATACCTCAATTCATTCGCTGGGCCATCTAGCTAGTGAATTGAACGATAGCCAACTCGCTAACAAAATTTTAGCGCTAGAAGCTTTCCGATATGCGGCAAACAAAGATTCCTACCAATGTGATATCTCTAAACAAGACTTAGCCAAAATTGAAACGTCATTAGTGACTAAAATCAAAGGGAAAAACCAACAATCCATTCCCCCTCTTTATTCCAATTGAGCTGATTTGGGAATTTATTCTATATTCCTTGTTAGTCTATACAGATAGTTTTTAATCTTATTATCGCTAAAAAGTGAATATATCCCATATTGAGATAATAAATTGTGTAGACTATTCCTAAGGCACCTTCAGCCGTATATATTAGGAGTAGTGATATGAGAGTAAGACAAGGTGATGACAAGAAAACTTGGTATCGAAGTAATCGCTTTTACCACACTATTGAAGGTTGGTGGGTCAGCACCCGAGAACACACTGAACTCGGTCCTTTCAATTCCGAAGAAGACGCTGACATGGAGCTTTGTTTGTATATTCGAAAAATTAATTTATTCGATATTCAAATTGCGTCTTAAGTAGTAACAAGACAGCGAAAGAAACTAAAGCAAGCGATGTTGAAGCTCTGAATTTAATTCAAGTTGGCGTTTTACACTGGAAAAAATAATATCCGTTTGAGTTTCACCATATTTCGTCATTTCATCTACCAATGTCCGCAAATGCGGCATATCTTTAGCAACCACTCTTAATACGACTAATTCTGCTCCAGTTAATACATGGCATTCTGCAACCTCAGGTATTAAACAAAGCTTATTCACAATAGTTCTGTGTTGACTCGAACCGGCTTGAATTCTGACAAACGCGCTTATGCCAACACCTAATTTTTCTTCATCAATATTCGCACTAATATTGAGCAGTAGACCGCTGTCCTTTAATTTTTCTATGCGCTCTGTAATGTTGCTCCGAGAGCGCCCCAACCGATTAGCAATATCTGAAATTGACAACCGGCCATCCTGTTGCAACAAAGCTAACAACTGCCAATCTTTTGAATCCAATGAGTGTTTTTCCATTTTGATACCTAGAGCTTTGTTTTTAAGTACAAAGTGTCGCTATTTACTAGTGTAATCGAGCAGTTGGCGCTGGTAAAGCGGACATTTGAGGTTATAGAATATGACGACTCACCTCCTATCGAGTAAAGATTATGATTTCTCAAACTCGTAGTATTAAC
>Ga0316209_1003014_pt1 | contig 12210 bp, 14 predicted proteins | sample 6monopyrite_MG_FD_204945 | JGI IMG/M metagenome (GOLD analysis project Ga0316209, IMG submission 204945) | Microbial mat bacterial communities from mineral coupon in-situ incubated in ocean water Damariscotta River, Maine, United States -... | ecosystem: Environmental > Aquatic > Marine >...
GAATGAGATACCCCGCATCCGAGAAACTGGAGATCATCCGCACGGTTGAGGGGTCCCATCTGCCTGCGAAGCTGACTCTGGATATGTTGGGCATTCCGCGCACCACATTCTACCGCTGGTATGATCTCTATGTCGAAGGCGGCTTTGATGCTCTGGCGGATCGGTCTCCCCGCCCCAAGTCTGTCTGGAACCGTATTCCGCAGACCAGGCGCGACAATCTGATCGAGTTTGCGCTGGAACATGAAGCGCTGACGACACGCGAGCTGGCGGTCAAATATACCGATGAGAAGCGGTATTTTGTCTCTGAATCATCAACTTATCGCATTCTGAAGGCCGCCGATCTGATCACCGCACCTGAGTATGTGGTGATCAAAGCCGCCGATGAGTTCACGGACAAGACCACGGCGATCAACGAGATGTGGCAGACCGACTTCACCTACTTCAAGATCATCGGCTGGGGTTGGTTTTATCTCAGCACGATTCTGGACGATTACAGCCGCTACATCATTGGCTGGAAGCTTTGCGCGAATATGCGTGCTGAGGACGTGACGGCGACGATTGAATTGGCTCTGACGGCGTCCGGATGCGATCAGGCCGTTGTGCGCCACATGCCACGCCTGCTCAGTGATAACGGGTCCTGCTACATCTCCGGCGATTTGGCCGAATGGCTGGAGGATCACAAAATGGGTCACGTTCGCGGAGCTCCTTTCCACCCACAAACCCAGGGCAAAATAGAGCGTTGGCATCAAACCATGAAGAACCGGGTTCTGCTGGAAAACTACTATCTGCCCGGCGATCTTGAGCGCCAGATCGGGGCCTTTGTCGATTACTATAACAATGAGCGATATCACGAGAGCCTCGGAAACGTCACACCCGCCGACGTCTACTTCGGACGTGACAAAGCCATCATCAGAGAAAGGGCAAAAATCAAGAAACTGACAATCCAGAAACGCCGCTTGCAACATCAAAAACAGGCTGCATAATCAATCACGCAACCGAACCAGAGCCTCCAATGCTCAAGCCGCTCTGATGTCCCATTTTATATGACGACGGACAGTTTCGGGCTGGCCATAACCTGGACGAACATCTCGTAACCGGGTGGTCCGCCGATGTCTTCGGGCGGGCAGTTGCCGGTGATCTCTGTCAATCGTGGATAGGTTTTGGCCGGATCGCCCGCGGCGGATAGCACGACTTCGATTTCGTGTTCCCAGTCATCGCCGAAGTCATAGAGATAGGTCAGGCCCGCATCACCGGCTTTTGCTAGCGCCTGGGCGAAGGTGGTTTTGTCAGCTGGCAGGTCTTCCGGGCTGTCGACGAAGTCGGGCATGACCCAGCGTTCGGCGCCCCATTGATAGGGTTCGCCGATGCAGAACTGGTAGAGATGGGCATTGTGCCAGCCGAACGCGGCCTGCAGCGTCTCGTGCAGGCGGTCGAGCGGGATGTCGGCGGGTACTTCGAGCGTGCGGATGACTTTTGGCGCGACATCGCGCAAGGTCACGGTGATTTTGATGATCTGCATGGCTGCCCCCTTGTCAGGGCGCAGTGTAGTTCCAGGGCAGGAGCGCGTCGATATCGGATTGGCGGTGACCATTCACGATGGCCGTTAGAACGCCGGTCAGATAGTTGTGGGGCTCAATCCCGTTCAACTTGCAGGTCTCGATCAGCGAGGCAAGGACGGCCCAGTTCCGCGCGCCTGCCTCATGGCCCGCGAAGAGGCTGTTTTTGCGGCTGAGCGCGATGGGCCGGATGGTACGTTCGACGGCGTTTGAATCCATCTCGATGCGGCCATCGGTGAGGAACAGGATCAACCCGTGCCAGTATTTGGCGATGTATTTGAGCGCTTCGCCAGTTGGGGATTTGGCCGAGACCTGTAATCTGGCCTGATCGAGCCAGATTTTGAATGCCACCACCATAGGTTCGGATTTGGCCTGCCGGACAGCCAGTCGTTCTGGGGCGGACAACCCGCGTATCTGGGCCTCGATGCGATAGAGGGCGTTGATCTGCTTGAGCCCTTCCTTGGCAATCGTCGCGGTACTGTTCCTGGTCAGCTCAAACAGCTTCCGACGGGCATGGGCCCAGCAATAGGCAAGTTGGATATTGGCATTACGCTTGGGATCGACCACCCGGTTGTAGCCGGTATAGCCGTCCACCTGCAGGGTGCCTTCAAAACCCTTCAGAATATCCACCGCATGTTTGCCGGATCGTCCTGGTGCATAGGTGAAGGCCACTCCGGGTGGGTCATCCCCGCCCCAAGGGCGATCATCACGGGCAAGTGCCCATAAATACCCCTTCTTGACCTTGCCTCTGCCGGGATCGAGCACTGGGACGGTGGTCTCGTCCATGAAGAGCTTGGTTGATTGTTTGAGGGTCTTCAGCAGCGCGTCGTAGACCGGGGTCAGTTCATAGGCCGCCTTGCCCACCCAGGCCGCCAGCGTCGAGCGATCCAGATCGACGCCCTGGCGGGCGTAGATTTGCGCCTGACGATACAGCGGTAGATGATCCGCGAACTTGCCAACGATCACGCTGGCCACGGTTGCCTCGGTCGGCATGCCGCTTTCGATCAGGCGGGGTTTGGCCGGGGCCTGCACAATGCCGCCTTCGCAGGACCGGCAGGCATACTTCGGGCGGCGGGTCACGATCACCCGGAACTGCGCCGGGATGATGTCCAACCGCTCCGAGACATCTTCGCCGATCACATGCCGCTCACATCCACAGTCACAGATCGTGCTCTCCGGCTCGGTCACCTCTTCGATGCGCGGCAGGTGTTTGGGCAAGGCGCTCCTGTTAGCGTTCCGCTTCTTCGGTTTGGGCGCGGGTGGGTCGACCAACTCATCCTCGGCATGCACCGCCGCTATGGCCGCCTCAATGTCTTCGAGCGCCAGTTGATACTGATCAGCATCAGCCTTCTCGGACTTCGCGCCAAACAGTGCTTGTTTGAAGTCGGCGACCAGCTTCTCCAACCGGACGATCCTGTCTTCCTTGCGCTCAATGATGGCATCCCGCTCGGCAATGCGTGCTTCAGAGGCGCGCAAAAGCGCCTGCAATGTCGCAATATCCGTGGGAAGATCAGCGGGCAAATCCATAGCTGCGCAATAGCAAAACACACCGATCCGCACCGCCCGAAAGCACGCCCTGATTCACTCTGCCGCAGCCGGTGGCCGGACACCCCGGGCCGTTACACGCCGCCAGTCGAGACCGGCAAAAAGCGCCTCGAACTGCGCAGGGTCGAGCCGCATGACACCATCCGTGACCTTCGGCCATTTGAACTGGTTCTGCTCCAGCCGCTTGTAGGTCATTACCAGCCCAGAACCGTCCCAGAAGATCAGCTTCAGCCGATCCGCCCGCTTCGCGCGGAACACATAAACCGCCCCGTCAAACGGCTTGTGACGAAGGTGGTTCTGAACCAAGGCCGCCAGTCCGTCATGACCTTTGCGAAAGTCTACCGGCTGGGGCGCCACAAATATCTTCACCCCGGGGCCTGGATGGATCATAGCGCGGCGACAATCTCGGCAATCCGATCCGCAGGCGTACCCGCGTCAAGCCGGATCACAACCTCGCCCCGAATGATATCCAGCGTTGCGCCACCGCTTGCCTCATGCGCGCGCTCCGTTAACCCTTCGATAACCATTGGTGAAAACATGGGCCCACAATCGGCCTCAACCTCCGGCAACGCGGGCAAAACCAACTTCCCATCCCGCGCCATACGCCGCCAGGCCGACAAGTGATTGGGCCGCAGATCATACCGCGCTGCCACATCGCGCACCGTCGCTCCGGGTTCCAAAGTCTCCGCCACAATCTGCGCCTTCAATGCATCCGGCCAACGCCGTTGCCCGCGCGGCCCGACTACAACGCCAAACTTTGTGAGAAACTCAGAGGGAGTATCCATGGACCTCATCCGTGACAAAATACATCACGACCGTGACTCGCAGATCAAAAGCTCACAGGAAAGGTGGGGTCAGAACACCGCTTACCGTGAGGCTGCATCGGCCGGTCACCATCGTCACAGACAAAGCGCAAAGCTATCGACGCGTCATCCGCGAGATCAATCACCGCTACGACCCGCATTTCGACAGCATCCGGCACATCGACAAGAAGTGGCGCAACAACCGCATCGAGAGCGATCACGCTGCCATGAAACGGCTACTTGGATACCGTCAGAGCTTTCGGTCACTACGATCAGCCAAAGCAACTCTAAGCGGGATAGAGACAATCCGAACGATCAAGCGAGGCCATATCCACAACAAAACATCGGGCGTCAGCGGCGAAATCCAGTTCATAAGCGAGCTGTTCGAAACCGCATGACCCAACACACCGCATTGACCAAATTGCGACATGTGCGAACTAACGCAACAGTCCCGATTGGCGAGCTTGTCCAGGTCCCCCAAAGGGTTGGTCAATTTGCGCAACCGTTCCTGATCCTGGATCAGTTTTCGAAAAACGTCCGAAGTCATATCTTGCTCAGTCAGGCGGCGTGGGTCGCCTTGTCCTTGTGTTGGAGCACTTCAAGCCCACTTGGGTCCCGATCCAGCAACAGCAAGGCACTTGTAACCGCATGGCTGACAAGGATGTCGCCGCTTTCATACTTTTGGAAAGCATTTGGGCCACCGCCAATGAGCCGTCCAGCATCCTTCTGTGTCAGCTTTAGGCGTTTGCGGATGCGTTTGACCACCTTGGGTGCCAGACGACCTTCAACCTTGGCCTTCAGCTCAGTCAGGGCACGATCAGACACTTTCATGTCTGGTCCGTCATGAATACTTTCTTCACTTTCATTGCAATACCAGCCCGGCATGTCGAACGTGGTGGACTCGCCCTTGTAGGCAATCGTCATCGGCCTCGTGTCACGATGCATGGGTGCACCGGTTTCAGGGCAGACCGGATGAACTTCAACTGTATCAGCCATTGTCTTTCTCCTTGAAGGACAACAATAAAAACTCGCTCACCACATCTGCAGTGAACTTCACATAAAGCTCGCCCACGTCAGAGGGCACATAGTAAACATCCTGCCAGACACGATGATCAGCGTAGGACGTCATTGATTTCTGAAAATCGCTCCGCTCGATCGTCTGGATGACATCCACGATCTCAGTACTGCTAAATCCAAGCGCTGCTGCCGAACGAATAGCTGAGCCTGTTGCATTGAGGCTCTTTGCGGCGCTGAAGGTCGATTTGATGGCATCCAGATCATATGTCGGCTTGCATTTTTCAGTCACGAGACCTCACATAGCACCATTATGGTGTTTTTTCAAGAGCACCATTATGGTGTTTTACAGAAAATGCAATTGGAGTCGCCGCAAAGGAGTTCCGGATAGACTCGTAGGGAGCATACCATTGGGAGCTTTATGTTGGCTACAGCCCAAACCGGCGCAGTTAATGTAGGCCAACTTACGTATATGGGATTAGACGTAAAAAATGTTTTGGCCCGCAGAGTGTGATGGCTGAGGTCGTGCTCATCGCGGCGCGACGTGACGAAGGCTTTGTAGTCGAAGCGGGGCAAGTTGGACTCCTGTTGAGGTGCCCAGACAATGCATCACAGGTTCTGAATTGGCCGCAATCTGGGCCTTCAGCGGGAGTATCCGAAACTCTGTGTATGGGTCTCAGCCCATGCGGTTGAAACGGGTCATCGGTTGAACCGTTCCAGGTAAAGAATAGCGAACTGGTTTCTGGCAGCAACCCACTCTCGGACGCAGCGTCCGGTGTTTTCGAATTTTCGGATTGCCAGATAGATCAGCTTGGTTGCGGCATCATCGGTGGGGAAGCTGCCGCGTGTTTTCGTGGTTTTCCTGATCACCCTGTTCAGGCTTTCGATTGCATTCGTCGTATAGATGATCTTGCGGACGGAGGGTGGGAAGGTGAAGAACGGAATGACCTCTTGCCGGGAGCGCCGCCAACTTGGGGCAATTGAGGGATATTTCTGGCCCTATTCGGCCTCGAAATCATCGAGGGCTTTTTCGGCCTCGCCGTCATCCGTAGCCTGATAAATTCGCTTCAGGCTTTTGGCGACCTCCTTGCGATCTTTCCATCCGCAGAAGTTCAGGGAATGGCGCACAAGGTGCACAATGCAGGTTTGCACCGTGGTGTCGGGGAAGGCCGCGTTGATGGCGTCAGGGAAGCCCTTGAGGCCGTCAACAACGGCGATGAGGATGTCCTCCACACCCCGGTTGCGCAGGTTGTTCATGATAGACAGCCAGAATTTTGCCCCTTCGTTGGCCGCGATCCACAGGCCCAGTACCTCACGTTCGCCTTCAGGAGTGACGCCAAGGGCCACGTAGACCGCCTTGTTCTTGACCTGGCGGCTTTCCGCATCCCGGATTTTGACCCTGAGCGCGTCAAGGAAAACGATTGGGTACATCGGCTCCAGCGCGCGATTCTGCCAGTCCGATACCTCAGCCAAAACCGCGTCAGTTACGCGGCTGACCAAGTCGGCGGAAACCTTCAGGCCGTAAACTTCTTCAAGGTGGGCGCGGATGTCGCGGGTCGACAGACCCGCCGCGTAAAGCCCGATGATTTTGTCATCCATCCCGTCGATCCGGGTCTGGCCTTTCTGGATCAGCTCCGGTTCGAAACTGCCATCGCGGTCACGCGGGATATCAATCGGCACCGCCCCGTCATTGCCCTTCAGCACCTTGCGAGTCGCCCCGTTGCGGCGGTTGGGTTGCTGGCTGGCAGGCTTGCCCTGCGGCTCATAGCCCAAGTGCTCCGTCAGTTCGGCACCCAGCATCCGCTCCATCAGCCGGACCTTCAGTTCCTTCATCAGGCCCTTGTCGCCAAGCAAATCCTCGGGTCGCTCAACCCCGCTAAGCAGCTCGTCCAGTAGTTCCTTGGAAATCGTCATTGTCGTCATGCTCCTTCGTTGGTGAAGCATGGGCCAAATTAGTCATACACAAAAGATCGGACACTCTCCCTTCAGCCGGTAACGATAATGGCCCGTCAATATCATGGCCGACCTCGGTAACATACGCCTCCGAAGGAACCTGCATCGCTGTCCCCGAACCAGAAATTCCTTCTAAGCCTATTCATAGAAGTCCTTTGCGTCGGGATGATCCCTCAGTTGTTCCGGTCTGTAAGGCTTCATCTCGCCCACATGAGACACTCTAACGGCGGCTAGTCGTTCCAACACAGACGGATGCAGCTGGAAGCCCGGATGGATTTCGCGAGGCTTCGACGGCCACCGTCGCTTGAAAGGGCCATACTCGAACATGAATGTCTCTTCGTGCTGCATGCCCTTTGGGTCCGGATAGAGATAGAGCATCTCGTCGTTGATCCTTATCTCGGGTACACACTCCTTGAGTTCGTCCACCATCCACTGGAGGGCTATGTCGCTTAATCGCGATTCTGCCTCCGGATAGCTTCCGCCCACATCACTGTGGCTGCCAGCAAACCAGACCTGTTTGAGCCACGGTGGATTGCGGCCCTCGGTCTTCTTGGCCTCGGCGGCCATGGCCCATTTTACACGGGGAAAGCTCTTGCGATTTTCGTTAATCGCCAAGGCATGGCGGGCATGGCGCACATCGGAATCGAGCCATTTGTCGTAGTTCTCAAGGTTCCAGACGGCCCGGTGTCCATACTTCCAAATGGCCGGCCAGTCTCGAACGTTGATGATCTTGAAGGGTTTGTGCTCGTCCGGTGAGAAGTACTTCCACTGCGACCAACGCAGCTTTCCATACCAGAACGCAATCAGGCCAAGAAGTACGATCAGCGGCGTCCAGATGATCCAATGGACAGAGAATGAGATCAGCAGTCCGACAAGCACGACCAGCAACGCCAGACTCGACCAGGCAGCCACCGTCACCTGGGAGTTGCCAAGAGCGGCGACGGTGTCGAAGACACCGATAAAGGTGGGTTGAACATTGCCCTGCACATCTTCTTCGGCGTCGGGAACGAAGCTGCCGTATTTCTGCCTGAACCTTCGGCCGAGCTCTTCCCTGCGATCAAGAAAGGGCTGCAGCCCCCTGGGTTTGCCGTTTCCATGGTTATAAACGAAATTCACGGCATCGCTGGCGATCTTTCGGAGGCGGGGCCCGTACCTCGGCACGTCGGTGCCATCCGGCATCCGCGTCGGCACTCCGCAGAGATTCATCACGTTAGCCACCGCTCGGACTGTGTAGGCACCCCTTGAAAATCCGATGAGGATGATGCGATCGCCGGGCTCGTAGTTGGTGATGATGTTCTCGTAGCAATCAATGACGTTCTCATCGATGCCGGTGCCGACTGCAGCTGAGAGTACATTTCGGACGCGCTTTAAGGTCAGGCCGCCGATCTCTCCGGCTCCAAGGCCCGGGTCGTAGAAGCAGACCTGATCGGCCGGGTCGATCGGGGACGACGGGCCGGGGCGCATAGCGCGATACATCTTGTAAACATTTGACAGCCGTTGGTCTGGGCGCAGGCCTCCGACTTGGCCAGTTCCATCTGAGTAAACTAGGATATTCTTCGCCACGCTCGATAGCCCTTGTTCATTATTTGTTCCACTATCGTTCACCGCATTCTCAAGGTCAATTGATTCTCGGGTGATTTCGGTGGAGGGGACCCTATATGCGGCCCAGAGCAGAGGCCTACTCGTCCATCGGGGAGAGCGTTTCAATCCGCTCGATTGTCACTACAAGCAAGTTTGTGGGGATGCACAATGCCTTGGCGATCGATCCGGGCTTGATTGCCCAACCGGGCTCAGCGATGCTGCCCCGACATCTGAAGTAACGATAACTAGGAATTATCCATGTCGGACGGCCCCGATTTACACGAGCTTGTTCTGGGCCGAAGCGATACCTCATTCAGATCGTTCTTCGAGGCGGAATGGTTGGCGCAATTGTCAAATTTCCCCGAGAACTTTGAGAAAGCCATCCAACTTCGAATTGGCTCACGCTTTCGACCTTGCCTGGTTGCTTGGGGCTACATACTAGCTGGCGGTTCATTTGATCCCGATGCTCGAATAGAAGTCGCCCGTCACGCTGTTTATGTGGAGCTCCTGCATAAGGCGACACTTCTAGTCGACGACCTGATCGACAATGATCCCGCTCGTCATGGCAAGCCAGCATTCCACGTGGAATTTGGCGACAACGAAGCAATACTCTTTGCCATTTACCTCCTTGGCGACTGTATTTCCCACCTCACGGAGGTCACGAGATCACTCAACAGCGACTCCCAAAACACAATCCTTGCACTCTTGGGGCAGGCGATCAAAGAGATGGCGTCTGGTGGGATACTCGAGGACCGACTTGCGCCGGATGGTCTTGCAAGCATTGACAAAGTCACGAAGATTATTGAGATGCAGACCATTTCTTTGGTCAAGAATGGTCTCGTTGTTGGGTATCACCTGGGTGAAGGACATCCCTCATCGGTCATGAAAGTCGACAGCCTCGGACACGATGCAGGCTACATGTTTCAGGTGCTGAACGATCTCGAACCTTTCTATGGCTCACAAAAAAATGACGCATACAAAGGTCGTGAAAACACTGATTTCGCGGGCCTTCGGAAAAATCACTTGGTTGCCACTCATTTGGCCTCCTTGAATGAGGAGGATCAGGGAAAGCTGCTCGCAGAGTTGACGGCAGACACGCGGAACACTCGAGCCATCATTCTTCCCGATCTTGAAAGGGAACGGACCATTGCGAAGGTCGGGCGTAACCTATCCTTGGTTCGAAAAAACGTTGACCGCGTCACTAAGCAAATGCCCACCTCTGAGCCTTGCAAGCTCGGGTTCCTACGGTTCGTAGACTTCGTTTTAGAAAGAGCCCTCTCTCGGCTCGACGACGAACCGCGTCAAATACTCTCAGAAATCTTGATCAGGTGAACGGCCAAAGAGCTAAACGTCGCGATAAACGGAATTGGATTGAACTGATCGCGCGGGGCGGGAACAGATGCATCAATATCCATCATCATGCGATACGAGCTATTGCCACTGTCGACTTTTTCGTCCGGCTGTCCTGAGCCGGAAGTTAGTGAATTCACCTCTTCAATCGACTTGTCCTTAAGGGCACGAACCAAGTTGCGCATGTAAGTGGATTGCAGCCAGACGTAGCAGGGGAACGCAATCACAACGATCAAAAATAAAACGACCCAGCTCACGACAAAAACGAAGTCGTTCGGTGTCGAGAGTGTGATTTGGATCGGTTGCCATGAAAACACAATGTAGCCCGGTCGAACGTTGAGCACGTACACCAACGTGAAGATGAAACCCAGAATGAAGAAGGCGTTGGTCAAGCGACTTCCCATGCCGTCGAGCAGACGAACCCAATCCGTTCGCGCGGGCAGGAAGAAGTTGTACTTGAACGCCTTTCCGCGTGAGAGACGCCGGAGCAACAAGACGTAGTACAGATAGCAAAGCTGACCCAAAACAGCCGACACCATCACCAACACGATCATCGCAAGCGCATAGATCCCGGTCGGGTTGATGGCGACGTACTCAAGCTCCAGCGACGCGTAAATGAACAAACCGCCAACAATGAGCAACGCAGCAAAATACCAATGCGATGCCAAGAGACGATCAATGTAGTCGCCGTCTGTGCGGTTCGGATGCGAGGCGATCACGACTCGAAATTCCTCGACACCTGCCACGAACCTTTGGACTTCAAAGAGGGCATAAACAATCGCGGGAGTGAACAGGATTTGGTAAAGCGTTATGTCCTTCATCGGCCAAAACCAATTCAGGGTTTGTCCCAGTGCGATAGAGATAGCTATGAAGGTGAAGCCGTGCCAAACAGACAAGGCGGAGATGGCCTTCAAGAGCGACCGCATCAGCCGCTCCTCGCATTGAAACTGTTATGCCCAGTCGGCAAATTCAAACGGATAATTCCTAGTTATCCGCCCGTATGTAAGAGGCGGTACATGCGCTCCGGCGAAGGGCCGAAGCGCAGGTCCATGGAACCAGTCAGTAGGCATCTACCTTCGCCAACGTATCTGCGGCAGCAATCGCCGAGCTTAGTGAGTTGTCCGAGACCTTCGTATAAATCTCCGTCGTTGCGATGCTGGCATGGCCGAGGAGACGCTGAACAAGCCTTATGTCGACACCTTCTTCGATGAGCATGGTCGCTGCTGAGTGCCGAAACCGGTGTGGGGTGAGATGCGGTTCTATGCGAAGCGACTTTGAGAGAGTCCTCAGCCTTTTTCGAAATGCCTGAGGGGTGAGGCGGTCACCTTTGGAGTTGGTGAACAGCCAGGCCTGCGAACCAGCTGTATTGCTGCGATCTTCCCAGAGGCGTCTAAAGTCCGTTTGGAGCCGGTCATTTGCAACATACACAGTTCGCTCTCGGTCGCCTTTGCCGCGGACACGGATTTGGGTTGCTGCGCTGGTTACATCGCAAACACGTAACGATGTCAGTTCGCCGATCCGAAGACCGGTCACAATCAACAGCCGTGAAATAAGGCCCGTGATCTGCACTGCGGGGATTTCTTTCGGCGCGGCTAGTTCTTCGCAGGGGTTTAGCTGGACGATGTGATGAGCTGATCTGAACACGGCTCCTAGGGTCGGGCGGTCGACGGGACGAGGGAGCCGCTTAGGAACCCTCATGTCCAAACGCAGGCCTTCGAATGGTGATGGAAAACCGGACTCGTTGTCCACGAGCCAGCCGTAGTACGATCTCAACGTCACCAATCGCCGTCTTATCGTTGCCGGGCTCGCACCTTGCTCTTCACGAAGGTCTTTCTGGAACTCAATGATGTCAGCCGGTTTAGGGGGATCGCTTAGCTTAGCTTTATGTCCAAACCTCGCGAAAGCAGTTAGGTCCTGTCGATATGCTCGCAGACTGTGTTCGCTCAGGCCGAGTTGTTCCCGACAATAGTTCTCAAATTCGTTAATCCGCATGATGGCCATGTTCCCTCGCTTGCAGCTTCGGGGTCACCATCTGTTGTCGATGACTTCAAACCCCTTCTACGACACAAAGGAATCGACCAAAATTGCTTTGGCAACAGTGCGATATGCCCTCAGAGGCAGCTAAAAGCATGGTGACTCACAGCCATCGCAACTGTAAGGTGACTAAAGATTTCAACCTAAGCGGCCAAGCTGTTTGACCGCTGTAACGATAACCGAGAATTATCCATGCTCACGCGTCAGGCAGAGCCTCTTTTTTCGCCCGTGCGTATTGAAATATTTTCTGAGGAAGGCTCGAGACGGTGATGTCACGTTAACTGCCCTATTGTTGTTCGCGTCGCGATTTCTTCTTATCTGACTGCAATGCAGACATCGGCTATCAGCTACAAGCGCCATCGCTTTCCATCCCA
>Ga0316209_1003016_pt1 | contig 12204 bp, 9 predicted proteins | sample 6monopyrite_MG_FD_204945 | JGI IMG/M metagenome (GOLD analysis project Ga0316209, IMG submission 204945) | Microbial mat bacterial communities from mineral coupon in-situ incubated in ocean water Damariscotta River, Maine, United States -... | ecosystem: Environmental > Aquatic > Marine > Coastal...
TGAAGAGTTTATACGCTTTAATACCATGGGCTCTCGTTATGTTAAAGCGCGTCAAAAACTCGATAGCCTGGTTTTAACGGACAGTGAAAAAGAAATTTTATCGGAGATTCGGGTTTTAACTAAAAAAACCCAGCCATTTGTGCAAAAAGTTGTTGAACTGGGTTTTGAAGCAAGAAGCGACTCTCTTGCCTTTGATAACATCCGGGAAATTGCTATTCCAAAACAGCGTATGATTGCTGAACAAGTCAGAGCTTTGATAGTACTACAGCAGCAGCAGGCTGAGTCTGCTTTGAATAAAGAGCAGCTATCTTATGAGCAGGCTCGTACTCTTATGTTTTTGCTTGGAGGGATTGCCGCTATATTGGGTATATTGATTGCTATTGTTGTTCTGCGTCATGTCACCAAACAAGCCGCTTTGCTGGAACATCAGGCACTACATGATGAACTTACCGGACTGGCTAATCGCGCACTTTTTGACGATCGTTTAAAAAACGCTGTTTTACGTGGACAGCGCCAGGCAGTGACATTTTCAACTATTCTCATCGATTTAGTTCGTTTTAAGTCAATTAATGATTCCTTTGGGCATAATATTGGTGACTTATTATTAAAAGAAGTTGCCAGACGGTTAAAAGCGAGTGTCAGAAAAATGGATACCGTTGCGAGACTTGGAGGTGATGAATTCGTTGTGGTACTTGAAGCACTGGATCATGCAAATTTAATCCAGTTTACAGAAAAATTAGTCGAGACGATGAACAAACCTTTTTTGCTTGCAGGGCACGAAATAAATGTGGGAATCAGTATGGGGATATCCTCTTATCCCGAGCATGGGCATGATTGTGCAACGCTGATAAATAGAGCCGATATTGCCATGTATGAAGCAAAAAGAAAGAATACCCCTTATGTTTATTACACGGATAAAATTAAGAAAAAAGCGAACCTAAACCTTGTTCGCGCGTAAAATATAAATTCAGTTCGTTTCCTTTGAACAATATGCCACCTCATGCCCGCTATTTGTATAGTAATATAGCCAGATGACCCGAAAACTCTATTTAGCCTCCCAATCTCCTCGCCGAAGTGAATTGTTAACTCAAATTGGTGTTTCTTTTAGTATTTTAGCTGTGGATATTGATGAAAGCGTTAAAAATAATGAAATAGCGAAAGATTATGTCACGCGATTAGCGAAAGAGAAGGCACTCGCTGGTTGGCATCAGAGCCCTTTTAGTGACAAAGTGGTTTTGGGTTCAGATACTGCTGTTGTGATCGATGGGGAAATTTTAGGAAAGCCAGAGAATGAGCAAAATGCAAAAAGAATGTTGCTTTTATTATCTGGAAAGACGCATCAGGTTATGACCGGAGTCGCTTTGGCGCAGACGGCTAAAAGTTTGAATCAACCTGAACTGGATCATATTCTCAATGTCAGTGAAGTGAGTTTTAAAACTTTATCGGCTAAAGAAATTGAACGATATCTTTCTTCTGGAGAATATGATGGTAAAGCGGGTGCATATGGTATTCAGGGTGCCGCAGCGGCTTTTATTACACACTTATCAGGGAGTTATTCCGGGGTAATGGGCTTGCCGCTTTATGAAACCATGACGTTGCTCAATAATGCGGGTATTCGTCAAGATTCCTTAGTAGTATCATAGGCTTAGAATAATTATAAGGACGAGTATGAGCGAAGAATTACTGATAAATATTACCCCACAAGAAACACGCGTGGCCTATGTTGAAAATGGGCTTTTACAGGAAGTTCATATTGAGCGTGAACGTAAACGGGGCCTGGTGGGCAATATATACAAGGGCAAAGTTGTGCGTGTTCTACCCGGTATGCAGGCTGCTTTTTTGGAGGTCGGGCTCGAACGCACGGCCTTTTTGCATGTCTCAGATATTGCTCAGCCGAATGGTAAAAATGGTGATGGTGGTGAACCATCGAGTGCCATTATGGAGCTATTACGTGAAGGTCAGAAACTGATGGTTCAAGTGGTTAAAGATCCCATGGGAACTAAAGGTGCACGTTTAACAACCCAAATTTCCTTCCCTTCCCGGTATTTAGTTTATATGCCAGGCATTTCGCATGTAGGAATATCGCAACGCCTGGAGGATGAAAATGAACGGCAGAGATTAAAAGAGATTATTTCTGAATTTTCAGGAGAGTTTGAGCAAGGCGGTTATATTGCGCGTACCGTTGCAGAAGGAATCAGTAAAGAAGCCATTTATAAAGATATGCAGTTTTTGCAAAAAATCTGGTTAAATATTCTTGAGAGTAATAGCAGTGCGAAAGTCGGTAGTTTAATTCACGAGGATTTATCTCTGGTCATGCGTACAATGCGTGATTTAAGTGGCATCGATATTGAGAAAGTTCGGATTGATTCGCGTTCAACTTCAGAGCAAGTACAAAAATTCGCCAGTAAATTTATTCCCGAACTGGAAAACAGAGTTGAGCACTATCCGGGTGAACGTCCGATTTTTGATTTATATAACATTGAAGATGAAATTCAAAAAGCACTGGAACGAAAAGTGTCTCTTAAGTCGGGCGGCTATTTGATTATTGATCAAACTGAAGCCATGACAACGATTGATGTTAATACGGGGGGCTTTGTTGGTCACCGGAATTTAGAAGAAACTATATTTAAAACAAATCTTGAATCCGCACAAGCAATTGTAAGACAGTTAAGGCTGCGTAACCTTGGCGGTATTATCATTATTGATTTTATTGATATGTCCGATGAAGAACATAAACGGCAAGTATTACGCGCATTAGAAAAACATCTGGATAAAGACCATGCAAAAACAAATGTATGTGAGGTTTCATCGTTAGGACTCGTGGAGATGACGCGTAAACGAACACGTGAAAGCCTGGAACATATTTTGTGTGAGCCATGCCCTTGTTGCAATGGGCGGGCATCTTTACGTACACCAGAAACGGTTTGTTATGAAATTTTTCGTGAAATTATTCGTGAAGCCAGACAGTTTGAGGCGCAAGAGTTTTTAATTTTAGCAGCACAACCTGTTGTTGACCTTATGCTGGATGAAGAGTCCACCAGTATCGCTGAGCTGGAAGATTTTATCGGTAAACCGATTAAATTGCAGGTTGAAGCAGAATATCTGCAAGAAAATTTTGATGTCGTATTAATGTGATGACTGTGGCGCAAGATAAGCATTAATGAAAAAAACATACCCTTTATTTCACAAGCTTAAGTCAATCATTGGATACAGTTTTGCAACTGTTGTGATTATTGCTGCTTTAAGCATTTCTGGGTTGCGTTTTATTTTAACAACAGCTGATCTGTATCAGAAAGAGGTAGAAGTTTTCGCTTCTAACTTGTTAGAGCAACCGGTAAAAATTGGTAGTTTAGATGCAAAACTATCCGGCCTGGTTCCGACATTAATTTTTAAAGATGTAGAGTTAATCTCGAAACAAAAATCGTTTCTTCTGTCACGCATTGATGTTGGTATTTCTTTTAAATCACTTTTGTTAAAACAGGAAGTTATTCCCACTCAGTTAGTAATACGCGGGATGAATATCAACATTACACATACTAAAAAAGGAAAATATAAAATTGAAGGTGTTGCGGTAAACCACCTGGAAAAAACAGTGCCTGATGGCGAGAGTGAAAATTCCATTTTCAAACGCTGGCTATTATCACAAAATGAAATATCAATAGTCGATAGTTCTATAATATTAAAAGACGAGCAGGGGGATAATCTTAAGTGGGAATTTAAAGATGTAAATATGCTGCTAAGAAATAGTGGTATACGTCATAGATTATCTTTAACAACAACGCCACCAAAATTTTTAGGCGGGAAAATAGATTTGAACCTGGATCTTGAGGGAGATATTTCAGATCCGGGCTCCTGGACGGCTAAATTTTTTATTGATAGTAAAAGAATAAATTTAAAACCACTACGAAGATATATCGACAATAAGGATATTAAATTTAACAGTGGTATAGCCAAATTAAAGTTATGGTTAGATATAGACAAAGGGGAAGTAAGCCAGTTAAGTGGTGATGTTAAATTAAATGATTTTTCGTATAAATTTAAAGGAAATAAAAGTGTCAATATAGAACTTGTTTCTGCTGTGTTTGACTCGGTTAAAAGTAAAGAAAAAACATGGGGGGTTAGTGTTGATAAGTTTAATTACAAAAATAACAATCAAAGCTGGTTAGGTTCTAAGTTTTTCCTTGCCTTTGGCTTTGATAATAAAAAGATAGAAGATTTTTTTATTACAGCTGATTATATGAGCCTGGGTGCATTAACTCAGATGGTTAATGATAATAACCTGATTACAAACAAGCATAAAAAAATACTTAATAACTTAAATGTACATGGAGATGTGCGTAATTTCCATATTGCATGGAAAAACAACAGTCTGCATAAGCTTAATGCTGAATTTGAACGGTTTTCTATTGGTGCATGGGAGCGCTTTCCTGAAGCAAAAAATATGTCAGGAAATTTTCGTTTTGAAAATAATAGCGGAAGCATTTCTTTTTTGTCAAAAGCTGCGACAGTTTATTTCCCTTCGTTATTTCGTGATGCCTTTAAGTTAAATAAACTGGAAGCGGATATTGATTTTGTTAAAACAAATAGTGGCTTGTTATTTAATTTAAACCATTCGTTAACGGAAAATAATGAAGTAAGTGCTACTTCAAAGGGTACTTTGTTTTTACCAAAAAATAAAAGTTCTCCCCACCTGGATCTTCAAACATATGTATCAAGAGGAGACGCCTCAAAACTTTCACACTACTTACCTGTAAGCATCATGAGTAAAGCTCTGGTTCAGTGGCTTGACAGGGGCATAGTTTCAGGAAAATTAGATGCGGCTACGGTTATTTTTAATGGCAAGTTAGAAGATTTTCCTTTTAACAGCAATAAAGGAGAATTTTTTGTTGATATAGAAACATCAAATATGCTGCTTAACTACCAAAAAGGCTGGCCGGTCATTGAAAAAGCAAAAATAAAAGGTAATTTTACTGGTCAGGGTATGAATCTTCATTTACTAACGGCTGAATCTGAAAATAATGTTTTATATGATTCGTTTGCAAGTATAACTTCTTTTAAAAATGCTGAACTCAGGCTTAACCTTAAGGCAAAGGGTTCTTCTCATAATGTTTCCCATTATCTTGTTAACAGCAAAATATTGCCAAAAGCTAAAAAAACCGTCAAATCAATGCGCCTTCTGGGTGATGTTGCAGCAAATATTAGAGTTAACATACCTTTGAATGCCAGCCTAAGAAAGAAAAAACCGCTGTCTTATACCGGTTCAGCATTGTTATCAGATGCTGCAGTATACATGTTGGAGAATAAGCTGGATTTAACAAACGTGAAAGGCGAAATAGTATTTAATAATAAGGGAGTGTTTTCTAAAAAATTAAGAGCAAAACTTTTCAACAAAAAGACAACACTTTCAATTAAAACATTAAATAAAAATAGCGACATAAAAATATTTGCTGACGGAACGATTAATCCGGGTGAAATGCTGACTCGGTTTGACATTCCCGGGGCAAAGAACATTACGGGTAACACCCGATTTAAGGGGAATATACTTTTCCCTGGTAAACAGGCAAAAAAATCAAACCCTGTTGTTACTCTGAGTAGTCAATTAGTCGGAGTGCAAAGCAAGCTCCCTGAATTTTTATCGAAAAGAAAAAATAGTAAACAAGCCGTAAAATTCACCTCTGTAATAAGGGGGGATAGCAATATACTGTATTCGATAAATTTCATGAACAAAGGTTCAGCTGTTTTTGAAACAAAGAAAAACTTAGCTAATCAAATATATTTAAATAAAGGTGCTGTGTCTTTTTCAAATAACAAAGCAGTTCTGCCAAACAGAGATGTTTTATATATTGACGGGCGGATTAATAGTTTTACTCCGGCTAAATGGCTTGAAACGCTGGGTCTTAATAATTCTAAAAAAAGACAAACTTTTTTGGTTAACCCGGTGGTTTTTAATTTAGATGAAGTGAAATTGTTTACGCAAAAAGAGTTATTGGGTAAACAATATTCTGCAGTCACAAAACCTGATGAACTGCCAAAATTTGAAGGAATATTTAAACAAATTTATTTAGATGATATTTTTCTTGGGCGTCTTGATTTTAAAACTTCTCAAAAGAAAAACAGCATGCATTTTGATGAAATCATACTTTCTGCGCGTAACATGAAGTTAGTCGCAAGCGGTGATTGGTTTTATAAGAAACATAAACATAAAACAGAACTTGATATCACACTCAGTAGTAAAAACTTTGGTACGATGTTAACCGATTTTGGGTTTAAACCCACGCTTGCAGGGGGAGAGGCAAAAACAATCGGACAATTATACTGGAATAATACACCATCAAAGTTTTCATTGAACAGGTTAAATGGGATTGTTCAGCTTGAGATAAAAAATGGCAGTATTATTAATATTGATGCCGGCGCAGGCAGGTTGCTGGGCTTTTTTAGTTTATCTGCCTTACCACGTAAATTATTAGGTGACTTTAAAGAATCGATGGCGAAAGGTTTTAGTTTTGATGAAGCGAAAGGCGAAATTATTATTGAAAATGGTGATGCTTATACCGATGGTTTTGAAATAAATGGTCCTGTAGCCGACACTACCGTAAGTGGTCGTACAGGACTGGTTGATCGTGACTTTGATAATATTGTTGAGGTTGTACCTGATGTTGGCGATGGTGTAACCGGTATGGTTGCTCTTTTAATCAATTTGCCGGCAGGTATTGGACTTTGGTTAGTGGATAAATTAACCGGTGAACAATTCAATGAAGCGTCAACCAGACGGTATGAAGTTACGGGAAGCTGGGATAATCCGGAATACGAGTTACTTGCAAATGAGTGATGCTACTTTAAAAATGAATAAATCATTATTGTTTTTGTTTTTTATATTTATAACTAACTCTACCTCTGCTTTGGCAGGTGAAGTTGAATTATTAAATGCCAATGAATGGCTACTGCCTAAGCAGGCAGCAACAATACTAAAAATGCCGGCTATATCTAAATCTATGCAACAATTGCAAAGGGATATGAATAGCTTTTTATTATTGAAATATCCTGGTGGTGACGAGGGTACACTTTGGGTTAATGAGCTAAGAAGTTGGTTGATTGCGCTTGGACTTTCATCTAAACGTATCGAACTTATTCATGGTAGTGTCAACCCCGCTACAATTGAGTTTGAAGTTTTGTCCCGGTAAATAAATATTAATAATGATACAGAACATAAATAAATTACTTTAATTATTATGAATAAAATAGCAGCAATACAAATGGCGTCGGGTTCTAATGTCAGTGCCAACCTGGTCGAAGTGGAGCGGGAAATTAGAAATGCCAGTCAGGCAGGCGCTCGTTTAGTTGTCTTGCCTGAAAATTTTTCTATTATGGGGCATAAAGATGCAGAACAACTTGATGTTGCCGAGGCAGAAGGCTCTGGTCCGGTTCAACATTTTTTATCAGAACAGGCGAAAAAATATAATATCTGGTTGATTGCAGGAACCATCCCCATTAAATCGGATAATGAAAAAAAAGTGTACGCAGCTTGTCTGGTTTATAATAATCAAGGTCAGTTTATTAAGCGTTATAATAAAATACATTTGTTTGATGTTTATCTGGAATCACACGGCGAAAGGTATATAGAGTCAGAAACATTTGAATCCGGCGAAGAAGTGGTTGTTGTCGAGACACCTTTCGGTAAAGTGGGTCTGGCAATTTGCTATGACCTTCGTTTTCCAGAGTTATTTAGAAAGCTGGTTCAAATGGGGGCAGAAATTATTGTTGTTCCCTCTGCTTTTACCGCTGTTACGGGTAAGGCGCATTGGGAAGTGTTATTACGCGCACGCGCGATTGAAAACTTGTGTTATATTATTGCTCCTAATCAGGGTGGATACCATGTTAATGGCCGTGAAACCTATGGACACAGTATGATTGTTGATCCGTGGGGCGGGATTCTGGATATTCTTCCTCAAGGCGCAGGTTGTGTTATTGCTGACATTGATATCGGCAATGTCAAAAAATTGCGTAAAAATTTTCCTGTCCTGGGTCATCGAAAAATCCCTTGCACTTTACCTAATGAGTCTTAATTATGAATTATCTTGATACAGCAACAGATCTATTATTAACCCCTACTGGGCTTGCAGTAGATGATTTACAAAATGTACTTGATCAAATGATGGGGAATAGCATTAACCGTGCTGATCTTTATTTTCAAACTTCACGACATGAATCCTGGGTATTAGAAGATGGCCTTGTTAAAGAGGGTAATTATAATATTGAGCAGGGTGTAGGTGTTCGGGCAATTAGCGGTGAAAAAACCGGGTTTTCATATTCCGATGAAATTGTGCTTCCTGCTTTGACTCAGGCCGCAGATGCGGCAAAAACAATTGCGCGAGCAGGGCAACAAAATAGCGTACAGGCATGGAAAAAAAATTCTGCTCATCAACTTTATCTTCCGGTTGATCCCTTATACTCATTAACGACCGATGAAAAAATCGATCTGCTCAGGCAGGTTGATGCAGAAGCGCGTAAACAAGATCCTCGTATTAAACAGGTTATTGCAAGTTTAGTTGGCGTACATGAGGTTGTTTTGGTTGCCGCGAGTGATGGAACGCTAAATGCTGATGTACGCCCCTTGGTGCGAATGAATGTCACGGTTATTGCTGAAGACGGTGACGAACGCGAGCAGGCCAGTTCGGGTGGTGGTGGTCGTGTTGGCTATGAATATTTCACCGAGCAAGGTCGTGCGCTTGGTTTTGCCAGGGAAGCTGTTCGTCAGGCATTGGTTAATTTAACCGCGGTAGAAGCCCCCGCAGGTGCAATGCCGGTTGTACTGGGCGCGGGTTGGCCCGGGGTCTTATTACATGAAGCGATTGGTCATGGTTTAGAAGGTGACTTTAACCGTAAAGGAAGCTCTGCCTTTAGTGGTCGTATTGGTGAAAGAGTTGCTTCGTCATTGTGTACCATTGTTGATGATGGGACCTTAGATGCCCGACGTGGTTCATTAAATATGGATGATGAAGGAACAACAACACAGCAGACCATGTTAATCGAAAAAGGCGTTTTAAAGGGCTATATGCAGGATAAAATGAACGCCGAGTTAATGGGTGAAAAGTCGACGGGTAACGGACGGCGTGAATCGTATGCGCATTTACCGATGCCGCGTATGACAAATACCTATATGTTGGCTGGCGAACATAATCCACAAGAAATCATTGAGTCCGTTGATAAAGGCATTTATGCCGTTAATTTTGGTGGTGGTCAGGTTGATATTACTTCCGGAAAATTCGTTTTTTCTGCCAGTGAAGCGTATCTGATTGAAAAAGGTAAAGTGACCCGACCGATAAAAGGTGCGACTTTAATAGGCAACGGCCCCGAAGTCTTAAAGCAGGTCTCCATGGTGGGTGATGATCTTAAACTTGATGCCGGTGTTGGCGTTTGTGGTAAAGAAGGCCAAAGTGTACCTGTTGGCGTAGGCCAACCAACATTGAAAATTGATAGTTTAACCGTGGGTGGCACGGCTTAATTTTTTGTGGAATAAATGGTGAATGAAAAAGTAGAAAATATTCTTAATGATATCGAACGACAGGGATGGACGGTTCAGGAAAATTATTTTCCCATAGAACTTGTAAAACAATTAAATGAAACACTGGGCACACTTCAGCAGCAAGGTGATTTAAAACAAGCAGGTATTGGTCGTGAAAAAAAATATCATATCGAGGAATCTATTCGTAGCGATAAAATTAGTTGGTTTGATAATCATCAATTAAATTCAGCTCAACAGACCTACCTTAAGCTTACTCAACAATTGCAAGATGCGTTTAATCAAAAATTTTTCTTAGGCTTATTTGAACTGGAAATTCACTTTGCGCTTTATGCCAAAGGGGCTTTCTATAAACGCCATCTTGATCAGCATAAAAATCAGGATAGCCGGGTCTTAACGCTTATCACCTATTTGAATGAAGATTGGGGTGAGAAGGAGGGCGGCGAGTTACAACTGTATTTAAATAATGACGATACCCTTTCAGTATTACCAAAAGCCGGTACCTTAGTGTGTTTTATGAGTGCAGAGTTTGAACATGAAGTCCTGCCGGCAAAACGTGAGCGTGCAAGTCTGACCGGTTGGTTTCGAAAACGCGTTTAGTCTACCTCTTCAAACAAAGTCTTTAAATATTTGAAAATTTCACGCGCAGATTTTGGCGGTTTTTTCAGTTTACTTTCTTTGGTGGACTGACGCACCAGTTGTCGCAGATGTTGGCGATCGGCATTGGGCTTTTCATGTAATAGATCTTCTAATGCTTTATCGCCTTCAAGCAATAATCGATCCCGCCACTTTTCTAAATGATGCAGCTTTTTAATATCTTTATCATAATGATTGGTGAGTTTGAGGTATTGCGCCTGAATGGGTTCAAGATCAATAGAACGCATAAGTTTGCCAATATATTGCAATTGACGTTTTAGGGCGCTATTTTTCTTAATACGGCGGGCATCATTGAGTGCTTTTTCCAGAGTCTCGGGTAATGCAATACTGTTTTGTGCATCCTGAGACAAACTGAGGATATTTTTCCCTAAATCCTGCGCTGCAGTCGCATCACGTTTACGCTGGGATTTGCTGATAATTTCTTCATCAAAAGATTCATCATTTTCAGTATTATTGGGCTTATTTGTCATCCCGCTATTATGCCATTTGTGATGCAGGCTTCGTAGCCTTACAATAGGCTAAATTACAAATTATTCGCCAAACAATACCATGAGGTGGCAATGTCTAAGCCAATTTCCAGTTCGAAAAACGCAGTATCGTCAAGCCCGTTTGACGCGCAAAAGTTAAAAACCGTCGTCAATGACTTACTCGATGAAGCAAAATCTCAGGGGGCTTCGGCAGCAGAAGCAGGCTTGAGTGTAGAGTCTGGGCTTTCGGTAACGGTACGAATGGGCGAAGTTGAAACCATTGAACATAACCGGGATAAAGGGTTGGCGGTCACGGTATTTTTTGGCAACCGAAAAGGCTCGGCCAGCACCAGTGACTTTTCCCCTAAAGCGGTTCAGGAAACGGTAAAAGCCGCCTGTGATATTGCTCGTTATACCGAAGATGATCCCTATGCCGGCTTGCCGGATAAAGAACTACAGGCAACCGATATTCCGGATTTAGCGTTATACCACCCCTGGGATGTGAGCGCAGAGGAGGCGGCAGCGCTGGCGAAAGAGTGTGAAGATGCTGCTCGTGCGGAAGACAAACGCATCACCAATTCTGAAGGCGGTTCGGTTAGTAGTCATAGCGGAATCCGCGTGTATGGCAATAGCCAGGGGTTTTTAAATAGCTACAACACGTCAAGACACAGCATGTCTGCCACCATGATTGCAGAACAAGATGGCGCAATGCAACGCGATTACTGGTATGACGTCAACCGTGATGCCAGTAAATTAGCATCCGCTATTGAAATTGGTAAATTGTCTGCACAACGTACCGTTAGCCGTCTGGGCGCGAAAAGTATGCCGACGGGGCAGGTGCCCGTTATTTTTAAAGCCGAAGTAGCTAAAGGGTTACTCTCTCATTTTTTAAGTGCTGTGAGAGGGGGCGCGCAATATCGTAAAGCCAGCTTTTTACTGGATCACCTTGGCAAACAAATATTCCCGGAACGCATTCGGCTCGATGAACGTCCGCACTTGCAAGGAGCTTTAGGCAGTGCACCTTATGATAATGAAGGGGTGATAACTGCACCACATGATTTAATAACCGATGGTGTATTACAAAGTTATGTTTTAGACAGCTATGCGGCACGTCGACTGGGTTTGAAAAGTACCGGTAATGCCGGTGGCATCCATAACCTTTATATTAACCATGATAATGTTTCGCTCGAAGCAATGTTAAAAGACATGGGCAAAGGTTTATTAATTACCGAAGTGATGGGGCAAGGTGTCAACACCGTAACCGGTGATTACTCACGAGGCGCCAGTGGCTTTTGGGTTGAAAATGGAGAGATACAATATCCGGTAGAAGAATTTACTATCGCCAGTCGATTGCAGGATATGTTTATGGGCTTGCAAACGGTGGGGAATGATTTAGATCTGCGGGGGAGTGTTGTTACGGGGTCGTGGTTGATTGATAGTATGACGGTGGCGGGGAGTTAGGTTTTTTTGTTCTTGCGTAGGCAATCTATGGTTTTGATTTTGTAGGTTGGGCTTTAGCCCGACGCTTTGGTTTAGTATTACCTTTTATGTGAATTGTAT
>Ga0316209_1003017_pt1 | contig 12202 bp, 7 predicted proteins | sample 6monopyrite_MG_FD_204945 | JGI IMG/M metagenome (GOLD analysis project Ga0316209, IMG submission 204945) | Microbial mat bacterial communities from mineral coupon in-situ incubated in ocean water Damariscotta River, Maine, United States -... | ecosystem: Environmental > Aquatic > Marine > Coastal...
GCGGGAGGGAGACTGTAAGTAAATCTGACTGCTGCAACTATCTCCGTGAGCTAAGAAGGTGTTTTAAAATTCATTTCCGACCATGCAGCGAGAAAATCGTTTCTCGCAAGGCGTCGATGACGAAGCGAGGCCTATGTCTCGTTGAGGAATCGTAACGAAGCGAGAGGCGATTTTCACGCTGCCCGAGGGGAAGTTTGAAGATTCCTGGACTCAGCGTCACTCGTCGTCAGCAGGTCACGACATGCCTCCTCCTCGTTCCTTGATTCCAGAAATCTTCAAACTTCATGGTCAAAAATGAATCTTAAAACATCTTCTAAAGGGGGACTGCTCATGTGGAGTCAATTACCGACTTTACGATTTCGTTCTGCATCGTTTCTGTTTTGCCTGACTGTCAGCTTGGTTTTATTTTCAGGCTTGGCAACTGAGCAAGTTCACGCGACTGACCCGCAGTTAAGTACGCTGACGCCTTACGGTGCTAAGTTGGGGGACGAAGTTGTCGTTACCTTCAATGGAAGTCGTCTTGATGACGCAGAAGAAATTCTGTGCAACGAACCCGGGCTTCAGTTTTCTGAATTGACCGTGGTTAAAGATAAAAAAGGGAACCAGGTTACCGCTAAGGTGAAGGTGCTTGCGAATGCTGTATTGGGGACGCATCGCCTGCGTATCAGAACGAAATCTGGTATTTCCAAATTGGCTAATTTCTTTGTCGGGGCTTATCCCGTTGTTAATGAAAAAGAACCGAATACTGATTTTACAACTCCTCAGGCTGTAGAAATTAACGTGACCGTTCATGGTCGCATTGATCGGGAAGATGTCGATTACTTTGCCGTGAAAGCCAAAAAGGGAGAGCGTTTGAGCGTCGAAGTCGAGGGGCTTCGCATGGGAACGTACTACCAGGGCGGAACGTTTTTTGATCCGTATGTTGCGATCATGAATGCAAGCCGATTTGAACTGGATGCTTGTGATGACCGAGCGTTAACCCGGCAAGATGGTTTCGCTTCTATCATCGTTCCTGAAGATGGCACCTATTACATTCTCGTGCGAGATGCTTCTTACGGGGGGCATGGAGCTTCGTTGTATCGGACACACATCGGCAATTTTGCTCGGCCGGTCGGGACACTTCCTTCGGGAGGAAAGCCGGGTGAAGTACTCAAGGTGAAATTGCTCGGCGATGTCGCTGGCGATTTTGAGCAGGCGGTAACGATTCCTTCTGTGAAACCACTTGAATTTGGAATTTTTGCCAAGAGCAATAATCTGGTCACACCAACATGGAATCCGCTCTGGGTTTCGTCGCTGAATAATGTGATTGAAGTCGAGCCGAATGAAACAATTGCTCAAGCAACCGCGATGTCTATCCCCGCGGCTGCGAATGGATACCTTTCATCCGGTGAAGACAGCGACTACTTCAAAGTCACGATGAAGAAAAACGAGCAGGTCGATATCGATGTAATCGCAAGACGGGTTCGTTCTTCCATCGATTCTGTTGTTAATGTTTATAACGCCAAAGGGGGCAGGCTTGCCGGGGATGATGACCGCAAGCGTCCTGATAGCTGGGTTCGCTTCAAAGCTCCTGCTGATGGGGATTACTTTATTAAAGTTGTTGATCAACTTGGTAAAGGTGGTCCCGATTATTACTACCGTATTGAAGTCGCGCCCGTCACTCCCAAGATGACAATTACCAGTAACGAAGTGACTCGTTACGTTCAGCCAGATGTAGAAATCCCGGAAGGTCGCCGCGTGGCATTTTTAGCCAGTGTAAAACGCGAAAACTTTGGTGGGGCTGTCACATTTACTGCAGGCAATCTACCGGCAGGTGTCACGATCGAAGCCCCGGAAACCTGGGCGAAAGATGGGGTTGTGCCTATCATGTTCCATGCTCCTGCAAAAGCTCCTTTAGGGGCAACGTTTGCAACAGTGACAGGGACATGGGTTAATCCGGGTAACGCAAAACAAATCGTCACAGCGAAAGTTGTTCAAGAGCATATGAGAATTCGCGGGCGCAACCAGAATAATTATATCTGGAAGGAGCGATTCGATGTGATTCCTGTTGTGACGACCCAGCACATTCCGTTTGATGTGAAAATTATTGAACCGAAAGCACCTGTAGTGCGTGGCGGATCGATGCAATTGAAAGTTGTTGCAACACGCGACGAAGGATTTGATGCCGATATTCAATTGCTGCTTCTGCAAAACCCTCCCGGTGTTAACGCGAGCCGTTCAATAAAAATTGTCAAAGGAAAAAACGAAGCGTTGATTCCAATGAATGCTTCGGGCAATGCTCCGATTCGAGAATCTCATATTACGGTCCGGGCAATTGCCAGGGTTGGTAATGCGAATATCGAAATTTGCACTCCGTTTGTGAAATACCGGGTTGCTGATCAATACATGAAACTGAAATATGTCACTTCCGCGGTGGAACGGGGTTCAAGCCTCGATTTCCCTATTCAAATTGAAAATGTGACGCCATTTGAAGGCAAGGCTAAGGTAGAACTGATTGGCTTACCTAATAAAGTGACGAGCGTCCCACAGGAAATTACGAAGGATACAAAAGAAGTTGTCTTTCCGATTAAAACCGATGCAACATCGCCACTGGGAGAACATAAGAATCTGTTTTGTCGTATTACAGTGATGGAAAACGGCGAACCTGTCCTGCACAATATTGGAACCGGACGTTTACGGCTCAATAAGCCGGCTCCCAAAATTGTCAAAAAGGCGGCACCGAAGAAAGCGGCTCCCAAAAAAGTCGCTGCCGTCACACCGAAAAAGAAAGTTCTTTCGCGGCTTGAAATGCTCAGAGAGCAACAAAAGGCAATTCGAGAGAATGCAAAATAGCCCGCCAGAATGACACCCGTTGCCCCTATGGGGGGCAAACCAACCTTGTTATTCAAATATTGTTTGTGAATGATTAATAGAGGATGAGAAAATGAGAATGACAATAATTCGACCTGTCTTTTTTAGTGCAATGGCTTGCTTGGCAGTGTTGTATACAATTTCGGCCCAAGCTGCTGATCGGACAATTGTCAAGCTGGGTGTTTATCCTCCCGAGGTTAATTTGAAGACGGCGAAGGATCGTCAATCGATGGTTATTCAGGCGATTTACGCCGATGGTGTGACTGAAGAAGTCACCAGCCAAACGGCTTTTGCGCTCGAAGGACCAGCCTGCGTTCGCATTGATGGACGCATTCTCTACCCACTGGCGGATGGGAAATCACAACTCAAATGTAGTTACGGCGGGAAAGAAGTCAAAATTCCAGTGAATGTTGACGAAGCAAAAACGCCACGCCCCGTCAGTTTCAAGCTGGATATCATGCCGATTATGATGCGAACCAGTTGCAACACGGGAAGTTGTCACGGTTCTGCACGCGGGAAAGATGGCTTTAATCTTTCCATCTTCGGATTCGATCCTGATGGAGACCTTTATCGTATTACGCGTGAACAATTGGGACGTCGTATTAACTTAGCGGTTCCGAAAGCGAGTTTGATGGTCGAAAAAGCTGTTGGAGCCGTTCCTCATACAGGCGGTAAATGTTTCGATATCGATTCCGAATATAGTAAAGATATTATCGAATGGATTGCCAGCAGTTGCCCGAAAGACCCTGCTGATATTCCCACTTGTGACGCCGTGAATGTTTATCCAAAACAAGCAGTTCTTGATGGAGCGGGCTCTACTCAACAGATGACCGTTGTCGCTCATTTCACTGATGGCACCGAACGTGATGTCACTCACCTGGCACTGTTCCAATCGAGTAATGATAACTCAGCAACAATTGATAAATTGACCGGACTGGTTACTGCCGGGAAACGCGGCGAAGCATTCATCATGGCTCGATTCGCTTCTCATACTGTTGGGTCTCAGTTTATCGTTTTACCCAAAGGGCTGGTTTTTGAACCGACTAAAGAAAAACCGATTAACTATGTGGATGAGTTGGTTTTGCTTAAACTGAAAAAGTTACGTATGACCCCTTCTACGGTTTGTTCAGATGAAGTATTTGTACGTAGGATTTATATCGACATGGTTGGCATGGTGCCAAATCGTGAGCAATTCGAATCTTTCATTGCAAACAAGGCGCCCGATAAACGAGCCAAGTTAATTGATGAACTGCTCCAGAAAAAAGAATTCACCGAACTGTGGGTTTCTAAATGGGCAGAATGGCTGATGATGCGATCCAGTAATCGCGTCAGTTACAAAGCAATTGTCTTGTACTACAACTGGCTGGCAGATCAAATCGGCAGCAACGTTCCACTAGATAAAATGGTCGTCAATTTATTGACAGCCAATGGCGGAACATTCAGTGAGCCTGCTACCAATTATTACGAACTGGAAATAAATAACCTGAAAGTGGCTGAGAATATCGCACAAACATTCATGGGCATGCGGATTCAATGTGCACAGTGTCATAACCATCCGTTTGATCGTTGGACACAGGATGATTATTACAACTTCGCCGCATTCTTCTCACAAGTAGGTCGTAAACAAGCTGAAGATTATCGCGAACGAATTATTTACAACCGAGGCAGCGGAGAAGTTCGGCACGTTGTGACTGGTAAAAATGCCGTCCCCGTTTTCCTGGGAGGACGTCAACCCGATGTCAAAGGGAAAGACCGCAGAGAAATCATGGCGAAATGGCTCGCTTCCCCGGAAAACCCTTACTTTGCAGAGAACTTTGTGAATCGCATCTGGCAGCAGTATTTCGGCATCGGAATTATCGATCCTGTGGATGATATTCGTGTCAGTAACCCGGCGACTAATCCTGAATTGCTGAAAGAACTGGCGAAACGATTTACGGAATCTGGCTACGATTCACGTCAATTGATTCGCGAAATCTGTAACTCCAATACTTATCAGCGATCCACAAAACGAAATGAAACGAACAAAACAGATGAAACGAACTTTGCCCACCAGGCGATTCGGAGAATTAAGGCAGAATCGTTATTGGATATCATTTCGCAGGTGACACACACCAAAGATAAATTCCGTGGATTGCCACTTGGTTCAAGAGCGGTCCAGGTTTCTGATGGGGCCACCTCAAGCTACTTCTTAACAACGTTTGGCCGGGCAACCCGAGAAACGGTTTGTTCCTGCGAAGTGAAAATGGAACCTTCCCTTTCACAGGCGTTGCATTTACTCAATGGCGATACAGTGAACGGAAAAATTAAAAGCGGTGGAGTCGTAAAAGAGTACGCTACTAAGAAGACCGCCCCGGATGAAGTGATTACAGACCTCTATGTGATTTGTCTTTCACGAAAACCGGTTGAAGAAGAACTGGTCAAACTTCGCCCCATGTTTAGCGATCCTAAAAATTATACAAAAGCCTGCGAAGATGTTTTCTGGGCCCTGTTAAACAGCCGGGAGTTTCTTTTCAATCATTGATCTGTTTTGACTTCTTGTCGGGTGCGTCGTGACGCACCCGATGCTGTTGCCGTTTGGAGTACAAGATAAATTCCTTCACTCTTTGGGGCTTGATTCCCAAAAAAACAAACTCCCCGGGAGTTCCTGCCATGATGACACGCCTGACATTATCCACGGTTGTTTTCGTTTCACTACTCAGTATCTCTTCCCTGCAAGCTGAGGATAAGAAAGCACCTGCAAAAAAAGAGACACCGAAGGTCACGTACGATGAGCACATTCTTCCTCTTTTGAGGCAGCGATGTGGATCATGTCATAACGCAAATGATGCCAAGGGAGGACTCGTTCTCGATACCTTCACCGGTTTGATGCAAGGAGGTGGTTCGGGAGATTCTGTTGAACCGGGCGATTCGGATTCATCTTATCTCTTTATGGTGATTAACCGCGAGAGCGAACCATACATGCCACCCAAGCAACCGAAAATTCCTGAAAAAGAATTAGCTCTGATTAAGCAATGGATCGATTCAGGAGCGTTGGAAAATAAAGGGAGTAAGTATGTCAAGAAAAAGAATGAATTAGCAAAAATAGAAATTTCAACCGCGCGTCCTGCAGGTCCACCCGTGCTTCCAGTGGGCGTATCGCTAAAACCAGTAACCGTGACACAAAAGCCAAATAGTATTACTGCGCTTGCCAATAGTCCCTGGGCACCGCTGATGGCTGTTTCCGGGTTCCAGGAAATCTTACTTTACAGTACCCAGACAGGATTACTTTCAGGAGTGCTGCCCTTCCCCGAAGGAACACCGCAAATTTTGAAATTCAGCCGAAATGGTCAACTCCTGATGGCTGGAGGTGGACAAGGTGGAGCATCAGGGAGAGTTATTGTCTGGGATGTTAAAACTGGTAAACGTGTTGCAGAACTCGGTAACGATTACGATGCCGTCCTTGCAGCCGATATCAGTTCTGATCATGCTCTTGTTGTGATGTGTGGCCCCAAAAGAATGGTGCGGGTTTATTCCGTCCAAACGGGTGAATTATTATATGAACGAAAAAAACATACCGACTGGGTCATGGCGGCGGAATTCTCTCCCGATGGAGTTTTACTGGCAACGGGGGATCGAAGTGCCGGAATGGTTTTATGGGAGGCGATGACCGGCAACGAGTATCTGACTCTCAAGGGGCACACCAAACCAATTACAGATATTTCCTGGCGTCCCGATTCGAACTCTGTCGCCAGTTGTAGTGATGATGGGACAATTCGTTTATGGGAACTGAACGACGGTCGAGAGATCAAACGCTGGAACGCGCACGGCGGTGGTGTTTCTGCCATCGAATATACGCGAGATGCCCGCATCGTTTCTGTTGGTCGTGATCGTGTTGCAAAACTTTGGCAGGGAGATGGCAAAGCAATCAAGTCGTACGGCGGACTGCCTGACCTTGGTCTTGAAGTCGCCTTTGATTCCGACTTAAACCGCGTAATTGCAGGAGACTGGACCGGACAGGTTCGTATCTGGGATGCAACTTCTGCAGCAACGTTGTTCACACTGACGCCCAATCCCCCTGGCTTGAACGAACAGTTAGTCGCGTTGGATATAAAACTGAAAGCAACACAAGCGGCGGTCGCATCGTTAACCAATAAAATCACTGCAACAAACAATGCCATCGCGGCTCGCAAAAAAGCATTTGGGGTAGCCAAAGCAAAACAGGTGGCATTAGAAGCGAACCTGAAAAAAGCGGTTATGGATAAAGCAACTGCAGATAAAAAAGTTAACGAACTGACTCAAGCTGCTGCTGTCCATAAAAAGAATTACGATCAACTAAAGGCTCAACTAGGTACATTCAACAAGACTCTTGCCACCGCAAATAAGACAGCAAAAGACCGCAGCAGCGCATTGGCAAAACAGACAACTACTAAAAAGCAGGTAGATAAAAAGATTGCCGAGTTGGACAAAAAAGTTCAGGAATTGACCAAGAAAGGGGAGGAGGGAAAAGCGGAGTTGGCTAAAGTTATCCCGCAACTTCAGCAGACAAAAGCTGCCCTAGTAACTGTGACAGCCTCTGTTGCAAAAGCGGCAACCGAATCGGCCCAGGCAGTTAAAGCCGTGCAGATGGTTAAAACACAGATTGCTGAGTTCACCAAAAAAAGTGATCTGGCAAAACAACAGTACGATCAATCAATTGCTACTCAGAAAGTTGTCGCACAGCAAAGTAAAACTGCTGCTGTTCAAATAAAATCGTTAACGACTGGCATCGCCAATCAGAAAAAGCAGGTGGCAAATACACAGAAAGTGCTTCCTGTCACTGCCGCAGAGAAAAAGATCCTTGCCGATTCGGCTCGAATTCTCAAAGAAAATCAGCAACTCGTTGCGACCCTGCAAACCTATCGACAAGGGCTGCAAAAACATATTGCAGGTTCAGCACAAGCTTCTGCAAAATAATATTCTTTAGGAAACCTCTATTTATTCAAAAATTTCTTACTGGACGGAGGGTAGACATTCTTGTCTGCCTACTATACAGCATACTCAAACGAGACAGACAGGAATGTCTATGCTCCTTTTGAATAAATAGAGGTTCCGTTTAATCTTCAGTTATGTGGGTCCGCCGGTATTGCGGGCCATCGCATAAAAAAGGGGCATCGAACTTCCAGCCAATGGAAGTTCCTTTGTTTGGTATCAGAAATCTATCAGTACATTTGCTGAAAAGGAGAAGAGATGAAATATCTGTTTGCGGTCGTTGTTCTTTCGTTCGGAGTATTTGCTGGCGGCCCTGTGTGTGCAGCAGAAAAAGTTCCTGCGGTATTGAATTTCAAAATGAAATCGCTGGATGGTAAAGATGTCTCACTTTCCAAGTATCAGGGGAAAGTGGTTCTTATCGTCAATGTCGCCAGTCGATGCGGCTTGACTCCTCAATACGAAGCACTTCAAAAACTGCACGAAACTTACAAGGATAAAGGATTCGTCATTCTCGGTTTTCCTTGCAATCAATTCGGGAAACAGGAACCAGGTTCTGCCCTGCAAATTAAGCAGTTTTGCACGTCCAATTACGGTGTTACTTTTGACATGTTCAGCAAGGTCGATGTGAATGGTCCTGATGCTGCCCCGCTTTACAAGTTTTTGACATCCAAGAAAACCGATCCCGACCACGCGGGGCGAATTCAATGGAATTTCGAGAAATTCCTCATCAGCAAAGAGGGAAAGATAGCCGAACGATTCGCCCCCCGTATTAAACCCGATGCCCCCCAAGTGATGGCTGCCATCGAAAAAGAAATCGCAAAGTAAAGCGAAAGGTTGACGCAGTAGTATCTTACCAAGAACCGTAGGGTGCGCCACGACGCATCCTACTTACCTGGGAGAATTCATTTTCCATCGTGGTCCGCAATAGCGGACCCTACGAGGTTAATATTCAAAAAGTGTTTTGATTTTTGTAATCGGTACTTCTTCTCGAGTGATCAGTGGTTCGGCGTAGCTGCTGTGAATGCTCCAGCCCCAGTAGCGGGCTCGGTCGCGGATGTCATCCAGAACTGTCGGGAATGTTTCTGTTTTTCCCTCAATTAACTGGCTGTGGTAGCAACGGATGGCATTCATTTTTTCATCGAACTGATCAGAAATATCGACCACAACGCTCGGCTTGGGATGAATTCGCAGGTGAATACTGAGGTAGTAATACAGGCAGGGTGTCCAGTACGGTTCTGCTTCCATATCTGTGCGGGATAGCTTGGCGTAAAATCTGGCATCATCACAGAGCCGACTTGCCTGGACATGATCGGGATGCACATCTTCTTCCCATGGAGCAAGAATTAGCTGCGGGCGTGTGAGGCGAATGCAATTTGCGATTTCCCGTCGTGCGTCCAGGTTGGCCATCAAATTTCGATTTGGTAAGCCAAGATTGTCTCGCCAATCAAGCTGTAACACATCGGAGGCAGCCGAGGATTCCTTTTTGCGTTTTGCTTCTGTGCCGTGTGGCGTTGGTTCCCCCGATGTTAAATCGAGAATCCCTGTCTTCAATCCTTCTGCTTTCGCTTTCAATAGAATCCCGCCAACAGAAATTTCAGCATCGTCCGGGTGTGTCGCAATAACTAAAAGATCAAGCATTATTGTAAAACCATGTTGGCTGACAGATCCGATAAGACGAACAGCGTTTTTGAGCATGGCCTATCTGTTGCGCAGTCGCCTTTGGCTTGCCGTTAAATAAACCATCTGTGACCGTGCAGGGGATCGTACATTTTTTTTATTGAATGGGAATTGGCTGGAGAAGCAAGTGTTCTTTTATGTTGTGCTGACGAGGGGGGCGGGGACTGGTTGTGTTAGAATTCTTTAAGAGCAGGGAGTGCCTGGCTTGCTTAATTGTTTGTGGAGACTTGGCGACTTCGTACTGTTCATATAACGCATTTTGTAATGGCAGGTTGTTTGAATGATTCGCTCCGGGTTTTGCAGAGGGTACGGCGGGATTAGAGGAGTAAGCGGTTTTCATCGGTATCGCAGAGTTATCTTTGGCGGGGGCTTTTCGTGATATGCCACTAGCCAATTGAATTCCTCTTTGAGTCCGTTTATCAGCTAGCTCCATTCGCATTTCTTGTTTGAGCCGCTGGGCAACATCACTGTTCGGAGTGTTAATGAGTGCATCGTTGACCCGTAACAAGCCATCTTCTTCAATCAATCGGACATTCATCACAGAATTATTTCCGGCGAAGGTGACAAGAGTTTCTTGTTTATCGGTTGTGTTAAATTCGATAACAAGTTCTTGCTTTCCTTTTTTGTTCTTCTTGTTTTTACTGAAATGCTTTCCTGATTTCGGAAACGTAATTTTCGGATGCCCTGCAGAGACGTGAGTAAGGAACGTGTAGGCTGTTTCCGGCATCGTTTTTGTCATCGAAAAAACGCGGCTGTAAAAATCGTCCGTCACCAGGCGAACTGTTTGTCTGGGTTGATCATTATGGATACTGGCTGCCAGTTCGTAGACAGGGACAATCGCAGCGAGATGATTTTTCAGGGAGAGTTGTTGGTTCAAATCCATGTCATCTTTTTTATCAATGAGTATATCATCCACCAGAACCCGTCCGCCCTGGTCATGCAGCACGACTGTGAATTGATCAGAACCGGCTGCAAAAAGAACGCGTGTTACTTCACCCTGAAATTTTGTTTCAAGTAGATGAGCATTCTTTAAATCGTTCAGCGGGATTGGCAATATCGCCAAGGTTTGTTTACTGGCTCGACTCCACGTTTTCCCATGAAAATCGCGGGTTGTGTTATGCTGAAGCATCTTGGCATCTCTCTGGGCAAGTGCGGCAACAAACAATTCAGCAACGGGACGGGCGGTTAATGCAGAAATGAGTGATAATGTCTGCTGTTTTTCCATGTTGTATAAGGTGACATCTGCAATGAAATATTCATCCGGATTCTCTTTATCCTGCTTCAGCGTCATTTGAATGGTCTGTTTCTGGTCATTCAGAATGACATCGGCTCGCAATTCAGAGAGTTTGACATCCACTTTTCCTTCTACTTCAAAAGATGAAGGCAGGGGGACATCACTCAATTTTGCAGGACCCAGTCCTGCGGTGTAAAACTTATCAAAAGTTACCTGCTTCAGTTTTGCTTTATCGTTTTGTTGCCAGGCTTCAAGAAATACCATCGCCTGGTTGATGATCTCCACTCGCTGCATTAACGAAGCAACACGAGATTCTTTATCTCGCCCGATCAATGCCAGGTCGCTTACCTGCCAACCGGCTTCGCTTTGCTCCATCGAAAATTCAATCGTGCCGTGCGGCCGATTCAATTTGACAACCGCTTTATCACCGTTGATGTGAGCTTCGGGTCGAAATGATTTCGTCCGTTCTGCTTTTCCAACAACCAGAGAGATATTATAGGCCAATACGGAAGGGGGCAACTTTTCCAATGCTTCTTTTAGTTTTGGACTGCTGCTGGCAAGCACTCGCTGGCGATCACCTTCTGACCAGGAATCGAAAAATTCACGGGCGGAAAGCAGGACATCCATCTGGTCGGTGATGGGCATCACGATGATCTTCTTCCCTTTTCGTTGACGCAAATAGATGTCGTCAACCTTCCATTGTTTCTTTTTCCCGTCGCTGAGCAGGCGATACATTATTTTGCGTTTCTTCTCTTTGCCGAACCCAACGGTGACTTTCTTTTCGGTTTCCGAAACGTCTTCAACATTCAGAATTTCGAATTCCCCTTCCGGCAATTTTAATTGAGCCAGCGCATCATCTGCCTGTGGATGCCGTAAAGCTTTGGAAGCAAAATGACTCGTTGTATTCTCGCGAAGCAATTCTAAATTACCCGCTTCCAAACCGGTTTGAAACGCGGTAATCGTTTGCTTTTCGTGTATATTGGCGCAACCACTACATACCAGCAGTCCCAGGACAACAGGCAATGTTAAATGATAAACTGACAATGCAATCTTCTTTTCAAAAAAGAATTGTTTGAAAGAACGTGCATCGAAACGTGTTGCGAACTGAAAAAGACGCATACGAAGTACCTGACTCGAAGGAAGGAAAATGAGATAGGATTTCAGGTGGGATAGAAAGGAAGGGAGTGAACTCTATCCGGAATGGTTTTGAAAGGTCAAGAGGAGGCAGCTAAAAGTGAAATAGAGATAATTACAGGGAAACGGATGCAAGATTTACATCCTGTGTTCGTGTAACAAACGCTGTTTGTCGTTGTATCGTTGTGTAAGCAGGGGCGTAGGATGGCAGGCTTGCACCCATCAAATACGGTCTCCACTTCATAATACTAATTCGGGTAAAAATAATGCTGGTGAATCTAACAAGGCTTAACCTCAAGCCAATTCTTCCTGTATCAATAACAGTAGGGTGCGTCGTGACGCACCTTTAATACGCATGCC
>Ga0316209_1003019_pt1 | contig 12197 bp, 9 predicted proteins | sample 6monopyrite_MG_FD_204945 | JGI IMG/M metagenome (GOLD analysis project Ga0316209, IMG submission 204945) | Microbial mat bacterial communities from mineral coupon in-situ incubated in ocean water Damariscotta River, Maine, United States -... | ecosystem: Environmental > Aquatic > Marine > Coastal...
TACCCAAACTTATTCCCCTTCACTGTTCCATATTTCTTGAAGTTTTTCTTAAATGACACAAGCTTTAATCTCAATGGCAGACCATCAGAAGGCAAAACATATTGAAGCCCTGAACCCTTCTTAAGCTCTTCCATCACCTCAGATGGTGATCGCAGCGGCCTATTCTTATCAATAGCTTTGGTTTCACCATCTTTGCCCTCAACCCAACGCTCTACATAATCCCCAAGCATCTTCGATATTTCTTCCGCGCTGTCATGATCATTCACCGCAAAAAACTGCTTATCACACGAACTCATAAAATCCTGCCAGTTGCCGTATCGCTCTTTAAGCTGTCCCAAGTTTTGTAAATGCATCCAGATTTTAACGTCACGGCTTCGAAGCGTTACCAGCCCCTCTTTAATTGGTCTGAACGTTCCGAGCTGCGGAAACTCATCGAGTAAGTACAGCGTCTTAAAATCATGATCCGCATGTTCACGGCACGCCATAAGCCCCAAGCTCACCACAGTTCGTAAAAAGCGGCTATGGTTCTTCATATGCTCGAACGGCACAACCAGATACACCGTTTCTTTCTTCTGTTTAATATCCCTGAGCTTAAAAGACGATTTCATCAATATTGGTCTAAGCACTGGCGTATTCACCCAACTTAATCCGGTGGCAAGTGTCGTAATGAAGCCGCCGCGCTCATTCTCTCCTGCTTCCTTAAGCACTTTAGCAGCGTCCATCGGAGCGCGTCCCATAGCATTATTCATTGCCATACGATCAACCAAAACATTAAAAGCTTCAGGCATACTAATTGTGCCTTCTGGTGAACCCGTTAAAATAATGTCGTAAATTGTGGGCAGATTATGGTCTTTTTCAGGATATTCACTGAGGACATGAGCAATAACACCCGTCATGATTTTCTGAGCATTCTCTCTAAAGTGTTTTGAGTTTGCATTTTCATCAGCCTCTTGCATGATGCAGCTCTCGACAATCTGGAATATATCGTCTTTGGCATTCGGGCTGGTGATGTCTATTTCTTCGAGCGGATTAAAGGTTGCGCCTGTTTCACCATCATAAAGATGCTTAACCTCACCCCATGGATCAAGTACATGCGCGGCGTTAATATTACCTCTTATATCTTTGGTTCTTTGGGCATGCTCACCTTTTGGATCAAGCACAAACGCCCCGCCCTGCCACGAAAGCAATGTATTCCACGCGGCATATAAAGATTTACCCCCGCCCATTGCCGCAACCGTCAGCATCATGGAATCACTATCCAGACCTATATGACGCCCCCCTATCTTCACATCATCATACCAGATGCTTCCACCACAATAGATTGGGGCAGATTTAACCTCTTTGCCTCTGATAAAATCATTGAAGTCATATTTTAGAAATGAATATAAACCGCCCCAACGTGCAGCCCCTCCTCGCCCAAATATCAACATCTTGCGATATTCAGGATGCTCTTTGATGTATTCAAGCCCAAGACGGTAATATACAGGCAATGCAAAAATCAGGAACGGAAAGCCAATGACCAAAAACCCCTCTCCGGCGATGTGCATATTTGAAGTGAGATCACCAAAAGGCGTGAGGATAATCAAGACAGGTAAAATCATGTGCCACAACAAAGAAGGCAGTTTTTGAAATGGCTCTCCAAGCCAGTCATTGATCTTGGCTAAAATCATAACCGCCCATATCGGAATCAGGAAGGCAAAGATAATAGGGAAATTTTCTTTTTGGAAAAAATCAGCAATGACTTGTATGTCCGTCCGGCACAAAAAATAACCAGCCAACAAAATAACAGAGAGGCCTTCCAGCTTCGGCAAAACCCTCGGAACTTTTACAATGCTGTATTTTGTGCCAGTAAGTGCAAACCACACCGCGCATAATCCGCCAAAGGTCAGTAAAAATGCTTGTAAATTTATACGACCATCAAGATCAAAAGAAACGCCGCGTGATGCAACCCCATCAATGACCACCATTATTGAACCTAAAGAATATACGCCAAACCAGATAAGAGCCAAGATTCCAAAACTCAAATAGTACAACCGTGCTGTAAAACCTAATTTACGCTGTGCTGCTGCCCGTGGTTGCCCCATCTATAACCCTTAATAAATTAATCATTGAAGCGATCACGTTTACGCTCATGTGTTTGTTCACGGCTCTTATCTTGGCTCTGCTGGTTACGCTCTTTAATCTGTGCAGCCAGATATTCGTTTTTTGCCAAGAGTACCTTATATTCTTTTTCTGATACATTGCCCGCATCATATTCCTCTTGTATGGCTTTGCGCTCGCCTTCTAACGCCTCAAGCTGGCCTTCAATGTATTTTTCTTCATTCAAATCATTATCAGGCATCAAAAAACTTCTCTTACAATCAGGTGTCTATTCATAAAACAAAAATATACGGTCATTGGCAAGCTGTGTTTACTGCGCATTGCAGATTCCCTGCCCTATGCCGCTTCCAATTCACTATTTTCTTTCTGCAATATCCCGAATATTGAGTTGTGTAAGTGAAGCTCACCCTCCTTCGCACGGTTAATCATCGCATTGAAGTAAGCACCCGTTTTTTGTACGGGCTTGATCTCCCTTTGCTGCGCTTTATCGGTCAAAAGCAAACAAATTGCTGCGCCTGTGCGCCCCAATAATCCGCATGCCCTTGCCCATGAAGCCTGAGAAATCATCAACTCACCCTTCATTTTGTAAGCGGCATCCACAAAATCATTCCAGTTCATCGGACGGGCTTCCATCGGCATGTGATCCCTAAACTTTTCGCTTGAAGCATTGAGAGCTTGCTTCAAAGTGATGTGCTGTAGACCTGTCTGAAGGATCAAAGCTTCTTCATCGCTAAAGCTCTCATCTTCGTTTGAGCATGTTTCAGCTTGGTGATCTGTTACCCTTTGAAGCCCTAGAGGTTCGCTACCAGCTTTTTTGAAAGCATTGGGCGAAGCCATACGTTCTTTTGTATCTAATTTATTAGATTGTTTTTTTATTGTAGAGTTATAGTGAGTGACATCTTTGTCACTTCTGCATGACTTTTCTTTTGTTTCTTCTTCAATAATAGAGGTGTTATCCACAGCCTCATCATTAAGGATGCCTAGAGCTTCATTATAGAGCGCTTTATGCTCTGCAAGCAGTGTTCTAACGCTTTCCAAGCTCAAATGAGTGCGGATTTGGATGGCAAGCGGCTCATAAGACTTTTGAACGGTGAGAAGATCGTTCGTATAATCGCCCTGCCCATCCAGTGTTAGAAGCTCCATCTCACACATAAGCGCTCTGATTTGGCCTCTATAGTATGAGATTTGACGTTTTGTTTCCATCCAAGCCGCATCAATCATCTTCTTTTCTTGATACTTTTCTTCTAGTGAGGCTTTCAAGTAAGCCAGCGGCGTAAGATCAACGCCATATGCAAACATAATGCGTCCGGTAGTGTCGCGCTTGCCGTAACGTTTATGATTACCGCTATCATGCCAAGTCAAAGCGCCTGCTTCGAACAAGGCTTGCTCTAAACGTTGGATTTGTCTTTCAGTGACTCCCATATCAAGCGCTGTCTTAGAGAGTGATTGATAAATAATAGGTGAACTCCCCTGCTCCCAATCAATTTCTCTGGTGAACGCCATGTAATAATCAAGCAAGTTAATCATGCGCGGTGTAAAACCAGCCTTCTTACCCATACGCTTAACAAGCAAAAGAAGATCATAACGGTTCACATTCTTTTCCAAGCCTGTGAAGTCTTCTACCTGCTCATAAGATTTACGATGTGAGGATGAGCTGATACGCCCTCCCCTACTCTGCTTTAGTGTGTCTATGTTTTGTAAATAATTGCTCATAATGATAATAAAAGCTGACTGTCAAAACCATGTGAATAAGGTGCAAAAAAGGGTCTGCGAAAGTCACTTTTGACTTGCATCCGATTCGCTAGAGAGGTACTATCTTATTAGAAATTCAAAGAGCACCGCTCTTATTAAGAACCACTGTTAGCGCAGTGGTTTTTTATTGTCTGATTTTTAAGTCTGAGCCTTCCCTCTTCTAAAATGATGAAATTGACGAAATGTCATTAGAAAATCGAATCCTGTGGAAGGAATCGGTATAAAAACCATACCAAAAAAACAAAAAACACACAATAGGACATGTGTGCACGCGCAATTCTGTTGTGAAACGTTCAGTAACGTTTTTTTAATTCTATATATAACAATGCAATAACAATAAAAACGTTTCTCAACAAAATTCATAAAAGACAAAAATCAACATATGAGTACATAAATATTGTGTTCAACTATCGTTAAATAATGTTAATTCTTGTTGTGTACTCATATGTTGATTTTTGTTACAATCGTCTCGTCTTTTTTGTTTTGAGTAGGAATCAATAAAATGAATGTAACAATTACTAAAGCTTCCAAGATGGCTGGTGTTTCAAGAAACACTATATATAAAGACATTGAATCAGGCATGTTATCAGTAAGTACGAATGGGCGAGGTAAGACCTTAATCAACATATCTGAATTACAACGGGTGTACGATAACCTTGATGTTGAAGCAAAAGAGACAAAAACAAAAACGTCCCCAAGTGATCAAAAACGTCCCGAACGTCCTGCGGGGGGGCAAACTGAACAAGTTGCTGTTTTACAAGAACGAATTGAAAGTCATAAGAAGCAAGAAGTTTTATTTGAGCGTTTAATATCAGAACAAAACCGCAAACATGAAGAAATTTCAGAACGTCTTGAAGAACAAATTCAAATGCAGAGCAGTCAAATAAAAAGCTTTCAAAATTTATTGGAAGATCAAAGCAAAAATCCAGCGAAGACAACAGATTGGGAAAAATCTATCAAAGCCCTCGAAGATCGCATAGCCAATCAAGAAAAGGCTGCTCAGGAAAAAGCCGATGCACTGGATAAAGAAAAAGAAGAGCTGAAAGCGCAGCTTGAAGAAAAAGAAAAAACCCTCAAAGAAGAGCAGGAGGCTTTGGAACTTGAGAAAAGCAAATCCTTCCTCCATAAACTTTTTGGATCATGAGGGCAGGGCGCATATGCGCCCTTCAATTTTCGGGGCTGCTTTATTCCTTCAGGATCGACACAATCCGAATAACCTGCTCAATGGACAATCTATTCAGGTTCAAGTTTATATCGCCACTTGACCATATGTCAGCTGTGCCCTTATCAAAGTAAACCGTTTTACGTGCGCGGCTATGATCTGGAACACGTCCACCTGTCACTTGAACAATGGACTGGGCAATCAAACTAAGATGGGTTTCTTTTTCTTGCTCTTCAGAATATCGGAGTAGGGCGGCTTCATACGATTTCAAATAATGAGGCATGAGCCTGCGCATAATATCACCGGCTATGGCCTTTGCCGGTCTTTCAACACTTACCCCTATATCTTTGTAATCGTCCCGCCATGCACTACATTTTTGGCGCGGGAACATACCACCGATTTTGAACTTGCTACCATCAAGCCTAAAATATAGGCCGCGCCCGCATCCGTCTATGATTTCAAAGCGCCATTTAGATGGCTCACCAAGCCGTGAATATTTCCACGGCTTGCCAAGATATAGAGCTATTTCTTCTACTTTTGCTTGTCCGTTCATCATGCTACGCCCGCGCAATCATATGATTGTTGCGCTGTGGTCTTTGCGATCCATATTTTGCGCGTATTTCTTCAAGGCTGGTACTACCCTTTGAACGGCTGCGGAACTGTTCAGGGCGAAAATACCATGCTTTCTTTTTAGCTGCCCATTTAAAGCCCGCTTCTTTTAATGTGTCCTTGTGGGCGCGTGTATCACCAGTAAGCCATACCCAAGAGCCACAAATTTCTATCACGAGGGCAGAGAGGCCAGAAACAGCGTTTAAAGCATCATTGAGCAAGTCACCATAATCTGTTTGTTCTGATTTGATCTCGCCCTCGTAATCTTTAAGCGCTTCATAGGCTTCATTAACCACCTTCATCATATCTTCGCCCGCAGGGTTAATGTCTGGATGATATTTTTTACACGCGGCGCGGTATGCTGATTTTGTATCTTGCGGATTTAGTGATCCTGATAGGCCTAGAATTTTAGCTGCATCATATATGTTCATGTCATGATTTCCTTTTCTTAAATGACCGCAGGGAATGCCATTACCCCCTGTGCATGAAACCTTGCCAAGCGGCGAGCGGAACACTTAAACCCGCGCATGCGGAAGTGACGCTTGATCGTAAAAAAACGACTTCAAAGACTTGTCCCGTAAAACGGGATTTACTTGCGACAACACGTTTATGCGGGCAGGAGAAAGCAAGGCTATTGATACAGGCGTTTTTGTCGATATAAGCTGGATAAGGGCTTCTTCACAGAGAACCAAAAGGAGGGCGCAGACCGACTTTTCAATACGACTTGAATCGAAAAAAACAGATCAAAAAATGATCTTCTAATACAGTCAGAAGAGAAAAAACCACAAACACGGAATGTTATACGCACTGTATCGAAAAGAGGCGCGAAGCCATATATGCCAATAGGTATAACACCTTTTAAACAAATACATTAAGCGTGTAAACACAAAAAGCGTCATGCTAAACATGTGTGTAGAGGAGGGTGGTTTTCAGCTTTAAGACATTTCATTCTTAACGGCCTGTGCTCCTAAAAGCTCGAACGCCTTTGCCGTTAATTTCTCTTTTTTCGGATCACCTTTATGATCCTCCAAAACTGCCATATGAAGTTTATGCAGAACTTTTACAGGGGGAATGTCCGTCATGCCAACAAGCTCAAGAGCATCATTCAACGTGATCATATCGACTTGTTTTGACCAAACATCTTGTGGCTCATTTTGATATTTATCGCGTTCTCTTTGTAACTTATCACGCGCTTCTTGTTCTTTGATTTTTTCACTTTCGGGGTAGGGCTGTGCGAACATTGAATCTTCAATTAACGGGTCTTCCCGAAAGTCGAGCAGCTTATAAATATGACGGGCATAGTTCCAATATTTCCTTCTGAAATTCTCATCTGTCTCATCATGAGGAAAGTGCTTTTCAAGATATGTGATGGTGTCACGAAGGCGAATATTTTTGTAATAAGCTGTATCTGAGCTTTTAGAGAGTAGAGCATGGCCTGCTACAAACAGATCATAAACTGATCGAACATGGTGCTTGGCACTTTCTCTTAAAGCAGGGGCATACTCTAATGCTATTTCAGAATTTTGCGCTGTATAGGCATAGCGCAGTAATGCCTTATGGCTGGCAAACAATTCTAAGTCAGGGCGCATACGATTAAATATAATGATTATCACTTTGAACACTGTCACGGTTACGAGACAAAAGAGGGCAGTCCACACTACATATTGAGCATCACGGTAATCTCTGGGGATACTGCGTATCCATCCTTCATGCCGCGCAAATGTATAGCACTCCAATACGCTATAATAAGCGACCAGAAAGCCGATAACCACTATCAGAAAATAGAGCCAGTGAAACGAGCGCAGTTTAATAACTTTATCAGAAAACCGTAAGAAGAGATCATTCTGGCTGCATTCGCGTCCTTTCTGCTCTCGAAGGGTTGTATGATAATGCTCCCATTTCTTGGATAGAAACCGTTTTATTTTTGGGAATGACCAAATACAAAATGCGCCCGCCAGAATAAACGGCCAATAATGAATGACGACCCAGTATATGCCATAGAGTATAGAGCCAAGAATAATAAAAGGCATAACACCGCGCCCTTACTTTTTCAGGAGCTTTGTATTGGCAATGCCTTTGCGTTCTTCTGCTGTTAATGAGCGAAGATGCTTCCCGTCAAAGACTTTTTTAATGGGAACGCCATAACCAGAACCCCAACCATAACTGTTTTGACATTCAGGGCAGGTATAGGATTGATCGGCATAATCCTCACGGCCTCTGTGACAGAAAATAGTGTCACAATTCTCACACCATTGCAGATGCGGCGCATGGCATGACGGGCAGGGGGCATGCGTGCTGAATAGTATTTCTGCTTCAAAGCCAGAAGTCCAACTCCCCGTTTTTGTATCAAAGGGACTGCCGTCAGCCTTGCTATGTTCTTTATCATCGTAATTGAAACGCTTACCCACACTATCAATACGTACGTAACCATCAATCTTGGAATCCCATTCAAGGCGTTGTGGGTTACTCATCATGACCTTATCTGTATTATCCAGAGCTTCCGCAGGCATCTTTTGCCATTCAAGCACAAAAGCTTTGTCTTTGTGTTCACGACATACGGCCTTCACAAATCCAGATGGTCCGGTGCGCCCTTCGCCATGACCATCGGCAATTTCCGCATCTTCTTTGCCGATTAGCACTGCAAAGGCGGCGTTTATAGCTTTTTGACGCTCTTGATCTTGTTGTTCAACAGCAACCTTACTGGCATCATTTCTTAAAACCTTAAGAACAGCCTCCGAGGGGATTCTGCTTAAACCAAACAATTCTAATGCTTCTTCATATGTCATGGTTACACCCCTTTATTTATGCTTTTTTATATTATCAAGATACATCATAGCTGCATTTTTACGAACCATCAAAATATAAAGCCAGAACCCCACAAACCTACGTAAAAAGGACTATGATACCTTAAATGACAAAAAATACATCATGCACAACAAGGTGTTATATAGGTTTCAGCACTTAAGCATGGAAAACACAGCTTAAATACCAAGATCAGAGCATAACTAAGGCTTTATATAAAAATGAGTGGTATTTCTTAGTAAATAAATTAAGATTATAAAAAATGCCTCCGTGCATAATTCAGGTACAGGAAACCCCATAAATGACCGAAGAACAAAAACAGCGCTTAGAGCAGCAACTATGGAAAATTGCCAATGAATTGCGCGGTAAAATGGCGGCTGATGAGTTCCGCGACTATATTCTAGGCTTCATCTTCTATAAATACCTGTCCGAAAAACAGCATCTATTTGCTAATGAATTGCTCGAAACTGAAGATGTTAAAGATTACGCCAATATCGTAGACCAAAATGATATTGATGCTATTAAAGAAGAATCTCTTATAAAGCTTGGCTACTTTTTAAAGCCTGATGAACTGTTTACGGCAATTACTCAAAAAGGAAATGCTAACATTGAGGAAGAAAGCAATTTCATCCTTGAAGATTTGCAATCAATTCTAAATGCCATTGAAAAAACAACAATGGGAACGGATAGCGAGGATGATTTCAATCAGCTCTTCGAAGATTTAGATTTAAACAGTACGAAGCTAGGGCGCAGTGTCGAAGCACGTAATACACTAATTTCTAGAGTGCTCTCCCATTTAGATGAGATCGATTTTAGGCTAGAAGACACTGACTCAGATGTCTTGGGCGATGCTTATGAATATCTGATTGCACAATTTGCATCAGGAGCAGGCAAGAAAGCAGGGGAGTTCTATACGCCTCAGCAAGTTTCTAAAATACTTGCAAAGATTGTGACAGCAGACAAACAACGCCTTAAATCAGTCTATGATCCAACATGCGGATCAGGTTCATTGCTTCTGCGCATTTCAAGAGAAACAGAAGTTGCCGAATTCTTTGGACAAGAGCTAAACCGCACTACTTATAACCTTGCACGAATGAATATGATTTTGCATGGCGTGCATTATTCCCGTTTTGATATTAAACAAGAAGACACCCTTGAACATCCGCAACACATGGATGAGCGTTTTGACGCAGTCGTTGCCAACCCCCCTTTTTCTGCAAAATGGAAAGGCAAGGATAACCCACTTAACGAAACCGATGATCGTTTTAGCCAATATGGCAGAATAGCGCCAAGCACTAAGGCGGATTTTGCCTTTGTGCAGCATATGATTTACCAGCTTAATGATAGCGGAACTATGGCGGTAGTATTACCGCATGGCGTGTTATTCAGAGGCGGGGCAGAGGGTGAAATTCGCAAATATATGATTGAACAACAAAATTATCTTGATGCTGTGATTGGTCTTCCCGCAAATTTATTTTACGGTACGAGCATTCCCGCCTGTATTTTGGTGTTCAAAAAATGCCGCGTACATGATGATAATATCATGTTCATTGATGCCAGCGCAGAGTTTGATAAAGTTGGAAATCAAAACGAACTTAGCGATGCGCATGTTGCCAAGATTATGGAGACTTATCTAGCGCGTGAAGCCATAGAAAAATACGCACATGTTGCTCCGCTTACAGAAGTACAAGAGAATGATTATAACCTCAATATCCCTCGCTATGTCGATACGTTTGAGGAAGAAGAACGTGTTGATATTGATAAAGTGGCAAAAGAGCTGCAAGATTTGGAAGAGGATATGCAAAAAATCGATGGCGTGATTTCAGGTTTTTGCAAAGAGTTAAATATCCCCGCGCCGTTTAAGGTGAGGGCAGCATGAGCACGGCAAAAAATAACGACATAGTTATTTATCAAACTGACAATGGGGCAATTCAGCTACATTCAGATGTTGATGCAGAAACCATCTGGGCAACACAAAAACAAATGGCAGAAGTCTTTGATGTTAATGTCCGTACAATCAATGAGCACATAAAAAATATATTCAAGGATGAAGAGTTACCTGAAAATCCAACTATCCGGAAATTCCGGATAGCTCAAAAGGAAGGCAGTAAAACAGTTTCACGGGATATTTCTCATTATAATCTAGATATGATTATTTCTGTTGGCTATAGGGTAAACTCAAAGACAGCTACAAAATTTCGTACATGGGCGACAAAAACCCTCAAACAACATATTACGCAAGGCTATACCATAAACCAGCATTTGCTGGATGAAAAACGGCTGGATGCACAAAAAGTAATAGATGATATTAAAAAGCTCACTCATGGCGCTACAAATATCCAGACTGATGATGTTTTAGAACTCATTAATTCCTTTACACATACATGGTTTTCTCTGCAAAGCTATGATGAAGATAATCTACCAAAAACAGGGCATTATAAAAAAGATATAACGCCGCAAACTGACGCTCTTTATGCCGCTATTGCCCAATTAAAAAGCGAATTAATGTTAAAGGGCGAGGCAACCGAGTTCTTTGCGCAAGAAAAATCAGAAGGCAATTTAAGCGGTATCCTTGGCAACGTCTTTCAATCAGTTTTTGGCGAAGATGCTTATCCAACAGTGGAAGAAAAAGCCGCTCATTTGCTTTACTTTGTTATCAAAAACCACCCATTTAATGATGGGAACAAGCGCAGCGCAGCGTTTGCATTTATCTGGTTTTTGCAACAGGCCGATTTTCCAACAAAAGAGCTTTTAAATCCTAATACATTAACAGCACTCACACTGTTTATTGCCGAATCCGATCCTAAAGAAAAAGAACGTATGATTGGCTTGGTACTACAATTACTGCGAGGCTCTGAATGACAAAATCACAACAACAAAATGTGCCAGCACTACGATTTTCTGAATTTTCAGATAACTGGACGCGTGCACCCATAATGTCATACTTGTCAAAAGTAATTGATTACCGCGGTAAAGCACCTCCAAAGACTGAACAAGGTGTGCCTCTTATTACAGCAAGAAATGTTAGATTTGGATACCTAGATTTTAAAGTAGACGAATATATAGACAGCAATGTTTTTGAAAGCTGGATGAACCGAGGAAGACCAAAGGCAAATGACGTCCTGTTTACTACAGAAGCGCCTTTAGGTAATGTAGCACTGTTTCCATCTGATGGTGTTTATGCCTTAGGCCAAAGAATAATTACTTTACAGACCAAAACCTCTAAATGTGACTCTAAATTCCTATTCCAACACCTTATTACACCAAATACACAAAAACGCATTCAACGACGAGGAACAGGTTCAACAGCAAAAGGCATTAAATCAAAATTATTCATAAAAATACCCCTTGCGGCTCCAACCATATCAGAACAAACAAAAATTGCTGCGTTTTTGTCCGCGGTGGATGAAAAGATTGAGCAGCTCACGCGGAAGAGGGCGCTTTTAGAGCAATATAAAAAAGGCATGATGCAAAAACTCTTCAGCCAAGAACTCCGCTTCAAAGATAATAACGGCAACCTCTTCCCCGATTGGGAGGAAAAGAAATTAGACGAAATATTTGATATTTCAGCAGGTGGTGATGTACATAAACTTAATTTTTCAAAGAAAATAACCGATCAATTTAATATACCTGTATATGGTAATGCACTAAAGAATCATGGTCTATATGGATATACAGACACCGCTAAAGTTATAAACGATGCTGTTACTGTAACGGGTAGAGGCGATGTCGGGTATGCTGAGGCTAGACTGATTCCGTTTGTACCTGTGGT
>Ga0316209_1003024_pt1 | contig 12179 bp, 7 predicted proteins | sample 6monopyrite_MG_FD_204945 | JGI IMG/M metagenome (GOLD analysis project Ga0316209, IMG submission 204945) | Microbial mat bacterial communities from mineral coupon in-situ incubated in ocean water Damariscotta River, Maine, United States -... | ecosystem: Environmental > Aquatic > Marine > Coastal...
AAGCTGGTAACACTCCAGATATCTGCATCAATTGACCAGTCTTTATCTAACAGTTCTGCTGCGGCGATAACTTCACGTAAAATTGTACCTGAACCCATTAGCTGTACTTTCTTACGACGCTTCCCGCCACCCTGTAACAAGTACATGCCTTTTACAATACCTTCTTCTACACCATCTGGCATTGCGGGTTGCTGGTAATTTTCATTCATTACTGCGATGTAATAGAACACATTTTCCTGCTCTTTATACATACGGCGCATACCATCCTGAATAATTACCGCTAACTCATAAGCAAATGTTGGATCATAAGATAGGCAATTAGGAATAGTGCCAGACACCATAAAGCTGTGGCCGTCTTGATGCTGTAAACCTTCACCTGCCAATGTAGTTCTACCCGCTGTGCCGCCAAGTAAGAAACCACGCGCCTGCATATCGCCTGCCATCCATGCAAGGTCGCCAATACGCTGGAAACCAAACATAGAATAATAAATATAAAACGGCACCATGTTAACAGCATGTGTGCTGTATGACGTTGCTGCTGCAATCCACGATGACATTGCACCGGCTTCATTAATGCCTTCTTCTAAAATCTGGCCGGTTTTATCTTCCTTGTAAAACATTACCTGTTCTTTATCCTGCGGTGTATATAACTGCCCCACTGAAGAATAAATACCTAGCTGACGGAACATACCTTCCATACCGAAAGTGCGCGCCTCATCTGGCACGATAGGTACAACATACTTACCCATCTTTTTGTCACGCGTAATCAATGTAAGTAGTCGTACAAATGCCATAGTGGTCGACATTTCACGCTCACCCGAGCCTTTAGTAATAGGCTCAAACACTGAAAGTTCAGGCACTTCTAAAGGCGCAGCCAAACGCTGACGAGTAGGCATTGGACCACCCAGTTTGTCACGCTGTGCTTTCATGTATTTCATTTCTTCCGAATTTGCATCCGGGCGATAGTAATCACACTTAGCCGCCTGTTCATCAGAAATAGGAATATTGAAACGATTCTTGTAGGCAATCATTTCTTCTTCGTCTAACTTTTTCTGCGAGTGCGTACGCATCTGGCCTTCGCCCGCGGCACCCATACCATAACCCTTTACGCTGTGCGCCAGAACAACCGTTGGCTGCCCATCACGCTTCGCAGCTTCTGCATAGGCGGCGTATACTTTGAATGGATCATGACCACCGCGGTTTAAACGCCAGATATCATCGTCTGACATATCAGCAACCATGGCTTTTAATTCTGGGTACTTACCAAAGAAATGCTCACGCACATACGCACCATCTTTAGATTTGTAGTTCATGAAGTCGCCATCAACCGCTTCAAGCATACGCTTTTGCAGAAGACCATCATGGTCTTTTGCAAGTAATGGATCCCAGTAGCCACCCCAAAGTACTTTAATAACTTTCCAGCCCGCACCACGGAACACCGCTTCCAGTTCCTGAATAATTTTACCGTTACCACGCACAGGGCCATCAAGGCGCTGCAGATTACAGTTAATAACAAACGTCAGGTTATCCAGTTTTTCACGTGAAGCGAGTGAGATAGCACCTAATGACTCTGGCTCATCGGTTTCGCCATCACCCATAAAGCACCATACATTACGGTCACGGGTATCTGACAAACCACGATCCTGCATGTACTTCATAAAGCGCGCCTGATATATCGCCGAGATTGGACCAAGCCCCATTGATACGGTAGGGAACTGCCAGAAGTCCGGCATTAACCAGGGGTGCGGGTAAGATGACAAGCCATTACCATCGACTTCCTGACGAAAGTTATCTAATTGATCTTCTTCCAGGCGACCTTCAAGAAAAGCGCGAGAATACATACCGGGTGCAGAATGCCCCTGGAAGAAAACCAGATCGCCACCATGCTCGTGACTAGGTGCACGCCAAAAATGGTTAAAACCAACATCATATAAGGTAGCTGCAGACGCGAAACTCGCGATATGGCCGCCAAGTTCTGACGCTTTACGATTTGCCTTTACTACCATGGCTGCTGCATTCCAGCGAATAAGCGCACCTATACGGCGCTCTACACTTCTATCACCCGGCATATTCGGCTGTAAGTGTGTAGGTATTGTATTAACGTATGCGGTATTGGGTTTATGTGGCAAGTTGGCACCTGAACGACGTAGCTTGTCGATCATTTGCTCTAACAGGAAATGCGCGCGATCTGCACCATCTGATTGCAATACACCTTCAATCGCGTCTAGCCACTCTAGTGTTTCTTGTTGATCAATGTCCTGATCATGATTCTGTGTAGACATACTTTTCTCCAGTATTCTGGCTTGTAGCTGGCTTTTAAAAGCCTGTAACACCCGGTAAATACCCGATGCTTTAGTATTTGGTAGTGGATACTTTAGTATCACACCATATAAAAGCAAGCATTTTTTACGTCGCAAATATTATAAGCTTAATATTCAATGAGTTATAGCTATCAAATAAATTTATAACAAGTATTGCATAGAAAAAATATGCTTTATAAGTAAATATTATGTTTTTAGAGAAAGGTTACAATTTGATATTAGGCGGGATGTGTGTGGCGAATAAAATAACTCGGAATTTTAGTAAATTGATAATGAAATTATGAATCTAGCTGCCAATCATAATAAGACATTATAGCGTTACCTTTACCCAAAAACTGAACATTAGTGCATAGGGATGAGACCAGCTTAAGACCACGGCCAGAGTACTTATTTTTATCAGTTTCAGGCTGCCCAAAATCAAAGCCTTCACCGCTATCTATTATAGTTAATGTTAAGCGCCCTCCATTTCCATTAGAATTCAGCTCATGTGATAAATTGATCTCAATATGACCCTCATCCAAAGTTTCGAGACGTTTCTGTTTTTCCTGGTAAAACTCCATATAACCTTCAGGTGAGTTCTTCATTGAAGAGTCCAGCTTAAGAACACCGTGATCAAGTGCATTAGCAAACATTTCTGTTAAAATTGTATGTAAGCTGGTTCTACCGCTCTCTAATGGTTGCAGCTGATTAACAACCTGCATAATAAATGGCAAGACATCAAACTGGCGTAAACTCTTTATATCAAGACTAAACTGCATTGACCAATTTGACGGATCACAGTGCTCATTCTTAAATTCAGTATCATCATCGTAAACTACATTCTCTAAATGACATAACTCTAACAATGTTATGTCATCCGTTTGGTCTGCACCATCACAAAAAGCACTACAATCAGATAAAATGGAGTTGAACAATTCACCACCATTTATATTGTCTTCAAATGTTTTAAGCAGCCTGTCCAGGCCAAACATATCGCCTTCTTTATTGGTAGCTTCCATCACACCATCAGTTGCGATATAAAATCTGTCACCATATTCTAATGGAAGCATCTCGACTTCTATTTGTTGAGAGGTGATTTTACTGATTCCCAATGGAATATTCTTAGACTTAAATGTTCGAAATATTTCATTATTTCGATATAAATAAATATCAGGCAATCCTGCATTCACAATACTGACAACATTATTACTTCGATCAACACTTATTAAGCCTGCCGCCATAAACATCTGCGTCGGTAACAAATCCATTAATTTAGAATTTGCTTCTGTCAATATTTCAGTAAAAGAAAAACACTTTTGCGTCATACTATGAAAAACATCAGACATGGGAATTGCGCCAATTGCTGCTGACAAGCCATGTCCAGTAAAGTCACCTACAAGAACATCCAATCCCGATGTTTGATTTTTTTCTGCCAGTATTAAGTCACCATTAAACATCGTCATAGGTGACATAGAATAATGCAATCCGGTATTATCACCTCGCAAATCGTTAGAGCTAATCTTTTTAAATAATTTTTTGGTAACATTCATTTCCTGCAGCATCTGCAGATTATGCTCTTCTATTGCTTTACTTTTAGATTCAATATTTTGATACAAACCAGCAATACGTAACATTGAATCTATTTTTGAATTTAACAAAATATGATTATAAGGTTTTGTTAAAAAATCATCACCACCGGCTTCTATACATTTGGCAAGAGCACTCTCATCTGTCATGGCAGTAAGAAATATAATAGGTATAAATCGGTCACTGCGGCTTTTGATTATTTTAGCCGCCTGATACCCATCCATTACCGGCATCATTACATCCAACAGAATAATGTCGATATGATTTTTTTCTACAGCTTCAACAGCTAATTCGCCATTTTCGGCCTCTATAGATTCATAGCCAGATTCTTTTAGCAAGGCACGTAACACTAACCGATTGGTTAAGTCATCATCGACAATAAGTATTTTTTTTGGTTGGTGCTGAAAGCTAATCAAAACTTATCCCAATGTAAATAATTTATCAAAGCTTGCAATGGATAATATTTCTTTTATTTCATTATTGAAATTCACTAAACGAACAGTCGCTGATTGTGACTCGGCATATTCCTTTAGTAGAAGCAACATACCTAAAGCAGAGCTATCAAGGTACTCGGTGCCACCTAAATCAATCGAGTAAACTCCATTTTTCAAGTTCACATCTTTATATGATTTTCTAAACTCATTATGCAAACTAAAGTCAAATCGACCATTTATTTTTATAGTGGCTGTTTTGTTATCATTTGAAACATCAATAGTTACACTCATTATCAGATCCTATTAAATGAATTATTAAAAGAGTTCAACGTCACCTTCATCCATATCTTTCTGGTTTTCAGTCCTCGAATGCAGGTCTCCAGCTTTAGCAGTAACGTGTTTAATTTGTTGATTAAAATCATTTATAATATTTTCAACTGACTCCATAGCTAAATCATTACACTTTATTTCTTTTAGCTTATTTTTAGTCTCGTTAACTAAATCATCTACCAATGCCACATGAGAGTTTAACTGTTCACACTGTTGCCTTGCGATATCTTCAAACTGTAATGATCTAACCGCCACATTAACTCCCTGTTCAACATTTTTTGTAATAATATGAACTTTTTCCAGCTTATCATTGATAAATTCATTTTTATCTTTCATCAAAACTAGCATCTTATCCACTCTGGTTTTGTGTTGCATTGCAACACTCATGTCTTTTCCTGCTATTTCACCAACCATTTGTTTCGCTTTAGCAATATTTGCTTTAGACTGCTCAACCACATCGCGAATTTTGTCATTCAAGTTATTAGAGTTTTTTGACAGCTCTCTAACTTCATCTGCGACAACAGCAAATCCCCTACCCGCTTCGCCTGCTCGCGCGGCTTCTATAGCTGCATTTAATGCCAGTAAGTTTGTTTGATTAGCTATATTGCTAATTTCACTTAATAAGTGATTCACAGTCTCCATTTGTTTTTCAATATCATCGACTGTATAAACCATGGTCATACCACCGCGACTGATATCTGTAATATTTTCTACAAAATATTCTAATACTTCACTCGTTTCTTCTATAAATCCTTTACTATCATCTACTCCATCTGTCTCTTGCAATTTATCAATAATTTCATGTACCAATGTTTCTTGCGACTCTGACTCCTGAGTTAAGGTATTAAAACTACTGGATAATCCATTAGCTGCATCCGCTACAACTTGAGCCATCATATCAACTTTAGTATTGATAACTTTGAATTCATCAGACAAGTTTTGATATTGATCCCTCGTATTATTAAGCACGCCCTCACACTGTACGCTTGATTGATGTTCCTGTATTTTTTCTATATTGATATTTTTTTTACCTTTTTGAAATAAAAGGTAGCTAGCTATTAGCCATATTAATATTATAATTATCGATTCAATCTGATAAAATTCACCATGCCAAAACAAGCTATCTGCAATTAATATTGCAACAGATACCAACATTGCTGTAACTATAAATTTCATATGGAAGCCATTATTTATTATTATGTTTTAATACCTACTCAGAGCAATACTTAAGTATTGCTTTACCAATTTGGCTAAGCGTATATTCTTTATCAACTGCACCTAGTTTGACGGCGGCTCCTGGCATACCCCAAACCACACAACTATCTTCATCCTGTGAAATATTATAGGAACCATTCTCTTTCATTTCTAACATTCCCTGCGCACCATCAGCTCCCATACCAGTTAACATTACACCCATTGCATTGGGCCCCACATTTTGAGCTACTGATCGAAACATTACATCGACACTAGGTTTATGACGATTCACTGGCGGCCCATCATTTAGACGACAAATATAATCAGCGCCACTTCTCTCAATCAACAGATGCTTATCACCGGGTGCAATATAGGCATGGCCGCGTATAATTTTTTGCTTATCCTTAGGCTCACATACGGTCACCTGACAAGTTTTATTTACACGTTCAGTAAATGCCTTACTAAATGCTATAGGTATATGTTGAGAGATGACAATTCCAGGGGCATTTGCAGGCAGACTTTCCAGCACCTCTTTAATCGCTTCTGTACCACCGGTGGACGCGCCAATTGCTACAATTTTATCCGTTGTTTTAAATCGAGTATTAACCGTTTTCTTTTCTAAAACGGCATCAGCATCTAGCTTTTTACCTGGCTTAAGTACTTCAGTAGTACCCTTATATTCCCTGACTTTGGCCTTTGCCGCTATGCTAACTTTTTCAATGATTTCAGCGGAATATTCTTCCAGTGCTTCCTGCACACCCATTTTCGGTTTCGATATAAAGTCAACTGCACCTACTTCTAATGCTTCTAATGTAATATCTGCACCTGCTTCAGTTAATGTTGAAATCATTACTACAGGCATAGGGCGCAAACGCATCAGGTTTTTAAGAAAAGTCACACCATCCATTTTGGGCATTTCTACATCCAGGGTTAAAACATCTGGATTTAACTGCTTTATTTTTTCGCGCGCATCTATTGGGTCTCTGGCCGCACCAACAACCTCAATATTTTTTGCTGACTCTAAAATACTCGTTAGTACCTGGCGTACTACCGCTGAGTCATCCACGATTAAAACCTTAATTTTTTCTACCATATTTCTACCAGTTAAAACAACTCAATATCGCTCTCAACAGGTGCTTTATCAATACTCTTACGGTACCTTTCTTCACGTTTCTTAATAGTATCGTTATGGGTATTACGTAACTTCTTCATTTGTACCCGTCCAGACTCAGGATAGAAATTTACTTTTCTAGGGTAAATATCACCTACATCCTCACCTACAATTTTAAGCCCCTCTTCTTCAAGATACTCATACACAAACCTGATATTCTTCTTACCTATATCTAGTGTAGTCATATTTGAGAGAACACGCCCACCTCCAAATAACTTTACTTCCATGCGTTTTTTATCGCCACCCGCCTTAATGATCTCATTTATCAGCATTTCCATTGCAAAATTGCCATAACGCGTTGCAGTTGTAAGGTGTATTTTTCCCGAGTGTTCTTCCTCACAGCCCATTGGCAGCATAAAATGATTCATTCCACCAATACCCATTTTTACATCACGAATGCACGCAGATATACATGAACCTAAAACTGTCGTAATTAGCTCATTATGCAAACTGACATAGTATTCGCCGGGTAATAATTTAGCTGCATAAGTATTATGCCTTTTATCCCAATACCGACTAATATGCTCCAATCCGGGCAGGCACTTGGGTGCCCGTCTTGTAGTGTCTGGATGCTGCCTGGATGCAGACTTTGAAATTGCCACCCTTACTTAACCTTTCTATAAATAGTTTGTCCCATAGATTTAAATCTATCCGTTACTTTAAAAAGCGATTCTGAATGACCAATAAATAGGGGGGCGTTTTCTGGTAAATGCTCAGCATATCGATCAAAAAGTTCTTTTTGTGTTTCTTTATTAAAGTAAATAACAACATTACGACAAAACATAAAATCAAATGGTCCTTTAAACGGCCATTCATGGAGCAAATTAAGTTGCTTAAAGGTAATCATATCCATTAAACGACGATCCATTTTCACAGATCCCTGTAAATCACCTTTGCCTTTTTTTACGTATCTTTGCAGGTGTTTTTTATCCAAACCTGTTACACGGTCTTCATTGTATACGCCCCGAGATGCCCGCTCTACCATATCAAAATCTAAGTCACTCGCGAGTATTTTAATATCCCAGCCAGATTTATTAGCAAAGTAATCCTGTACTGTCATAGCTATAGAGTAAGGCTCTTCACCTGATGAGCAACCTGCAGACCAAATACGAATTCTTTTATCTTTTTTGGATTTTTCTAACTCAGGAAGCACTGTTGAAGCAAGATATTTGAAGTGATGCGGTTCGCGAAAAAACGAGGTTAAATTGGTTGTAATAGCATTAGTAAATGAAATCAGTTCTGATTCATCGCCGGCCTTTAATAACTGACAGTATTCTTCAAATGTTGCAACACCACAATGCCGAATACGTCGCGCAATTCGACTATAAACCATAGTGCGCTTAATTTCTGTTAATACGATCCCTGTACGCTCAGCCACAAGCGTTTGTATGAATTGAAAGTCCTTATCGGTAAAAGGAAATTCCTTGTTTTCAAAGTTTACCTGTTGCCCTTTAGTATTGTGACTCAATTTGTACCGCCTTCAGATTTTAAGCACCAGATATAAAACTAATAACAGATCTATCTTGTTGGATAGATCTGTTAGTGAATCAACCTAAAGTATAGACTTAACTTTAGAATTCTTCCCATTCATCATCGTCATCCTCTACTGGTGCCGCAGTACGGCTACTACGCTTTGGTGCCTTAGACTTCTTAGCTCTTGGAGTCTCCTCAACAGTTCTTGAGGATCTACGCTTACGCTTAGGCACTACTTTTACTGGCTCCGGCTCTTCTTCATCTAAGTTAAAGAAGTCCATCAGTTCATTCATTGACTTGGCTTCTTCATTCATTGACTCACTTGCAGCTGTTGCCTGCTCAACCAATGCAGCATTTTGCTGAGTCATCTCATCCATTTGCGTAATCGCTTTATTAACTTCTTCTATACCCGCCGACTGCTCCATGCCTGCTGCTGCGATTTCTGCAATGATGTCACTTACCTTCTTCACTGCATTCACAATTTCATCCAGTGTTTTACCCGAGTCATCCACCAGGCGTGAACCTTCTTCAACTCTTTCAACGCTATCGTTGATCAAACCTTTAATTTCCTTTGCTGCCCCTGCTGAGCGCTGCGCCAGGTTTCTTACTTCACCTGCTACTACAGCAAAACCTTTACCCTGCTCGCCTGCCCTCGCCGCTTCCACCGCGGCGTTCAGTGCGAGTAAGTTAGTCTGGAATGCGATTTCATCAATAACGCCGATAATATCCGCAATCTTCTTACTACTGGTGTTGATTTCACCCATCGCTTCAACGGCTTTCTGAACAACATCACCACCCTTTTCAGCCTGCTCTCGTGCGGCCGAAGCTAACTGATTTGCTTCTCTGGCATTATCCGCATTTTGTCTAACAGTAGACGTCATTTCTTCCATACTAGATGCGGTTTCTTCCAGACTGGATGCCTGCTCTTCTGTTCGTTGACTTAAATCAGCATTACCTCGAGATATCTCATCAGATGACACCAATATAGTCTCGGCACCTTCCATAATCTGATCAACCATATCGCCCAGAGTTTCTGTTGTTGAGTTTATGGAGTCGCGTAATTCGGCAAACTCGCCTGAGTATTCCCCTTCCATCTGATCCGTTAAATCACCTTCGGAAAGTTGTTTAACAACACGTTGAGCTTCGCGTAATGGTTCAACAACTGCACCCATTAGTTCATTAACTCCATCCCCTAAGCCCTTCATAAAACCTTCATAGTTCTCTGAAGCTATGCGTGCATCTAACTGCCCCTGAACTGCATTATCAATCAGGCTCTGAATTTGGCGCTCAGCATCTTTTTGTTCTGTTATATCGCGCCATTCAACCATCGCACCCATCATGCCACCCTGGTGATCAAGAATAGCCGTTGCATTCAAACCAAACTCCAAACCACCTACTTCAATCTCAGCCTTGAAAGGCAAATTTGCTGTATTGCTTAATAACTGTCGTTGGTGAGCAGGATTTTTATGGAACTGGTCAATACACTGACCCACTAAGTTATTTGCATCGAATCCAGGAAAGATTTGACGGAGCTTATCAGCTCTGCCTGCCAGCATTTGCACAACCGCTGGATTTGCATAAGTAATGACAAGATCCAAATCACAGATCATCAAATTTGCTTGCGCTCCATCCACTGCTGATTGCAAACGCGCCACTTCAATTTCTTTCTTTCTTGTCTCTGTTACATCAGACCATTCAAGGGAATTACCAACGTAATTCCCGTCATTGTCCATTGTGGCACTTACATTCAACTGGAATTTTAAATCACCTACAGAAATATCTGTTTGGTATGGCAAGTTACCAGGATCAGCTAACATTTGGCGTTGATGGGCAGGGTTTTTATGGAAAGTATCTATGCACGTTCCAACAATAGCCTGCGCGTTAAAACCTGGAAATACTGCCGAAAATTGCATCTGATATTTAGATAATAGATTCATTGTTGACTGATTAACATAAGTAACAATAAAGTCTCTATCTACCATCATTACAGCCTGCATAGATGAGTCTATGGAACCTTGCAAGCGTGCCACATGATTTGCTTTAGCAAGCTCTTCCGTAATATCAGCCCACTCTAAAGCATTACCAATATATTGCCCCTGCGCATCAATCATGGCGGTTACATTCAATTTAAATGACAGATGAGCTACCTGTATATTTGTACTGTATGGCAAATTTCCAGGATTGCTTAGCATTTGTCTTTGATGAGCAGGATTCTTATGGAAACTATCGATGTTTTTACCCACCATGTTATCCGCAGTAAATCCTGGAAACACTGAACGTAATGACGATTCATGCTTCTTTAATAAATCTGTTGTGGCCTGGTTGACATAAGTGATATTGAAATCACGATCAATCATCATCATCGCCTGCATTGCACCGCCAACAGCTGAGCGTAAACGGGCAAGTTCAACTACATCTGCGTCATTCATTTGTGAATCTCCTGGGAGTACCGTTGATGCATCAACGTTATTTGTTTGTGTATTATTAGTTATGCTGTTATTTGTTGAACTGGGATAAGCATCTGTCATTACTTTCGCAATGACATTTAATGCCTCAGTCCAGGCTGATTCAATTGTTTCATTCCAGGCATCACCAGCTAATTCTTTCATTACATCAATTAGCGTACTGGCTACCGCAGGGTAATGTTCTGGTAGCGCACCATAACCTACATGTCTTTCACCTAATGCAGTTAATGCCGAACCGAGCACTTCCGGCTTACGAATGTTTTCTATTACCAGCTTCAATGAAGCTAGTAGTTTCTTTTGCTGCTCCTCTGTCGAAGTATGTGCAAATAAAGGTACAACAGCAGGAAAACGCTTAAACAATTCTTCATAGAATCTGGCGGCCAATAATTCAGCTTGCGGGGCAAGTAAATTAAAACTTGATTCAAGTGTTTCTACGTCCAAACCTAACGGTGACACATAATTATCTGAATTCATGGCTGCTGGTTAATCCTGTAAAGGTCATTATTATGACGTATGATTAATTTTAATTTTTTAATTAAGTTCTAGTATTTTTTTAAGACCTAATGTCGTTGCTGAATCAATTACAGCATCAGAAGGATTTATCCAGTGTATAACCAGATTATGATCACTTGCATATTGAAATAAGGCACACAATAACTGCAAAGCTGATCCATCAATACGTTCTACCATTGAAGCTTCAATATTAATTTCATCATTGTCGTTAATCAGCGCGAGCATATCGTTTTTTAACGCTTGTGACTTACCTATATCCTGTACATTATGTAACTGCAAGACTGCCTGATCGGTTTGTATCATTACATTATCATCCGTATCATTTGTGTCAGTGGGTAAATCTACTTTCTGCTCTGCTTCGTTTTCAGCTTTCTCAACAACATCTGCTGTACCTACATCTACATATGCAGCACACATTTCTTTTGCTGCAACGCCTAGCAATGCCAGCCAGGCGGCACTAATGGCTTTCGTCCACCTGCGCCCTAATATTTTCTTAAAATTGGCGACCAGCAATTCGGCAACAACTGGATAATGATCGGGTAATGCCCCGTATTCCTGATGGCGTACACCCAAATCATTTAAGGCTATTTTTAAAGCACCCTGATTATGAATATTTTCAATTAACAGCATTACCGCTGCCTTTAATTTCAAGCCCTGTTCATCAGTATTCATAAATAAGGGTTGTACGTCGGGATACCTCGCAAACAAATCC
>Ga0316209_1003028_pt1 | contig 12163 bp, 8 predicted proteins | sample 6monopyrite_MG_FD_204945 | JGI IMG/M metagenome (GOLD analysis project Ga0316209, IMG submission 204945) | Microbial mat bacterial communities from mineral coupon in-situ incubated in ocean water Damariscotta River, Maine, United States -... | ecosystem: Environmental > Aquatic > Marine > Coastal...
GCTATGCTGGAGTCTTTAACGGACTCTAATGCCTGAATATCAAATAAACCACGAATTAACCAACCGGCTACAACCATAATAAATACAGCCAGTACTTTTGTTTCTGCGGCTGACATTGAACCGAGTTCATTCAGTTGTTGACGTATACTTTGTTTGCCTCCGGGCAGTTCATCAAATTCAGATTGAAAGGCAATTCGTGTGAGATAAAACCAGCACAGCCCAAGCATAATGAGAGATAGAGGTACGCCAAAGCTCATCCATTGTGCAAAGCCTATGGTATAACCGTAATTAGACTCAATAACTCCGGCCAGAATTGCATTAGGCGGTGTGCCGATAAGCGTCGCAATACCGCCAATAGATGCGGAATATGCAATACTTAACATCAATACCGTAGCAAAGGCGGAATCGTCTTGTTGTTTGCCGGTGTTGTGAGACTGCGCTTGTTTAATCACGGCAAGGCCAATAGTCACCATCATCATTGCGGTGGCGGTATTACTTATCCATGCCGATAGAAATGCGGTGGCCAGCATGAAGCCGAGAACAATCTGTTTAGACGACACGCCTACAAGCAGAATAGTGTGTAGAGCTATTCGTTTATGCAACTGCCATTTTTCTATCGCTATCGCAATTAAAAACCCACCCATAAATAGAAAAATTAAATGATTACCATAAGCCAATGTGACTTTGGACGTGTCCATAATTCCCAGTAAAGGGAATAGCACAATGGGCATAAGTGCAGTGGCAGGAACAGGTATGGCTTCACTCATCCAGTATGTAGCCATGAGTACGGCTATAGCGGCGACTTGCATGCTGTTTTCCGGCATGTCTACAGGTTCAGGTATAACAAGTAATATGAAAAATAGTATAGGCCCTAAAAAAAGACCAACTTGTTGGCGCTGGCTTAAGGTTTTTATTTTAGAAGACAATGCAGTGCTCATTAACAAAAATAGTGATTAAAGAAGTGCAATATAACATCAGACAGAAGGTCTGATATGGTCTAATTTATGCCATAAAGTAATGTTGTAATACTATGAGCAGGCTCATATTAAGCCTGCATAGTAAACATAGCTAAACTGCGTGGAGTGAGTTTGCATTTTAATAGCGTAAACAATCGCACCAAAGCGGGCTAAATCCTCTATAATCACCCTCCATTTTTAGCCTTAGCTGTTGTTTCCAGAGGATCTACCATGAACTTTTCATTTTTAGCGCTAGCACCAGAACTACAGCAAGCCCTGGATGCCTGTGGATATACGGATATGACCCCTGTGCAACAGAAGGCGATTGTTCCTGCAAGGCGTGGTAAAGATGTATTGGCACATGCACAGACGGGTACAGGTAAAACGGCAGCCTTCGCATTGCCTATATTGCAGCAGATGTTGGATCGCCCTAAACCGACACTCGCCGATTTTCCTCGTGCATTAATCCTTACACCCACCCGTGAGCTGGCTGAACAGCTAGCAGAAACCATTAGCCGCTATGCACAGTTTACCTCTTTAAAAGTGAGCGCAGTTTATGGTGGCGGCAAAGTATCTTCTCAGTCAGCAAAATTACATGCCGGTGTTGATATACTGGTGGCTACACCGGGGCGTTTGCTAGAGCATTTGGAAAAGTGCAATGTTCACCTTTCTAAATTAGAGTTTGTTGTACTGGATGAAGCAGATCGGATGTTAGACATGGGCTTCATTGCCGATGTTAAATCAATGCTGCAGCAGGCACCTGCCAAGCGTCAGACCTTATTGTTTTCCGCAACGACTTCCGGACCGATTGATGATTTGGCTAGAAGCATAATGTCGAAGCATGAGGTTATCAATATCTCCAGACAAAATGCCACGGCGGATACGGTAGAACATGTAATGTATCCGGTAGAGGAACGCCGTAAAGCGGATTTGTTTATCGACTTATTAGATTTGTATAACTGGTTTAAGGTGTTAGTTTTTACCAGTACAAAGGCGCAGGCTGATGAATTAAAAGCCAAACTTAAAGTCGCTAAAATTAAAACAGCGGTATGTCACAGTGATAAAACACAGGGTGCGCGAAGACGTGCCATTGCAGATTTTAAAGACGATAAGGTGCAAGTGCTCATTGCCACTGAAGTAGCGGCACGTGGTTTAGATATTCAGGGCCTTGAGCATGTGGTTAATTTCAACTTGCCTTATTTGGCAGAAGATTATGTGCACCGTATAGGTCGTGCGGGTCGTGCAGGTGCTAAAGGGCAAGCTATTTCATTTGTAAGCCGTGAAGAAGAACGTGCACTTGATAGTATTGAACGATTAATTGGTGAGCGTATTACGCGTATGGTAATGCCGGGCTATGAAGTGGGTAGCCGTGATGCCATTTTTGCGAATATAGATAAATCAACGCGTGGACAGCGCACGAATAAAGCCAGCCAAACTTCTATTACTCATGGCAGTGGCGGCAAAAAAAATATTGTTAGAAAAAAAACTGCTGGTAGGAAAGCAGCAACTAAAGCTGTACCAGCTCAGAAAAAAACATCAGGTAAAAAGAAGCTTGCTAAGAAAAAAACGCCTAAGAAAAAATAGCATAGTAAAAAATTTCATTATGTTGTTGTGACAAAATCGATAGATGATCAAATAATCAGGGTCATGTAAAAACTTGTTCTATTTAAATATTTTAATGGTGTCTTATGAAACTACTAATACGTAATCTTTCTCGCAGCATGACCGAAGGTGAACTTAAGGCATTGTTTGCAGCTCACGGTATGGTGCAATCCTGTAATTTGGTAATGGATAAAGTGACCGGTCAATCAAAAGGTTTTGGTTTTGTCGAAATGCCTAAGCAGGGAGAAGCTAAAGCTGCAATGCAGAACTTAAATGGAAAAGATGTGGCTGGTAATAAAATACGTGTGAAAAAAGCCGAAGCGAAGCCAGGTGATGCAACACAGAGCAGTGATAACATTGACGGTGAATAAGCACGTTTCTAATGACCCATTGCATGGCATTACGCTAAAAAAGCTGGTGACTTATCTAATGGATAAATACGGCTGGGATGAATTGGGTAGAAACATCAATCTTAAATGTTTCACCAATAATCCCAGCCTTAATTCTAGCCTTAAATTCCTACGTAAAACGCCATGGGCTAGAGAAAAAGTTGAAGCCTTCTATTTGAAATCTATATGGTTAGATAGCCATAAGAAGCCAGATTCATCGAGTGAGTAATAGCTGGCGTACCAGGCGCTTCAATATACGTTGCGTAAATATCTCACGAACCTGAAGTTATTTCATTGTCTCCCAATCTAGACAATCGGCTTGCACATATTGAGATAAAAATAACTGTTATAAACATTATTTAATGATTTTTCCGTGTCGCACAAAATACTTTTCTATCTCTACCAAAAACAATACTGATGAAGCGATGAGTAATATGCGTAGCCATATATTCAAGTTGATGGCTGTTGTACCAAATAAAGATTGCATTGGCCCAAGGTAAGTAAAGCCTAACTGCAAAATGATAAGTACGCTAATCGCTATGAGCACATAACGATTACCCGTTAATCCAGCCCAATTAAATATTGAGTCTTTAATGTAACGCGAGTTAAACAAATAAAATATTTCAAATACTACCAGAGTATTCACCGCCACCGTACGTGCATGCTCAATGCTCATGCCGCGTTCTATTTCGTAGATAAATAAACCAAATGTGCCACTCATTAAAATAACCGAGACAAAGGCAACACGCCAAATTAAATGGGGCGTCAGCATCGGTTCATGAGCATCGCGAGGTGGCCGTTGCATAACATTTTTTTCAGGTGGTTCAAATGCCAGTGACAGTGCCAGAGTAACTGCCGTCACCATATTTACCCAAAGAATTTGTACCGGCAATAACGGTAGCTGGTGAAAACCAAATAAAATGGCCGCCAGGATAATCAGTGCCTCTCCGCCATTGGTTGGCAAAATAAACAGAATCGATTTTTTGAGATTGTCATAGACAGTACGTCCTTCTTCTACCGCATGGGCAATGGACGCAAAATTATCATCTGCCAGCACCATTTCAGCCGCCTCTTTGGCCGCTTCTGTGCCATTGTGTCCCATGGCAGTACCCACATCTGCGCGTTTTAGTGCCGGGGCATCATTCACACCGTCTCCTGTCATGGCGACTACTAAACCCAGCTCCTGCATCAGCCTGACTAAAAGTAATTTATGCTCCGGATTAACACGCGCATATACGTTTACATCCTGTACGTGCTGTCGTAACTCATCCTCTCCCATTAAATCCAGTTCCTGTCCGGTGAGCACATCATCAGCATTAACAAGTTTGAGCTGTTGGGCAATGGCACGTGCCGTGGCCGCATGATCACCGGTAATCATTTTTACCTGAATACCGGCCTCTGCACAGCTTTTTATTGCCGCTATCGCTTCCTCACGGGGCGGATCAATCAGGCCAAACATGCCCAGCATAATTAAACCATTCTCCACATCACTAAACTTTAGCTCGGTCTGTTCATAATTTACCGGCTTAACGGCTATGGCTAATACTCGCTGGCCAAGCTGGGCCATTTCTTCAATACGCTTTAACCAGTAATCTTTATCAATTGTCTGATCACCATGCACGGTTTTCTGTTGCGAGCACATTTCCAGTAATCGTTCAGGCGCACCTTTGAGAAAAATAAAGGCATCACCTGTATGACTATGGTGGAGTGTCGCCATAAATCGATGTTCTGATTCAAACGGGATAAGGTCTGTGCGGGGGTATTGTTTGGCTTCTGTGTCAATCTCTAATCCAGCTTTCAAACCGGCTACTAACAAAGCGCCTTCCATAGGGTCGCCATGGACTAGCCATTTATCATCTTTATGCTCTAACGAGGCATCATTGCATAACACGGCAGCCCGGATGGTTTCTATTAGCAACGGCCTTTCTTTAGTAAACGCGGTCATGTCAGACAGGGATATTGATCCGTGGGGATCATAGCCGGTACCGCCAAGCTCAAACAAACTACTCGAAGTTGAGGTCATTCGAACTGTCATTTCATTGCGGGTGAGGGTGCCTGTTTTATCAGAACAGATAACATTTACGGCACCCAGTGTTTCTACCGCAGGCAGTCTGCGGATAATGGCATTTCTCCCTGCCATACGCTGTACGCCTATTGCCAGAGTGATGGTCATGATGGCCGGTAAGCCTTCTGGGATCGCCGCCACTGCCAGGCTTACAGCGGCAAGAAACATTTCAGCAAAGGCATAATCTCGAACGAATGAACCGAAAATAAAGGCAATGACGGCAATAGCTAAAATAGCCAGTGTAAGCCAGCGACCGAACTGAGCCATTTGGCGTAACAGAGGTGTTGTCAGTGACTCGACGTCCGCGACCAGCGCGCTAATGTGACCAATCTCGGTTTGTGAACCGGTGGCAATGACTACACCCGATCCCTGACCATGGGTGACCAGGGTGCCTGAATAGGCCAGGCATCGACGGTCGCCCAGCATAGCTTCCTGTGCAACAGCTTGAGTGATTTTTTCTACCGCAATAGACTCACCCGTTAGCGCCGATTCCTGAATTTGTAGGCCTTTAACACGGAACAACCTGAGGTCTGCCGGTACTTTATCGCCGGATTGCAGCAAAACGATATCGCCCGGCACCAGCTCTTTGGCCGGAATAGTTAGTTGTTTCCCATCGCGCAACACCATAGCATTCGGCGAAAGCATTTGCCGTATGGCTTTCAGGGCATTCTCTGCCTTGCCTTCCTGCACGAATCCGATGACTGCATTAATAAACACCACAGCCAGAATGACACTGGTATCAATCCAGTGGCCCAGCATAGCTGTAACGGCGCCCGCAGCAATCAGTACATAAATCAGCATATTATGGAACTGATAGAGAAACCTCAGTAAAGGGCTGCTTGTTTTTGCATCGGGAAGTTGATTGGGCCCATATTCAGTCAGTCGATTAGTGGCTTCATCGGTGGATAACCCGTGGGGTGTTGTAGCAAGCGATTCCAAAACTGCTTTAGAGCTTTTGCAATGCCAGCTCATATTTTCATTCACTAACATACCCTCTTATTTAATTATCATTCCGACAAAGCATGTATGAAGCCTTTACTCTGATAATGCGCTTAACAGCATTGATAAACCAGCCTGTTAAAATGCCAATCACATTAACCACGCCGTTGTGAGCCCCACTGCAGATGCCGCTAACAAGGGCAGAAGAACTCTCATTCCCAGCCTGGTGCCGCCGATAAATGTGGCTAGCAGGGCTTTGAGCAGGGTATTTGAAGAAGCGGCAATCACAATACCCAGAACCGCCAGGTTCAACGATAAATCTGCGGTACTCATTCTGGACAGTGTTAGGTTAATAGGATCAACATCGGCAATACCCGATACCATGGCCAGTATATAAATACCGGCCTCACCAAAATATTCAACTGCTACCTTGCCTAGTAAGATGACCAGCACCAATAGCCCGCCGAAAAACAGCGCAGGCTTCAGCTCCAGTGGGTTAATTAAATGCGTCAGTTCACTGGGTGCCTGATCAGTTTTTTTATGCCAGATTACAAACGATGCTAGCAAAACCACAGCAGTCATTATTGACATAGGCACAATAAGCTTGCTGAACAGTGCCGGATTAATAAGACTTGAAATCAATACTATGCGCGGAAACATGGTGCCGCAGGCAAGCAAAATGCCCGCAGCCAGCAAATTCTTCATGTTCTCATGTGTTTGAGATAAGCGTGCATAATGCAAAGTCAACGCGGTAGATGATGCCATGCCTGCTGCCAGCGCAGTTAATATAACGCCTTTGCTTGGCCCGGCTAATTTCATCGCAAAATAACCGCTGAATGAAATACCTGAGATAAGCACAACCATCCACCAGATCTCATAGGGGTTTAAAGCTTGCCAGGGTCCATAACCACGGTCAGGCAGGATGGGTAAAAGAACGATGGAGATGAGAAGAAGTTGCAGGACGGCGTGCAGTTCCTTTTTCTCCAGTTTTTTTAACCAGCCGTGCAATACATCTTTATATCGTAATAATATGGCTGTTACTACAGCGATAGATGCTGCGAGGTTTACGTGATCCAGTGTTGCCAATGCTCCTAATACAAATGTGAGCAACATTGTAATGAGGCTGGTAATACTGGCATCTTCTCTAATGTTGCGCTGCATGGCATAGGCCACTGTCACGGTGATAGTGAAGCCTAGAAAAACAAAACCAAATGCTGTTGTACCAAGGTAGTGTGAAAGTAGTCCAGCGCCACCCCCTAGAAGTCCGGTGAGACCATACGTGCGCAGGCCGGCTATGCGCTCACCTTCTTTTGCTTGACGAAATTTCCAGCCTCGCTCAACGCCTATAAGAAGACCTATAGCCAGAGCTATTCCCATAAGGGCGATATGTTCAGCATCAGCAAAATCGTTCAATACACTTCTCCAAAAGCAGCTACAAAATAAATATACAATTTACGCTTAGGTAAGCACATGTTGATTATAATCAGGCCTTTTTTGTGATAAGTCAGTAAGTTACGCCCAAAGCTAAAGCCTTTTCCAAATCAAGGATGATAACTGTGCGTGAAATTGCCGACCCAGAGTTGACGAAGCTCTTTTAATTTTTATGTCTATGACACTTCAAGCTTAATAACAGCACGCTATAAACACTTCATTTTAAATTTAACGGGAGACTGATGAAATTGAGTATAGCTAGAAATCATTAATCTATAATTAATCTAGAGCAAGAACCGCAACTGAACCTGAGGTAATAATGGTCATTAATGTAGTGAGTGCCCCAAACAGGACTAAGGAAACATAACCGGTGGATTTTGAATGGGTTGCAATAGCATTGGGCGATGTCAGCTGGATTACCCTGGCTTTTTTCCTGGGTTTTATGGCGAGATTGATTAACCTGCCGCCCCTGGTTGGCTTTCTGGCCACCGGTTTTCTGCTTAATTATCTGGGGATTACTAGTGGTGATACCTTGCAGAAACTGGCTGATTTAGGTGTCACGCTACTGCTATTCACTGTCGGGCTTAAGTTAAACCTGAAAACATTGATAAGGCCGCAGGTATGGGGTGTGACCGTGCTGCATATCTCTATCATTGTTGCTTCATTTGGAGCCTTTATATTTGCTCTGGCACTAGTAGATATTCCGTTATTCTCTAATCTAGATTTAAAAACTTCTTTAATGCTGGCCTTTGCATTGAGTTTCTCCAGCACTGTATTTGTTGTTAAGTCGCTGGAAGAAAAAGGCGAGATGAGATCCCTGCATGGACGCATTGCTATTGGCATTCTGGTAATGCAGGATCTGGCTGCGGTTATTTTCCTCGCAGCGTCTACAGGTAAATTACCTTCACCCTGGGCTTTACTGCTGTTTTTGCTCATTCCAATGCGCCCATTGTTTCATCATCTGCTGGAAAAAATCGGGCATGGTGAACTGCTTATTTTATATGGCCTAGTACTGGCACTGGGTGGAGCTGAACTGTTTGAACTGGGAGGAATAAAAGACGATCTCGGCGCGCTCATTATGGGAGTGTTGATATCCACTCACCCTAAGTCAACCGAGATGGCCAAATCGATGCTGGGCTTTAAAGATTTATTTCTAGTGGGCTTTTTTCTCTCTATAGGGATGTCCGGGCAGCTCTCTCTGGAGACATTGGTTATTGGTTTGCTTCTGGTGCCTTTTGTCTTTATGAAATCAGCATTGTTTTTTACATTGATGACCTGTTTCAAGCTGCGCGCACGAACCTCGCTTCTAGCCACCCTGAACCTGACCAACTACAGTGAATTTGGTCTCATCATTGTGGCTATTGGTGTGAGTAATGGCTGGATGAATGCCGAATGGCTGGTGGTGATTGCCATTGCACTGTCTCTCTCTTTTATTGTTGCAGCACCATTGAATGATATTGATGACAGGATTTATAGTCAGTTCAGAAGCCTGTGGATGAAATTTCAGCGTAAAGAGAGACTGCCAGATGACATGTTGCTGGATACGCTTGGGGCAACCATTGCTATCTTTGGCATGGGACGAGTCGGCAGTGGTGCTTATGACAAAATGCGTGAGCTGCATGGCGAAACGGTAGTCGGTATAGATTTTGATAGCGAACGTATCAAGCAGCACCAGGCAACAGGACGCAATGCTCTGCACGGTGATCCAAGCGACGCAGACTTCTGGGAAAAAATAGAACAAAACCATAGTATCGAACGCATCATGCTGGCACTACCGAATTTGCAGGCCAATCTGGATGCACTGGAACAACTCCGTGCGATATCTTTCAGCGGTCGTATTTCTGCAATAGCAAGGTTCACAGACGAGGTTGGTATTTTGAAAAAATCAGGTGCAACGGCTGTATTTAATATCTACACTGAAGCGGGAGCGGGCTTTGCTGAACATGTAGAGTACGAAGCCAACTCCGGTGCGCGCTAAGTAACGGTTTAATCTATTCACTTTCAGCTTATGGCTAATTTTAAGAATCTAAGTTAATTTCACGAATGTTTGTTTTACCCTGTTCAATAAGCTCGGCTATTTATGCATTCTAAGAGGTTAATTTAGGGTACCAAAATAGTTCACCTTCTATCATTTCTGACTATATTTGTCTGGAATATCAAATACTCTTTAATTATGGGAGTTTTAGAGCTAAATCTTAAAATATATCGCTAAGTTGGCCAGTTTATGGCCATTACGGCAGTCTGGTCGTTTCATCCTGTGCCTAAGTAAGGTATAAAGCGGCATGAAAATACCGAAACGAATTCAACCTTTAGTAGAAGACGGCCTAATTGATGATGTCATCAGCCAGTTAATGAGTGGTAAAGAAGCCACTGTATACGTTATACGCTGTGGCTCGGAAATTCGCTGTGCAAAAGTGTATAAAGAAGCGAATAAACGTAGCTTTAAGAAGGCCTCTCAGTATCAGGAAGGTCGTAAGGTACGTAATAGTCGTCGTCAGCGCGCCATGGAGAAGGGCTCTAAATTTGGTCGAAATGAACAGGAGTCATCATGGCAAACAGCTGAAGTCGATGCTTTGCACCGTTTAGCCGATGCCGGTGTGCGCGTACCTAAACCTTATTGCTGTGTCGATGGCGTGTTGCTAATGGAATTAGTCACGGACGAAGAGGGTGATGTAGCTCCACGCTTAGCTGATGTAGAAATGTCAGCTGAAATTGCGCTGGCTGATCACGCCGCTGTTATGCAGGACATTACACGAATGTTATGCGCTGGCATTGTTCATGGAGATCTATCCGAATTTAATGTGTTAGTTGATGAGATTGGCCCGGTTATTATAGATTTGCCACAAGCTGTAGATGCGGCGGGCAATAATCATGCTGAAATGATGTTGAGTCGTGATGTAAATAAAATAACTGATTACTATGCACTTTATGCCCCTGAATTAAAAAATAGCCAATACGCAAAAGAAATTTGGGCATTGTATGAGAGTGGCGAATTGCAGCCAGATACAGAATTAACAGGTTGTTTTGCAGAAGACCTGGAAGATGCAAATGTTGATGTGGTACTAGATGAAATAAAAGCCGCCTGGCAAGAAGAACAAGATCGTTTACTACGTATTAGTGGTGATGAAGTAGGTGCTTAATGGTCAAGCTTCATAAGAAAAACAATATAGATAGCCAAACTAAAAATATAAAACATTGAATTAATATGATTACAAAACCTGTTTTACAAAAAGCTGTTGATAAAAATATTATCGAGACAGAACAATTAGAACCGTTATATCAATTTCTGCAAAATGAAAATGCAGAGAGTGAAATAGATAATCAAGAAGAACCGCTTAAGTTCATTCGCAGTTTTGGTGATGTTTTTATAACGCTGGGTGTTATTTTATTAGCCATGTCAATAAACCGGATAAACTTTACAGCTTATGAAGCTGTAGTACCTGTAGTGGGATTTATTGCGGTAGCTGAATGGTTAGTTAGAGTACGTCGCTTGGCATTGCCAGGTATCGCTATTCTTATTGCAGTATTATTTTTTGTTAATAATGCAATTCCATCAGAATATGATACTTCAACAATATCTGGCCTGGCGATTCTTGGATTAACAAGCTTATTGTTTTATCTGCGTTATAAAATGCCATTTAGTCTGCTGCCACTGTCGGCATGTTTGATAGCAATAGCGATTATACAAATTGGTGTGGATGTGCTCAAAACACCCATTATATTTGCTTTGTTCGGTTTAATAGTATTTGTAGTGGCTATGTGGTTTGATGCGCAAGATACCAAAAGAGTTTCGCATATGAGTGATAGCGCCTTTTGGTTGCATTTTCTTGCTGCGCCGTTATTTGTACATGGTGTTATGGCATCTATGTTAATAAGTGAATCTTCGTTTTTTGAAATTGTAAATAAAGAAATGATGATATTTATCTTCTTCGCCTGTTTCTTTTTACTGGCCTTATTAGTTGATAGAAGGGCAATGCTTATATCAACACAGTTATATGTAATTTATGCGTTAACGCAGTTATTTCAGGACAGAATTAGCAGTACGCAGGATGTAATGATTTATATATTAATGGCAATAGGCCTTTTTGTTATTTATTTTGGTGCCTACTGGTATAAAACCCGTCAATTAATTTTTGGCTTTATGGCTACTAGTGCAATAGCCAGGTACATTCCACCTTTGAATTCTCAGGATGTAAAGTGATTAATCTCGCTTATAAACGTTAATAACAATATGGCTGAACATTATACGGAAGTCTGTATTGGTTTAAGTAATCCTAAAAGCCCTGAAAATGTGGGGTCTGTATTACGCGCAGCGGGAAATTATCGGGTTAATAATGTGTTATACACAGGAACGCGCTACGAACGTGCCCTAAATAATAATCCAGACATTCCAAATCTTAGTCGTAAAGTAAGTGAAAATGTTTGTCTGGAGTCGGTTGATTCACTTATAGAAGCTGTAGCAGATGATTTTAAAATCATTTGCGTGGAATTTGCAATGGGTGCTATTTCACTGCCACTGTTTCATCATCCAGATAAAGCCTTTTATGTCTTTGGCCCGGAAGATGGCAATATTTCTCAGGAGATTATAGATAGGGCAGATGCAGTTGTTTATGTGCCGACCATTGGTAGTATGAACTTAGCTGCGTCAGTTAATGTTGTTCTCTATGATAGGCTGGCTAAATTAACAAAAGATATTGGTGATAATCAGCTTATTCAAAATAATAGAGATACTAATAATAATTTAAAAGTAAGAAAATAATATCAAGAGGCAGCGTGAAGAA
>Ga0316209_1003029_pt1 | contig 12157 bp, 10 predicted proteins | sample 6monopyrite_MG_FD_204945 | JGI IMG/M metagenome (GOLD analysis project Ga0316209, IMG submission 204945) | Microbial mat bacterial communities from mineral coupon in-situ incubated in ocean water Damariscotta River, Maine, United States -... | ecosystem: Environmental > Aquatic > Marine >...
TCATGTGACCGCGGCTCCCTGTTCTTATGATTGCGTTGCCGCCATCTTACTCATCACCCGGCAAAGCGCCACCAGACAGATGCCCCGTCCTAAAACAAGACAAAGCGTCTCGAAATGAGGGCTGCCCCATTCCGCGGAGACAGAAAATCGGCAGTTTTGCGCCTGTTTTTGGTTGGCACGCCGCTCGCACTCTTTAAGGCAAGACAGGATCAGGCACATTTGAGCGATCAGCACCCGCTCATACCTACCTGGGAATGCGCGGGACCAACCGGCACCGATCCTCATGGCCGTTGGTTCTAAGCAGGGGATACGGAGGCTTTCAGCAATGGAAGCCTCCGTTTTGTTTGGCGCCCCGCCCTACCGAAACTTGCACCACCCCTCTTCATTGACTAAGCCATTGAGGTAATTTCAACTATGATTAGGTGACCCTGTGCGCGGCTATTTCGGCATCGGAGCGGAAGAAATTTCAAAGCCCATGAACATGGGCAACATCATCCGTTCAGGACACGCTTTCGGGGCGAGCTTCGTTTTTACAGTCAATGCATTCTACACCGTGAGAGCGGCGAAGTCTGACACGTCAAAAACCCCCAATCACTTGCCCTATTACGAATGGGAAAGTGTCGGCGACATGGCGTTCCCGAAAGGGTGCCAATTGGTCGGCATTGAACTGACCGAAGATGCCATCGAACTTCCAAGCTTTCGCCATCCACTGAATGCAGCTTATGTTCTGGGCCCGGAACGTGGCAGCCTGTCCGGCGAAATGGTCGCCGCCTGTGACCATGTGATCAAAATCCCAACTGCCTTTTGCCTCAATGTGCAAATCGCTGGCGCGATCGTGATGTATGACCGGGTCAAGTCTCTGGGGAGTTTTGCTGATCGCGCATTGATGCCAGGCGCACCCCAGGAGGAAAAGAAACGCCATCAGCATGGCGGACGGTTTCTACGCTCGACCAAGCCGCGCGATAATAAGAGCCAAAAGACATGAACACAGCTGTCAAATCACTGCTGGTCGTCGGCCTTCTGTTTTCCGCTTTTGCGATCACAACACCCAGTATTGCGAACATTGCTGAACCGGCTTGGCAGTTCACCCGGGCTTTCAATGCATGGTCCCGGTCGCTCAACACCATAGAAACAGAGCTTGCGAAACCGGAACATGCAACAGAAGAAGATAAAGGCGTTCGGGAAACCCTGACACAAATCAGAGCAGATGCGGTGGCGGCCCGCGACGCGGCCACTGACTTTGCAACAAATTCTGAGGACCTGCTGGCCACCTTGGGCGAGCGCCCTGCGGAAGGGGAGCCAGAAGAGGCCCGCGACGTTCAACAGAAACGGCGGCAATATGAAGCAGAAGTCGCCGACTTTCGCGGGCGCGCCGCCCAGGCCCAACTCATCATCCGCCGGGTTGATACTTTGACTTTGCGCCTCTCAGGGATCGAGCAGGGGCAGGCTGTCGCCACACTTCTTACCCGCACACCTAGCCCCCTTGGCTGGGAAACCCTAAAAACAATTCCCCTCGCCACCTCTACATATGTTTCCCGCCTTGGAATGGCGCCTCTCGATTGGTGGCGAGCTCCTACGGAGCAAAACCAGACAACGCTTCAGCGTCTAATACCCCTCGGTTTTCTGGTTGCAATTCTGGCCATCGCTCTGTTCGGGCGACGTCTTCTCGTGGATTGGCTTGGGCGCGACGAACAGATTGCCGAGCCGAGCTACACACACAGGCTTTTAGGGGCAAGCACAGAAGCGCTCGCCAATGGCTTGCTCCCGGCACTCTTCGCCGGCCTGCTTTGGCTCACCTTCAATTTTGCCTTCTCCCTCAATGAGAGCCCGTTCCTCAATCTCGTGAACGGGTTTGTCACAGCCCTTTTGATCGCCATCGCCTCATTGTCACTGCCACGCGCGGCTCTTTCCCCCTCATTGCCCAACTGGCGCGTCGTCCCGATCAAACCCAAATATGCCAAACATCTGACACAGCGCATCGGGGCTCTGGGCATTCTCTTCGGCGCAGATATTTTTGTGAGCTTCACAAGTGATCCAGCGGACGCTGCTTTCCTGGCAATCTACAGCGCCCTCACCGCGACCCTTGAAGCGGCTTTCATCGTTGATCTTCTACGCCCCGCTTTGTGGCGCGCCGACCCTGATTGGAGCACAGGCCGCAGAGAGGAAGATCAAACACCCTCCCAAGCCAAACCATCTGATCGGCGTCGCACAATAGCCTGGCAAGGCCTTCGCATTGTGGTTGGCCTTATCGCGCTCACCGGTGCTGTGGCGGCCTGGATCGGCTATACCGCACTTTCCATCTATCTGATCGGTAGTCTGATCGGCAGCGCGCTAACCGTTGGTGCACTTTTTTTGGCACGTGCCCTGTTTGCCGAATGGATCGGCATCCTCATGCGTCGTAAAGAGACTGCGGATTGGTTAGCTTTGTCCGAAGATGGCAGCAGCACGGTTGCTTTCTGGTTGATCAGCTTCATGCAGGTAGCGGTCTATGTCACAGGAGCAGCGCTCATAGGCGCGGTCTGGGGCATTCCACTCAATGATATTTGGACGATCACCTACAATCTGCTGACCGGCATTAGCGTGGGTGGCGTCACAATCTCCTTTGCCGACATCCTGGAAGCCCTGTTTGTATTCATAGCAACACTCATCATCTTCCGACTGATCAAAAAGCTACTGCGCGAAACAGTTTTGCCCCAAACACGACTCGATGCGGGCGCGCAATATTCAATCGCCACAGTCTTTGGGTACGTTGGGATCATCACGGCAGTACTTCTCACCGCCACCACGCTGGGCGTCGAATTTCAGAGCCTGCTCATTATCGCAGGCGCCTTGTCGGTCGGCATTGGCTTTGGCTTGCAGAACATCGCCAACAATTTCATCTCGGGTCTCATCCTGCTCTTTGAGCGGCCAATCAAGGTTGGGGACCTGATCGAAATTGGTGACACGCTCGGCCACATAACCCATATCAATGTGAGGCGCACGGAAGTGGAGACCTTTCAGCGTGCAGAGGTGATGATTCCCAATTCTGAACTGGTGGCGACATCGGTGATCAATTGGACCCACTCTGACCGCAAGGCACGAATCGAGATCAATGTCGGTGTCGCCTATGGCTCAGACACGGAGCTTGTCAGGAAAACACTGATGGAGGCGGCTAAGAATGTAGACAAAATCGTCTCCTGGCCAAGCCCCGATGTGCTCTTTCTGGATTTTGGAGACTCAAGCCTTAACTTCCAGCTCCGTTGTTTCACGAGTGACGTTTCCTCTCGAATTACAACGTCGTCTAGCCTGCGCTTCGAAATCGACCGGCTATTCAGAGAGGCAGGGATTGAGATCCCCTTCCCGCAACGGGTCGTTCATATGGCATCGGACGCGAACAAAGCGACATAAACCGGCAAACAACTCTGCTGAAGCGACTGGCAATGAGCTGCAGAGCCCGGTATGATTCTCCTCAGCCTTTTGGCTAGGGGGTCTCTGGCAAGACAGATGGAAAAATGATGCGGTTTTCAAAGCTTACAAAACTATTCCTGACAACGATGACTGCCGTCTGGTTTGGCATCTCCGCTGCTGCAGCCGAAGAGCCCAAACTTTTGGGCAAATATTCGGACTGGGCCGCCTACAGCTATGGGTCCGGCTCCAGCCGAATTTGTTATGTCATGTCAGAGCCAAAAGAGATGCGGCCACGCGGCGCCAACCGAGGCGATGTCTTCCTGATGATAACGCACCGCCCAGGCCAAAACGTGACCAATGAAGTCTCCATGCGGGCGGGCTATCCTTTTTCTGACCGCTCCCGGCCTTTTGCCCAAATCGGTTCTGACAAGTTCCAGATGTTCAGTGGTGTTTCAGAGGGCGGCGAAAACCGGTATTGGGCATGGCTGAAGGACACCAGTGACGAAGACCGGATGGCAACCGCAATGCGCCGCGGCAGCTCCATGACGGTCAAGGGCACCTCCCAGCGGGGAACGCTCACCACAGATCGCTATTCTTTGTCCGGCATCACAGCTGCTCTCAACAAAATCGACGACAGTTGCCGCTAAAAGCCGGTCGCGTTTAGCCAAATTCATCAATTTTCAAAATACCCGTTCGAGGCAATGTCGAGAGGCAGGGTATTTTGAAGTCAATTGAACCCGACGCGCTTCAAAAAACGGCGGAAATCCGGGATTCACGAACGTGTTTAGGGTTGGCTGTCGCCAAGGTGGTGCGAGGGCTCCAGCCCGTGCTATGACGCGCCTCAGTGATACCCCGAAAGCGCCCGAGAGGGCCACGCTATGAGGGCCAAATGGCATCCATCCTCGACACCGCAAACAAAACCCGCTCCAAAAATCGCCCCCGCAAGGCGGTGAGGCCTGACGGACCTTTGTCGCTCATTGGCCTGACCCGTGAGGAGCTGGGCGATGCTCTGCGTGCTGCTGGAATTGTCGAGAAACAGATCCGAATGCGGGTGGGGCAACTCTGGAACGCCCTCTACCATCATGGGCATCAGGATTTTGCCAATGTCACGACCCTCTCAAAAGACCTGCGCATGAGCTTCGCAGAGCAATTCACGCTCACTCGTCCGGAGGTTGTCACCGAACAGATTTCAAGCGATGGCACCCGCAAATGGTTGATCCGGCTGCCTTCGACAGACCCCCGCGCACCGGCACCGGAAGTCGAAGCCGTCTACATACCCGAAGAGACCCGGGGCACACTCTGCATCTCCAGCCAGGTGGGCTGCACCCTGAACTGCACCTTCTGCCACACGGGCACGCAGAAACTTGTGCGCAATCTAACAGCTGGCGAAATTGTCGCTCAGGTGCTGATTGCCCGCGACGCGCTGGAAGAATGGCCGACGCCCCAGGAAGGACGCAAGATCACAAACGTCGTGCTCATGGGCATGGGCGAGCCGCTCTATAATTTCGACAATGTGAAGCAGGCGATGGATATCGTCTCCGATGGCGAGGGTCTCTCCATTTCGAAGCGCCGCATTACCCTGTCTACATCGGGTATTGTTCCGGAGATAGAACGCGTCGGGAATGAGATGGGGGTCATGCTCGCCATCTCACTCCACGCCGTGAACAATCCCACCCGTGACGAACTCGTACCGATCAATAAGAAATATTCCTTAAATGAGCTGTTGAAGGCCTGCCGTGAGTTTCCCGGCGTCTCCAACGCGCGACGGATCACGTTTGAATATGTGATGCTGAAAGGCGTGAATGACAGCCTTGCAGACGCGAAGGAACTTGTACGCCTGCTGAAAGGCATTCCTGCAAAGATCAACCTCATCCCGTTTAATGCCTGGCCGGGCGCGCCGTACGAGTGCTCCGACTGGGAACAGATTGAAAAGTTTGCCGAGATCGTGAACAAGGCAGGCTATGCGAGCCCCATCCGCACACCGCGCGGTCGCGACATCATGGCTGCCTGCGGACAACTGAAATCCGCCAGCGAAAAAATCAAAGCAAGCCAGACTTCCGCCTAACCTTAGAGAAGCAAAGGATGTCACATGTCGAGCCAGCACTTCACCGTCAAAGAAATCTGGCGCTACCCTGTGAAATCCATGCAAGGCGAAAAGTTAAGCGAAACCGTATTAACGGTCGGCGGCGTGCCACTGGACCGCGGTTGGGCGGTGAGAGACGAAGCAACGCAAACCATTGTCGGGGCAAAGAAGATCGGCGAGCTGCTCAACTGTTCAGCCCGCTATATCGACGGCACAAATGCTGGCGCCGTTCCGCATGTGGAAATCATGCTGGCCGACGGCAACACAATCCGATCCGATGACGAACAAGTTCATCAAAAGCTTTCCAATGCGCTTGGGCAGGATGTAACCCTTTGGCCGCTGCAGCCCGCCGACAATAAAGAGCACTACCGAACCAAGAATGCACCGGAGGATATGGAAGCGGAAATGCGTGCCATCTTCGCCCTTGAGCCAGGTGAGCCTCTGCCAGATTTCAGCGCCTTTCCGCCAGATGTGCTCGGCGAGCTGATGGAATTCGCCACACCTGTTGGCACTTATTTTGACGCCTTCCCCCTCGACATCCTGACAGAGGCATCGCTCCGACATCTTCAGACGCTTACCCCTGACGCGGTGCTAGATGTGCGCCGCTTTCGCCCGAACATTCTCGTTGGCGACAGCGACAATATGAGCGGCCTTGAGGAAGCAAAATGGATCGGCCGACCTGTCACCATCGGCAACGCCAGAATTGACGCGGTGATGGAATGCCCGCGCTGCATCATGACCACTCGCGCGCAAGGAGATCTGCCCCGCGACGCCTCAATCATGCGGGCCATGGTGGCTCACACCGCCCAAAACCTCTCCATCTATTGCAACATCTCAAAGCCCGGTCGGGTCGCAGAGGGCGACACAATTACGCTAGGCTGAGACTAATGATTGGCCGCCCACTCAATCGCGGTTTCCATACGGTCATTGCCCCAGAACAGCTCGTCACCAACGGTAAAACTCGGCGCACCAAAAAGGCCCATGTCCCAGGCACGGTCCGTCTGTGCTTTTAAGCGATCCTTGTTTTCAGGCGCATAGGACTTCTGCGTCACCGCAGCAGGGTCCTGACCAAACCTGGCCAAAAGCTTCTCAATGACCGCATCATCTGAGATGACCAGCCCGTCCACAAAATTAGCGCGATAGACAGCCCGCACAAAGTCCGGTCCCCAACCTTCCTCCATGCCGAGTAGGGCCACACGGGCGGCTTTCAATCCGTTCTGAGGGAAAATCGACGGCTTGTTGAACGCGATACCATCTCCCTCGCAAATGCGCGCCATATCCCGCCACATATAGCGGCCCTTCTGCTCAAACACGTTGAAGGGGGAATCGGTGAGGCCCTGCTTCCCAAGCAGAGGCCCAAGCAAAAACGGACGCCAGATCACCTCAACACCTGCCGCAGCCGCCACCTTCTCCACCCGCATAGACGCGGGGTAGGAGTAAGTGCTTGCAAACTCAAACCAAAATTCAACAACACCCATGTGTTATTCACCTGTTCTCTTTCGCGCTCACGCAAACGCTTGTTTCTTGTTGCCTGGCACTCTATCAAACGCGGTTCGTGAAACCACACAGAGCATTTCCATCTGAAGTGGATACCGGTTCAGCGGCTCGGAAATGCGACCAACAAAAGGATAGAGGGTTCATCAAATTCAATCTTAAGATGAACCACTCTTAGATCTCCATGCCGCCTCTCCGCCAGTTCGCCGAACATCCGCAGCGTCAGAAGCTGAATGATGAAGTGCATTCGCGCCCACCTGCAGACGTGCCAGGCGCCCTCATCTGTTCGCATCTGGCATTTGTTACGGGCGAGAACGGCCATGCAGAAGAGAAGGTCTCACTCAGGTCCTTGGCCAGTCTGTTCGGCGCCGCCATTCCTGACAGTTTCGGCAATCACCTGACGCTGGATCTCGGCCCCTTTCAACTCACCTGGGAGCGGCACACCGAATTTTCGACCTACACATTCTTCGAACATCTAGACGAAACGGGAAATGTTGGAGATCGGTTCGCCCATGCCCCTGTTGCCCGTATCCCGGACAGATGGCGCGAGCAAATAAAGGGAGAGTTGCTGGTCGCCATTAATCTCGTCGTGATCGAAAAGCCCGCTGACAAAACCTCTGATCTGCTCAGCACCGTGTTTGGTGACAACACCCTTGTCGGGGGATCGCTCGCGGGCGGTGGGGCCGCAGCCTGGACCGATCTCACCCTCGACGCACATGGCTGCTCGCGCATTCTGGTCGCCAATGAGAACCTCAAACCAGGACGCACCGGACGACTTGTCCAGCGCCTGCTCGAAATCGAAACCTATCGAATGATGGCGCTCATGGCCTTTCCTCTGGCCCGCGCCATCGCGCCAGAGATTTCTGACATGGAGCAGGAACTTGCGACCATTGCCGGTGAGACAACCAACATCACCACCTTAGCGGATGAGCAACACCAGCTGAGCCAATTGACAGCGCTCGCTGCCCGCATCGAAACCATGACCGCACGGACAGATTTTCGTTTCTCCGCGTCGCGCGCCTATCACGCTTTGGTCGAAGAGCGTATTGCGGATCTCGACGAATCCAAACTTTTAGGAATTCAACAACTTGCCACCTTCATGGACCGCAGACTGAGCCCAGCCATGCGAACCTGCGCGTCGGTGGCGAGCCGCCTTGATAAACTGTCAGAGCACATATCCCGCGCCTCTGGATTGCTGCATACCCGTGTCGAAATTGCCGTGCAGGAGCAGAACCAAAGCCTGCTTGCGTCGATGGAGTCTCGCGTGCGCATGCAAACGCGCCTCCAGGAAACAGTTGAAGGTCTCTCCGCCGTCGCCATTTCCTACTATCTGCTCGGCATCGTAAACTACATGCTGAAAGCTGCGGCCAAAGTAGGCAGTCCCGTCGACCCAACGCTGGCAACCGGCATCGCCGCCCCTTTTGTGATCGGCGCGGTCTATTACGGTGTGCGCCAAGTGAGAAAACGCCTTACCCGCGCCAAATGAAATAGGTGATCGCTGTCGCGGCCAATGCCAGCAAGGCGAGCAAGGCAAACGCGCTGACAAACGCGAAAACCCCCATTAGAAATCCAACAAGCGGATACAACACCAGCCAAGAACTGTGCGACAGCGCATATTGCGCAGCAAAGAGTTCAGCGCGATGAGAGCTATCTGCTGCACGGGTAATGACACGACCCACTGGGGTCATGGAAAGAGCCGTGCCAAATCCAAGCAAAGCCCAGGTAAGAACAAAATAATCGAAGGCGGGCGTCCCGACAGAGAGTGCCAATGCAAGCGCAACTGTCACCCCGCCCGCCAACATGGCGTTGAGGTCACTAAGAGTGCCGAGCAATTTCGGAAGCAACAAGGCCGCAAGAATTGACCCGACACCGAAACCCGCCATCGCATAAGCAACCTGCGGATCTGCTAGACCCAGTCCGTCTTTGACATAGAGAACTGTCGCCACAATTGCTGTCGCACTCCCCGCGGCTATAGCGAAGTAAAGCGTGAAGACGCCCGTGAGCTCCCTGCTGGCGAAATAGAGGCGGAGACCGCGTGTAATTTTTGCAAATGGTCTGGGCTCCTCCGTCCCCACTCCATATTCTGGCTGCGGCAGGCGCCCGATGCACAACAGTAGCGCCGAGACAAGAAAGGCGACCGCATTGAGTTCAAACAGAAGATCAAAAGCCGCAAAGCCCAGGAAGAAAGCCGCCAGCAAGGGGCTTGCGATATTTTCCAAATCAAATGCAATCCGGTTATAGGAAAGCGCCTTCGTATACTGCTCCTCGTCTGGCAGAACATCCGGGATCGTTGCCTGAAAGATCGGATTGAAAGCCCCCTCCGCCGCTGCAATAACCGCAACAAGGACGTAGACCTGCCAGGACGCATCGATGAATGGATAGAGAGCGACGAGGGCGGCTCGAAAAAGATCGATGAAGGCCAATAAAGCTCTGCGGGAAAACCGGTTGGCAAAAGCGCCTGCAATCGGCGCCACAATCATCTTAACCACCATTTTGAGCCCGAGCGCGCCGCCGAGCACGAGACCAGCCGCAGCAGGATCCAGCTCATAGACCAAAAGCGCGAGCGCCACGGTTGTGAGCCCCATGCCGATCAAAGCAAGAGACTGAGCCGCAAAAAGCCGCCGAAAAGTGGAATTTCTTAAAGGTGAAAGGCCGGACATCCCCCCTAGATACCTGATTGAGCTCAAAGAACAAGCAAGACCGCCAAATCTCACCGTCTGCGACTGTCACAGCGCTTGCGAGGGTTCTTGAATTGCCTATAGTGCGCGAAAATCACCATCCTTTAAGGCTGGAACCCAAAAGCGGGATTTATCATGAGCGACATTAACAAGGTCGTGCTCGCCTATTCAGGCGGCCTCGACACCTCGATCATTCTGAAATGGCTGCAAGACGTTTATCAGTGCGAAGTTGTGACTTTCACAGCTGACCTCGGCCAGGGCGAAGAGCTGGAGCCTGCCCGCAAAAAGGCAGAAATGCTGGGCATCAAGGAAATCTACATTGAGGATCTGCGCGAAGAGTTTGTGCGCGATTATGTCTTCCCCATGTTCCGCGCGAACGCACTCTACGAGGGTGTTTACCTGCTCGGCACCTCGATTGCTCGGCCGCTTATCTCCAAACGTCAGATCGAGATCGCTGCCGCAACGGGCGCCCAGGCTGTCTGTCACGGAGCAACCGGTAAGGGCAACGACCAGGTGCGGTTCGAGCTTGGCTATTACGCGCTCAACCCGGAAATCAAAGTCATCTCTCCTTGGCGCGAATGGGACCTTAATTCCCGGACCAAGCTGATCGACTATGCCGAGAAGCATCAGATTCCAATCGCGAAAGACAAGCGCGGGGAAGCTCCTTTCTCTGTGGACGCAAACCTTCTGCACATCTCCGCCGAAGGCAAAGTTCTCGAAGACCCGGCCGAAGAAGCACCGGAATATATTTACAGCCGGTCTGTCTCGCCCGAAGAAGCACCCGACAAACCGACCTATATCGAAATTGGCTTTGAAAAAGGCGACGCAGTCTCGGTCAATGGCGCGTCCATGAGCCCTGCGACACTCCTTACCAAACTCAATGAATATGGCGGGGCCAACGGCATTGGGCGCCTCGACCTTGTCGAGAACCGCTTCGTTGGCATGAAGTCTCGTGGTGTTTACGAAACACCGGGCGGCACCATCCTGCTCTCTGCCCACCGGGGTATTGAGTCGCTCACCCTTGACCGGGGTGCGGCACATCTCAAAGACGAACTGATGCCACGCTACGCGGAGCTCCTCTACAATGGCTTCTGGTGGAGCCCTGAGCGGGAAATGCTGCAAGCGCTCATCGACACCAGCCAGGAATGTGTGACCGGCTCTGTCCGCATGAAGCTCTATAAAGGATCGGCAACCGTAGTCGGCCGGTCTTCCCCCTATTCCCTGTACTCCGAAGAACATGTGACGTTTGAAGAGGACACGGTCTACGACCAGCGTGATGCGCAAGGCTTTATTAAGCTGAACGCCTTACGCCTGCGTCTCCTCCAAGCCCGTAACAACCGGATCAAATAATGCGTATCGACGAAATCCCCATTGGCGCCAATCCCCCATACGACCTCAACGTCATCATCGAGGTTCCCCACGGTGGCCATCCAGTAAAGTATGAACTCGACAAGGCGTCCGGCACGCTGTTCGTGGATCGCTTCATGCACACAGCCATGAACTATCCTTGCAATTATGGTTTCGTGCCGCACACACTGTCCGATGATGGTGACCCGGTGGACGTACTTGTGGTGAGTCGCATTCCCGTGGTGCCCGGCGCTGTTATTCGTTCGCGCCCCATTGGGGTTCTTTTGATGGAAGATGAAGCCGGTCAGGACGAGAAGATCCTCGCCGTGCCCGTCGATGCGCTCAACCCCTACTACAAGGAAGTCTCATCTTACCGGGACATGCCAAAAATTCTACTCGACCGCATTGCCCACTTCTTCGATCACTATAAGGATCTGGAAGAAGGAAAATGGGTGAAGGTGGAACGCTGGGGCTCTGCTGAAGAAGCCATGGACCTGATCCGCAAAGGCATCGCCGCCGCTAAGAAATAGGCACGCCTTCATGACAAACAAAAGCCGGCTTCATTGAGGCCGGCTTTTTTGTGCGTGATCAAGCCAATCCCTTACCCATCTGCCGACAGAGCAAGCACCCGGCTGATTTCGGTGAGCGACCGTCCGCTCTCTTTCCGCCAAAGATTGAAAGCGTCCTGAGTAGCCTTGAGCGCTTTTTTGGACGTCGGTGCCTTATCCACCACACCCGCCTGCTTCAAAGCGGCCACAACAGAGGACGACATGATCCAGCTGTCAACTCCGGAAAACCGCAGGAAATATTGAGCAGACCCACCGGAGAGATAACTCCCGCGTTTCTTCAAAACCTCCAGAAGATCGATGTAGTTTTCAGGCTTGGAATTGGCAAAAAACGCACCGGCACTGCCATGCTCCTGCACAAGCTCTGTGACCAGCCGCGCATTTGTGATCGTGGCTTTGATCTTCGCGCCATTGCGCACGATGCGTTTGTCAGAAACCAGACGTTCCAGATCTTCATCCGCATAAAAGGCAACCCGCGGCGGAACAAAGCCCTCAAACGCCTCCTCAAATCCGGACCACTTATTGTCGATCACTTTCCAGGAAAACCCCGCCTGAAAAACAGCCCGAGTCATGCCAGCAAGCCACCGGTCATCGGGTATCTT
>Ga0316209_1003030_pt1 | contig 12157 bp, 7 predicted proteins | sample 6monopyrite_MG_FD_204945 | JGI IMG/M metagenome (GOLD analysis project Ga0316209, IMG submission 204945) | Microbial mat bacterial communities from mineral coupon in-situ incubated in ocean water Damariscotta River, Maine, United States -... | ecosystem: Environmental > Aquatic > Marine > Coastal...
CATTAAGCTTAATGTTTTTTCTACCGCCTAAACGTTCAACTTCTTTTTCTTGTATTACTCTTAGTAGCTTTGCCTGAAGCGAGACATCCATTTCCGATATTTCATCTAATAGCAAGGTACCGTTCTGCGCCTGTTCGAATTTACCTGGCGTAGTTTGATGCGCACCCGTAAATGCACCTTTCTCGTAACCAAACAAAACGGCTTCAAGCATATTTTCTGGTATAGCCGCACAGTTGATTGCAACAAATGGCTGATCCGCACGCATTGACTGATCATGAATAAACTGAGCAAAAACCTCTTTACCAGAACCACTTTCGCCACTTAGCAATACGGTTGCCTCACTCTGCGCAACTTTACTTGCTAATAGCTTAAGCGATTGCATTTTTGAATCTTCTGCAAGCAGTTCTGTTTCATACCTAACTGCCGTTTCAGCCGGCATTAAACGCTGAATGACATCTTGTAATGCCTCTACTTCAAACGGCTTAACTAAGTAATCTGCTGCACCCAGGCGCATAACATCTACCGCCTTTTCAATACTTGCATATGCAGTCATCACTACAACTGGCAAGTCTGGCTGCTTTTGTTTAATTTTGTCTAATAGCTCAATACCATCCATAGGCTGCATCTGTACATCGGTAATAACTAATTTAAATTTATACTCACTTAATCGTGATAAAGCGGCTTGCCCATGTTCTGCACAAATCACTGAGTAACCTGAAAGTTCGCAGGTATCACAAATTGCTTCACGTAATTGAGGATCATCTTCAACAACTAGAATATCGATAATTGATTGTGTATTTTTATTCATTTTATTTCTCCGACGAACCCGATTGTTTTTTAGAGGCTGATTTATGGTTCATTGAGATTTTGTTAATTTCAGAATCGAAAGTTTTTCTTTGACCACTGGCTATAAACTGCTCACCCCTATTTATGGGAAGGCAAACATAAAAACTTGCTCCATTGGCTGGCTGTGAACGCACGACTAAATCACCATGATGAGCCTGCACTATAGACTGCGCTACTGCCAGGCCTAAGCCGGTGCCTTTTTCGCGTTGTGTATAAAATGGTTGGAATATTTTTTCCTGCTGCGCTGCACTTAAACCCGGACCATTGTCACGCATGACTAACATGAGGTATTCTTTTTGCTGATAGACTTCGAGCTCTATTTTACAAGTCTCGGCAACACAGGCTTCCATCGCATTTTCTGCCAAATTCATTAACACACTAACCAGTGCATCTAAGCTACCAGTTAATTGAAGATCATTAAGTTGACTAATAATTGAAAGCTTGGAGTGACTTTCTCTTAAACGATGTTCAATACGGGTATTAAATGTAACGAGTAGTTCGTCTAATAAAAATTTCTGTTCTGCAAACTCACCACCTTTTGCATACATCAACATATCGTTAATTAATTTTTCTAAATAACGCAAGCTGGTGCGTACTTTATCAACGGCTTTATTTTGCGGATTATCAGCTGTAGAAAAATGGTTTAGCTGTGAGGCATACAAAACAGCCGAAGCAAGAGGTGTACGTAATTGATGCGCTAGTGCAGCTGCCATTTGCCCCATCGCCGCTAAGCGATTATGCCTATTGGCTAAATCTTCAAGCATGCGCTGCTCACTAATATCATCCAGTAAAATAACTTCACCTTGATGATTTTCTAGCGCTTGTTTTTTTAAACGTAAAACACGACCAGATTTTAAATGTAGCTCCTGATCTGTTTGGCGTGAAACGCTGTGGCTATATACACGCTTCCAAAGTTTGGATGTTAATGTTTGTTCTAATAAAAATTCGGCGACTGGATTAGCTGTTTGTATAACGCCTTTTTCATCAACAAGCAGCACACCCGCTGGCATGGTGTTGAGCACCGCCTCTAATTGATTGGCTATTTGCTCTTTTTCAGCCAGCTGCTTTATTCCGGCTTCTTGAGCAGACTCTAATTGCCCACTTAATTCAGATGCTCGCTTGTCAAATCGTTTATATGACTGCTCAAGCTGATCTGACAATTTTCCAAATTTTTCAAATGCCACCATAAGCTGGTTGGGATCTGATACATTTAGCTGACTATCTATTGCGGTTGCCTGTACTGGTGCTTGCATGACGTGTTTGTGTCGCTTTTATTCACTTACCAGTAGTTGAGCATATATTGTGCCAGTATTATATTTACATATATTTCAATTAGTTAGAAGTGGTGCGGCAAGCTTGAGTCAATATTATGGCTTAGGAGGAGCTGCTTTGCCGTTGGTCGATCACCTACAACAAAACATAATTTGACAGCCCTGACAGGGCAAATTAATTGGCCAATACAAACAAAAAGAATAAAGGCAGATATTGCTTAAGAATTATTGATGCCGTATTTTTTGAGTTTTTCAACCAGTGTAGTACGGCGCATTTTTAGTAGCTTAGCTGCGTGTGCCACCACTCCACCGGTACTGTTCAAGGCCTGCTTAATAAGATTAATTTCCATATTGGCTAAATGCTCTTTTAAATCCAGCCCTTCTTCACCCATTTCTACAGAAGCATTGCCATCCGGCGTAATAGCTGTTCCAGCTAATCCCGCAGATATTCTTTCTGGTAAGTTTGCAGGTAATTTTTCTGGCGCGCTCTGTGGTGAATCACCTAATAAGTCATCATCTTCATCATCCAAATCCGCGAACATTAATGTAGGATTAAAAGGTGGCTTAGATGCTTGCACTTTTTTCTGCGACGAGACACACCCAGGCGTTTGATACTTTGGTGGCAGGTGCTGCACATCAACAATGCTATCAGGATATAAAATCGATAAGCGCTCAACTAAATTAGATAGCTCACGCACATTGCCCGGCCAGGAATACTGGCTCAGTGTTTCAGTCGCCGCAGCTGTTAAGCGTACGGAACCACGCTCATCAGCTTCTAATTTATCAATTTGGTCTTGCAGTAAGAATGGTACATCTTCGAGACGCTCTCGCAATGATGGCAACTCTATGGGAAATACATTTAAGCGATAAAACAGGTCTTCACGAAACTTACCATCTTTTATATTGGCTTCCAAATTACGGTGTGTCGCTGCAAGGATACGTACATCAGCAGCAATACTCTTATTGCTGCCAACGCGTTCAAAGGTGCGCTCTTGTAATACACGTAGAAGTTTCACCTGCATCGGCAAACTCATGTCACCGATTTCATCGAGGAACAAAGTACCTTTTTCCGCCAGTTCAAAACGTCCCTGGCGCGAACTAATTGCACCCGTAAACGCCCCTTTCTCGTGACCAAATAATTCGCTTTCTAATAAGTCACTGGGAATTGCGCCACAGTTGACAGGAACAAAGCCACCTTTACAACGATTAGATAGCGCATGAATATTTCGTGCGACAACTTCTTTACCCGTACCCGATTCACCTAGCACCAATACACTGGCATCTGTTTTAGCCACCTGTTCTATCATGGTACGCACGTATTGAATCGCCGGGCTGCTGCCACCCAACTTAGGGATACTGTTGACCTGTTTTTTAACTGTTTCGGTATTTACTGTAGATGATTGATCACCTGCCAATTGCAACGCACTAGATACCGGCTCATACTTTAGCGGCATCTCTAAATACGCTAATACCTGATCATATTGGCTTTGGTATTTATCGAAATTAACTTTATTTTGATTAAACAGAATAACCGGAATGGCAGATGGTTTAATTAGAGTTAATGCTTTTTGCCGTGCGTCTTCATTTTGAAACTCGCCCAATAATACTGCTGTAAAGTCACTGCTATTAAGCGCGCCACTTAGTGCATCCAGGTCATTTATATAAAAAGTATTGAAGCCCATAAAGCCCATTAGAGACTTAATTTCATTAAAGAGAGAAATATTATCTTCAACGAGTAAAATACTGGGCTGGGAAGAACTGTCAGACATAATGGTCCTGCTTAATCATCATTTGTGATAGAGATTAAAGCAGTTTATACCCAAATGTCAAAATTTTGTCTCTTTAAATTTCTTTTAAATTCAAAAACTTATTAAAGATAACCAGGGGAGCCAGGGGGTGAGTAACTAATAATTTTTATTTTTGCATGTCATGATAGGCATGAATTGCCTGACGATTGCTTGAAAGCTGTGAAGCACTACTACTAAGCTCAGATTGCTTAGACTGCCCACCTTGAATAATTTCATTATTGGTGTGTAGCATTTGCTTAATTTCAGAGGCTATATCTTCGGCCTCAGCGGGGGAAACCGGTGTTTCAAAATAGTCCTTTAACATCTGTTGACGCTGCGCTTCCAGCGAGCTCATAGATTCCCATTCTTCGCTTGCAAACATCTGCTTTAACTGTTGAGTTAATTGCAAAATATTTTGCCATTGCTGCTTACGATCTAGTTCACTGGGCATAATAACCTGACTTTGCTTTATGTCTGAGACATTAGTTTATCTAATGCCACTTTATTCAGCCTACTAAAAATAACTACTTTTCAATTGTTTCTATTTTTGCAGTATTACGAATTTCCTGAGGAATAGCCATCCAGCCAGAACGGATTTCACCAATCAGTGAAAGCACTTCATCAATTTTATCCGCATTGTTATCTACATTGGCAACTAATAACTGGCGTTGCATATAATCATAAAGTGATTCAAGATTTTCAGCAATCTCACCACCTGCCTTCATATCCAATGATGTACGCAAACCATCAAGTATTGAAATAGCACGGCTAATATTTTCACCTTTTAAAGCAATATTATCTTGCTTCATATGCATTTTAGCCATGTTCAGGCGTTCCATAGCACCGTCAAATAACATTTGTATTAATGTATGTGGGTCAGCATTTTCAACTGAAGCTCGGACACTAACGCCTTTATACTGATTCATTGCTGCTGAAGTTTGCATACCAGATTTCCTACTGTTTTTGTCGGTGAGATCAGTCATTACCTATATATAGCAAGTTTAAATAGATAAAGACATTTAAACTAAATATCGACTGATGAGCGGAATACTTTAGCGATTAAGCCTATTCAATCGAACTATTTTTTAGAAACGCCAATAGTTGGTAAAGATTCAAGCTGTTGCGTTAAAAAACTACTGGTTGTGGTTAACTGGCTAACAATAAGTTCCATTGCAGTAAATTGTGCGCGCAAGCGTTTTTCAACTGAGACTAATCTCAAACCTAAGGCTTCTCGATCTTCTTCTATTCTTTCAATACGCGACTTAATTGAATCACTTGTCGAACTCAATAAACCATCTGATTTTAAAAGTCCATCCAAATACGAACCCAGGCGATCAGCGTAACCACGATTAAAATCAACCGAGCCTCGAGTACCCAGTGTAGTACCCGTAATACTTAATATTAATCCACTCGCATTACCAGTACCGGTTAACAACTGTCCATTGCCACTCGCCTCAACACCCCCAATGGTTCCGGCAACATCCGTACCGCTAGTAGAAGTTGCACTGCCACCAACAAGATCCGTCATGCCCGTACCACCGGTTATTTCAACATTTGATACCGAACCATAACGCTGCGACTCAATGGAAAAAATACCGCCACTTTCAGTAACTCGAACTGAAACACCGGAATTAGAAAATGTACTCGCATCATTAATTTTTGATTGTAACTCAGATGCAAGCTCACTCGCAGTATAGGTGCCGGCGGTTAAATTGATGGTTGCCTGAATACCATCAATTGTTAAAGCAAGACCATCATTACTAGCCGTCGCAATCGTTAAATTTGCAGCTGAAGAGCCCACTAACACGCCACGACTAGCTGCTGTTGTGATATTGACGTTATAATCACCCACCTGCGTGTTTTCGCTTGAACCTGTAAATGTAACACCGGCATCGCTGGTTACACCGTGAGCAGAAAACAGCGAAGCAAAACGATCAAAATCGCTCTCTAATTTGCTATTCAGTGTTTCGCTATCAATATTTAAACGTCCTGTTTTACTATCAGTAGTCACACCTATTTCAGCTAAAATAGTTAAGGCTTCGCCTACTTCACCCACCGGGTCACTTATTAAACGTCGTACGGTATTAGTAATACCCCGCGTAATCGCATCACCATTTAATGTTCCGGCTTCCTGGGTTTCAGCATTGTATTCAGTTAACTGGTTAGTAAGGTCGACAAAACCATTATAACTACTCACAAAACTATTAATTGCCGATGATACTTTACCTTTATCCAGGCTCACACTCACATCAGCACTACCCGCTTGTTTTAAGTTAATAGTGGCAGATTCAATTGCTGTGGTAACAGTATTGCTGGCACTTGTTATACCGATACCATTAATTGTGAATGACGCATCTACCGCAGCAACTGTTTGTGAAATATTGGTTGAAGTATCATTGAATGAAAGCAATGACAAACCGGAGGCATTTGAATCATCCGAGTCATTATCATCTACAGAAATTTGTATGCCATTTTCCTCACCGGTCGTGTCCGAGGCTATGGCCAGGCGATAAAACTCACCATCAAAAACGAGTGATGCCGTAGCGCCAATATCTGCCTGATTAATAGCATCACGCACACCTGCTAAGCTACCGTCAGTAATAGTGACTGTTTTACTCGACTGATCCGGATTTTGCGTAAAGCCAGAATAAGTATCGGTACCCGAATTGTAATCATTGGTACCGAATTTAAAAGTTAATGTACCTGTACCCAGTACATCGGTTACATCGGTAAATTGGGCGTTAGCCAGTGTGGGATCGGTGGATAATTTATGTGTTTCGGCAAGTGTAGTAACCTCAATATCGTAATTCGCTTTGCCTGTTTGCCCATTGCCGGTTACCGTTAAAACATCAGTATCGCTACTAGTAATAGTACGACCTTGAAAACTTGAGGGATTTTTTAATGCCGATAAGGAAGATTGCAGTGCAGACAGGCTGCCTTTAATAGAGCCATAGCCACTTAATTTTACCTGTAGACCCGCTTCATCTTTACTCAGGCGTATAGACGGAGCCTCTGCTTCCGCAGCTAGTAGTTGATCTACGAGTCCATTGATATCTAACCCGGAGCCAATTCCAGGTGCAGTAATATTAGCCATCTGATCCTCACATTACATCTTGATAGACAGGGCTATGCGAAAACAGTGCCAAATTAGGCCTGATCTGAAAAAAGCAGTCCTTCTGTTGTAGCGCTACTCTCTACATCTTGTGCTTCAAGCAAACGACGAGCCAGGGCCAATACTTCTTTAGAAGGAAATTCTCGGATAGTTTCTTTTGTCTCAGTATCAATAACACTAACAACAGTGCGCCCCAGGGGCAATGCTTCATCAACACGAAACTGCAACTCACGACTGACATTTTGCAAGTATGCATTTATATCACTCACCGCCTGATTTACATCATCCGGTGCAGCAGCCTCAATCGCATCGGCAGCTGCTTGCCGACTTTCTGTCGTCGCTTGTTGCCGAGCGGCAGCTTCAGCCTGCTGAGCCTCTACTGTAGCATTATTATTTTCCGCCTCAACGACAGAAGGCCCCTTTTCAGGACCAACTTGAGCTCGGTTTGAACTAACCGATGCCGATATATTAATAGACATAATATCTACACCTCTTTCGAGTTAAAGGTAAAAGCTTGGCCAGGCTGTAAGGCCTAACCAAACACTTACTAATAGCTCTTAACTTATTGCAACAGTGATAATACTAACTGGGGTAACGAGTTAGCTTGAGACAAGATAGAAACACCCGCCTGTTGCAATATCTGGTTACGCGTTAGAGCAGCTGTTTCAGCAGCAAAGTCAGCATCAAGGATACGAGATCTCGCAGCACTTAAGTTCTCTGTTGATGTTGCGATACTTGAAACAATTGATTCAAAACGGTTTTGAATCGCACCAAGCGATGCCCGACTGCTGTTGATATTGGTTAGTGCGCTATCTACCGAGGCTATGGCTGAATTTGCACCTGCTACAGTAGAAATATCCGTATTCGCAATGGTAGTACCGGCTAATACCGCTGTTGTAGTACCAGCAGTTAGGCCTGCATCAGCTACATTTGTACCGCCAATTACCAAGTCTTCATTAGTACCTACTACTGTTACATTACCGTAGTAGGTCGCTGCACCTGCACCACCAACTAAGCCTTCAGCACCAGCTGAATCAGCACCACCTTGAGTTAATACAATATTACTACCGTCATCTTTAGTGATAGACAAGTTACCACCTGTAAATGACGATGTATAACCGGCTAACGCATTGATTTCTGCCGCCACTTCAGCACCTGTAATAGTGCCGTCTGATCCTGCAGTTGCGAAGCTAAGCGCGTTGCCATCAACATCCAGTGTAAAGTCTGGCGCAACGATACCTACTGCTGGCGTACCCGTTGCTGTAGATGTACCGAAAGCAAAAGGTGTACCTGTCGCATTATTTGCAATAGTGAATGTAGCGGCTGTACCGTCAGCTTTTGCTAATACCAAATCGTTAGTAGCAAAAGAACCACTGGTGATACTGTAGCCTAAGCCAGGAGTTGTAAGCAAGAATGCATCCAAACCAGCCTGTACTTCTGCATCAGTAACCGTACCACCAACACTTGAAGCCTCTGAATAAATAGCATTGCCATCAAGAGTGATTGCAAATGCACCATCAGCTGCTGCTACAGAACCGTTAGCAACTGTATTAGTACCTGTAGCGAAGTCAGCGCCAGCAAAACCACCTGCTGTTCCACTGCTTGCATTAACAACAATTACATCAAAATCCTGACCATCTGCCCTTGTAAATGCCAGGTCACCACCAGCAGCTGTACCCGAAACGGTATAACCTGCTGCAGCAATAGCCGCTGCATTGGTAGTACCAATCCCAGTATCAACCTCTGCCGCTGTTGAATCGTCACCAAGAGCTGCCGATGTGAATGAGAATGCAGTAGTTGTAGTACCGCCAGTATCCAGCGTTATGCTGTATTCCTCAGCACCCGCACCAGCTACTGAAGTAGTAAACACACCACCTACTCCTGAAGTATTAGCTGCTAGAGCCGTATCACCAAACGCACCGTCAGTAATCGCACCAGTCGCTAAACTAGTCGGAGTTGCAGGCACGCCCGCTGTACCAACTGAATCAGCAAAGGCAATGGCCGTTTGTACATTTGTTGCTGTTGCAGAGACATTAGTACTAGTTGCTGAAACTGCATTGGCAATAGCCAATGCATCTTGTGCAACTGCGCCTACATCATTACCGTTTACGATTAACTCACCAGCAGTCAATGCACCGGCTACTGTTGTACCCGCAGCTGGTGAAGCCGTCAACACCTGACCAAGAGCCGAAGTACGTGCGCTTGAGATATTAGCTACGCTTACTGTTTCGCCTGCGTTTGCACCTACCTGGAATTGCTGTGCAGAGAATGAACCATCAAGTAGTTTAACGCCGTTAAACGCACTGGTTGAAGCTACACGATCGATTTCAGAAACCAGCTGAGATACTTCTAACTGAAGTGCCGCACGATCTGACTCTGAGTTTGTTGCGTTAGCAGACTGTACCGCCAGCTCACGAACACGTTGTAAGTTATTTGTAATCTGTGCAAGGTCACCTTCAGATGTTTGCGCTAGTGAAATACCATCACTTGCGTTACGTGATGCCTGTGTAAGGCCTCGAATCTGTGTAGTGAATCGTTCTGAAATCGCAAGGCCCGCTGCGTCATCTTTTGCACTGTTTATACGTAAACCAGAAGATAGACGTTGTAGTGATGTTTGTAAGTCACCTTGTGAGCTGTTCAAATTACGCTGAGCATTCAGCGATGATACGTTGGTATTAATCGTTTGAGCCATGATGTCTCTCCTGGTTTTCAGTCGCTTATCAAGCAGACTGAAAAGGTCTGTACTTGTTAAAGCAAATTACATTCAATTTGTTCTCAATAATGTTATCGACCATTCCACAAATACCTTTAATAAAACTTTACAAAAAATAACTACCACCAATTTAATGTAAGCCTTTGTTTTTTATATAGAAATTAATATTATATTTTTCTAATATAAATTTATTTTAAAAATAAAGTGATAAATATGAGTATAGAAGATTAGATATATGTCTGTTTATGAGGGCTTTTGAGGGACTATTTGGGAACAGCAGCCGAATACCACCCATTTACAGGTGTTTACATACACATCACTGTCCCGTTAAGTTTTTATAAATTGGGCGATAACGCCATACAACCAAGCTGAACTATTTATTAAATTATTTAGACATGAAACTCAACGACTATGGACTGAAAGTCCATAGGTTGACGACAGAGGACTAAAAGTCCTCTCTTATACAATACCACTCACAATACATTTTATTAACTGCACTAAAATTTAATCAATTTGTAGGGTGGATCAAGCGCAGCGAATCCACCAGAATTGAGTCGTGATATAGGTGGATCCACTGCGCTTGATCCACCCTACTTTTCTTGAAAAGAGTTCAACTATCATTAATACATGTGTAGCAGCTAAAGCCTTGCACTAAAGTGCATAGTTTTAACTAGCGTCCTGGGACAATAAAAAACAAACCTTCGTCATACCTGCGAAGGCAGGTACCCAGTGCCGTCGGCTTTTCAGAGCCGCTAGATTCCTGCCGACCCAGGAATGACAGATTAACGGGACAGCATAATGCCTGCTTATGAGTACCTAGGAGATAATAATGGGTGCGACAATCGACTATCAGCCACTTACCGGCTATTACTCACATATATATAGGTAGGACATGAATAGTAAAACTAGGAATGAGTAAAGGTGAGGTGAAACTCACTTAGCCTAATATTGGCAAACAACCCACGAGAGCCTAGCGAGGGTACGCACAAAGGAATAAGCCGTACTTGAATAGAGCCTTCGAGAGAAGACGGATATTATATAAACTGAAACAGGCTTAGGGATTGTACTTTCACAAAGGTTTGTTGCGCCACTTGCAATGCCGTTGTTTGATAGGTTAATCGACTAATAGCTTCTGCTAAATCGACATCCACAATCTCTGAGCGCACCCCTTCTAGCTTTACTGAACGTGCCTCGTTTTCTGTTGATTGGCTTTCTATTGAATTAAGCCGCCCACCAACGCTTGTTTGCGCATTAAGAATGCTGTCCATTGCTCTATCTAAATTATTTAGCGCATTATCAATTTTTTGAGACAATAAATTACTTGCTGGCGTACCCGCAACAAAAAAGCTTGAGTCACCCACCACTGCCGCTGAAATGCTTGCACTAGATAAAGATGTATTGCCATTCGGTGATATTTGCATCACCGCATCTCCGCCACCGGTATCGGTAAGGTTACTTAAAGTTAGGTTGCTCGTGTTTTCACCATTCCCACCGGATGTACGAAAATCGAATGCATTGGTTGCGGCATTGAATTCAAAGGTTACACTTAATCCGGGCGTTGAGCCGTTTAGAGTATAAGTATTGTCACCATTATCGATGGCGCCAGCGGTTACTATACCTGCTGCAATATTGGCTGCCGTTGCTGCATCGGTGGCACCTGCGGTAGCGGCTACATTTAATGTTTGCCCATCAAAATCAATATCAAAGCCAATTCCATCACCAATGACAAAATTATTTGCTCCGTAGGCACCACCAAAGCTACCACTTAGATCACCCGTACCCGGCTGATCTAATTCACGCACCAGATCGCTCAGGGTTGTAAACACATCCTGATAACGGCTCGCTTTTACAGTGAACTCGTCACCTGCAGCGGGGGCATTTGAAATTTCAATTTCCATTCCATCAAATGTAATGCTGCCACCATCTGTGTAAGCTCTTGGGCTGGGAAGTACAGGAGCACCTAATGATTCATTAAATACTTCAAAGTTATTCGCATCAATAAAACGAATGGTGTAATCATTATTTATAAAAGCCGTACGATCCTGCACTGAGCCTGTACTTATTTTCCCCGTGCCCACATTTGTGCGCGCGACATCAACTGCAAAATCACCATTGCCTGTGCGTACCAACTGAAAAATATCTGCACCGGAATCACCGGCTGTTACATTCCGACTTGCACTAATGCGCATGGACTGCTGGCCCTGGTCGCCATTAAATGTATAGTTACCTACACCGTCTGTGCTAAAGGCCTGTGTTTTAGATTGAAAGCCTGAAAAAATATAGTCACCATTTTCATCACGTGTATTTGCATAATCAAATAATTCATTTAATCTTTCTTTTATTTCACTCGCGATGACTTGCTGATTACTTACATCATTAGTTCCCGTATTAGCCGCTTGAATAGAAAGTTCACGTACTCGCTGCAATA
>Ga0316209_1003033_pt1 | contig 12141 bp, 11 predicted proteins | sample 6monopyrite_MG_FD_204945 | JGI IMG/M metagenome (GOLD analysis project Ga0316209, IMG submission 204945) | Microbial mat bacterial communities from mineral coupon in-situ incubated in ocean water Damariscotta River, Maine, United States -... | ecosystem: Environmental > Aquatic > Marine >...
ATGTAAAACTTGATGAACAGGATGCTAGCAAAGAAATCATTGAGTTAAATAACTATGGAAAAAAATACCGTTTAGGCGTAATTGACATACCTAAATTTTATATCGATTTTGCAGCAGCGAATCGCGGCGACCCAGACTATAAAAGCACAACACGTGACGTGGAAGTTCTACTCAAAGAACTCATTGCAGATAAAGTTGACGGTATCATTGTTGACCTACGCGACAACGGCGGCGGATCACTTCACGAAGTAAATGAACTCATTGGTTTATTTATTAAAACCGGCCCAACCGTACAGGTAAAAGATATTTCTGGTCGCATTTATGTTAATCAGGACAAAGATCATAAACTGACCTATAGTGGCCCGTTAGCGGTACTCGTTAATCGCTTGAGCGCATCTGCATCTGAAATTTTTGCTGGTGCCATTCAAGACTACCGTCGCGGCATTGTTGTTGGCACACAAACCTATGGCAAAGGCACCGTACAATCTATGCAACCATTATCTCGTGGCCAAATCACTTTAACCCAGCAAAAATTTTATCGCATATCGGGTGATAGCACACAAAATAGAGGCGTCATTCCTGATATTGAACTGCCATCACTTTATGATGTTACTGAGGTAGGTGAAAACGCTCTGGAAGCTGCGCTACCCTGGGATAAAATTCAATCGGCACACTTTAATAAGTTTAATGATTTCTCTGCGCAACTCCCTAAAATAAAAGAGTTACATGAGAGAAGAGCAAGCAAGGCGCCTGATTTCAAATATTTAATTGAAACTAATCAACTCATTGAAGAGCGTCGTCAGATAAAAGAAATTTCTCTTAATGAATCGACACGACGCGCTGAAAAGAAACAGCTAGAAGATGCGCAGGTAACACTAGAGAATGATCGCCGTAAAGCTCAAGGATTAGAATTAATTAGCAGCATAAAAGAGCTTGAAGATAAAACAAATGACTCAGATGAGAAAACGCCGACTGACGACAAAGACGATGAGCCAACTCCATTGTTAACGGAGACGGGTAATATTTTAGTCGATTTTATAAACTCAAATTATCCTAAAATTGCACGCAACAAGCTATAATCGTGCATTCAAGATTTTAGCTGAATAAGCACATTACTTATTCAGCTAAAACAGCTCATCAATGAATACTATTTCCGCCTCCAGTACGGCCGGCATATTTTTCCATCACGTTGCGCACAGGTTTTGGATAACCTACTATATCCATTTGCTGCATACCTTCATTAAAAAATTGCTGCACATCGTCTGGAATATTATTGATTAATTGATCAAACACCTGTTCCATCAACTCTATATTATGTGTCCGCGTTGCCACAATACCCCAATTCAAGTTAAGCACTCGCCAGGGTCTCATTGCATTATTCGCCTCTAAATCCTGTTTGATTAAAACATCAGTTACATCTACTACCTTACCAATTAAGACGCATAGTGCCTGTAAACTTTCTGCATCCTGTAATGTATTGGCATAACTGGCTATAGCATTAACCACAATATCTAACTTCTTTAACGCACCCTCATACTGTTTCAACCAGATAATAATGGGCAGTGACAATCGATGAACTTGTACCATTTCATTTTGCAGACCTCGTGCAGCACAAGCATTTGCAACTTCGTCGAGAAGATTTAATGCGAAATCAGCTATTTCAGTTACTTCAGCCACTGATATTTCATGCTGATTATTATTCTTTGCATCTGAATCCAGACGCTGCATTATTTGTATATTTTGCCTAAAGGCATCCATTACTGTTAGTAACTGCTTCGACTCATCGTTTGAATCTGCTTTTAAACTCAGCGATAACGCCTCCACAATTCCATTAAATTCCTGTACTAAACCCTCAATGCTCGACTCTAGCATTTTCTCTTATCCTCATAATGACCCATATTATTTCATGGTCATTTAACTGTATTTATTTAACGAATTAAGCTTTAAAATTATATTTTTCGATTAAACCATTTAACGCCTTTAAAGGATACTCATTATGCGCTTTCTACACACCATGCTTCGTGTTGGGGACTTAGATAAATCGGTAAAATTTTATACCGAAATATTCGGCATGCAGCTACTGCGCAAAAAAGATTACCCCGAAGGAAAATTTACTCTGGCATTTTTAGGCTATGGTGATGAGCGTGAAAATACAGCTATTGAGCTTACACATAACTGGGACACGGATAGTTATGACATGGGCAATGGTTTTGGTCATCTCGCCATTGAAGTAGATGATGTATATAAAGCTGTTACCGCTATTAAGCAACAAGGTGGAAAAATAATTCGAGATGCCGGCCCAATGAATGCTGGCAATACTATTATCGCGTTTGTAGAAGACCCCGATGGTTATGAAATTGAGCTGCTTGCACCAAAGACATAGAACATGACCAAATCAAATTAACTGGTTTTACTCAAAGTACAGCTAGATACTCGATTCCGGCCTCCCGCTTTACTCTTATATAAACAAGTATCCGCAGCATCAACCAGCTTTGATCGAGATTGCTCATATTCCGCCACGGCAGTGGCAACTCCGATACTCACGGTTACCCAGGGGCTGACGGATGCATCACCCGCTTTTAGACGTGAGTTTTCTATCTCTTTATGAAGTTTATTTGCTATTTCACTTGCACTGCCTGCATTTGTATTTGGTAAAACGACAGCAAACTCTTCGCCTCCATAACGTGCAGTAAAGTCACTTGACCGCTTAAGGCAGGTGGATAGTATTTCTGCCACCTTGTGCAGGCAGGCATCCCCCAACTGATGACCAAAGGTATCGTTATATGCTTTAAAATAATCGATATCTACCATCATTAAACTAATCGGCGTATGTTCCCGCATACTACGCATCCACTCTTCTTCAAACACCATCTCGAAATATCGCCGATTATATATTCCAGATACTTCATCAATTATCGACAAGCGAGAAACCTGTTTAAATTGCTGGGTGGATATGCGTATCGCAAACACAACAACGATTCCAATCACAACAAATGCAAGTGACACACCAATCAAAATATATCGTCGTAAATATTGATAATCGATCACAGCCTGTTCATAAGTACTTTCTTGGTGTGCAACGATTTTATCCAGCAAAAAGAGAACCTTCTCTACTGCCATATGCCCGCCCGATGATATGGCCTCTAGCTCATCTTTAGATAGTTCCTCAAAAACAGATGCCTCCACCAGGTTGTTATAATATGGCTCCGCATAAGCTGCGGACTCATCAAGCTGAGACAAGTATTTAGATAACTTTTCATCAAGGTGCGTTTGCAGCAGTTTTTCACGCGCCACAGTGTATTTGGTGCCCAGACTATGATATTGAATAGATTCGACATCGCGAGCAAATACACCAGACATGTTAATCATCCGCAGAACACTCATCTCACGCTTTTGCACTGCATCACGCATGGATGAAATATGTTGTGCCTGCTGTGAATTATTACTGATCAATTCCAGGCCCGCCCTGCTCCATGTATCAACCTGAATTAGCAGGGTAATAAGTACCGCTGCAAATAGAAAAGTAACCAGACCAAATCCATACAGTGTAGAACGAGAGGGGATCAATTTAGGTAGATTAATCATTCAAATTAACTAAATTTTATTATCCATTATCTGTACAATATAGTCTGTTTTTTAGCCAAAAGTTAGTTCCACTATGGATATAGTTTACATCGACACTAATGAGTCCTTAGCCCTAAGCTGCGACACCATCCGACTAAGCAAAGTACTGTGCATTGATACCGAGTTCCACCGCGAAACAACCTATTATCCTGAGCTAGCTCTGATACAAATATCCAATGGTGATAAAACCTGCTGCATCGACCCGCTTGCCATCACTGATTTCACCCCCCTTTTAGCAATTCTCAAAAATATAAGTATCACTAAAGTTTTTCATGCATCTCATCAAGACCTTGAAATATTTGACAACTTATTTAACATCTTGCCATCGCCTGTTTTTGACACACAAATTGCTGCCAGTCTATTGGGTTATGGCGATCAAATTGGTTATGCAGGGCTTATAAAAAAAGAACTCAATATTGATATAGACAAATCTCAAACGCGCACCGACTGGATGAAGCGCCCACTTAGTAATGAGCAGCTACTCTATGCCGCTAGCGACGTTTATTATCTGGCAAAGGCTTATCCCATATTAGCCAATAAGTTAGAATCGCTAAATAGATTAGAGTGGCTAAAAAGTGATTTTTCATCTTTAAGCGACCCTGATCATTACAAAGTTGACACGCAAAGCATCTGGAAAAAAGTTAAGGGCAATCAAAAATTAAAAGGTGAAGCTTTAGTTATGCTGCAGGCAATTGCCGCATGGCGCGAAGAGACGGCTCAACTACGCAATCGTCCAAGGCGTCGCATACTACCTGACGATGCACTCATAGACATTGCACGCTTAAAACCAGACACACCCGAAAAAATCACTCAGCTTAGGTCATTAAATAAATCACGTCTCGGCAAAGATGATGCGTCTCAAATATTACAACGCATGAAAAATGCCCAACGCTTACCCAAAGATCACTGGCCTAAGCATGCCAAGCGACACAAGTTAAACACTCGTGAAGAAGCTTTAGTTGATGCTCTATCGTCTCTTTTAAAATTAAAAGCTGATGAACATAAGCTATCGCCTCTTAACCTTGCATCACGTAAAGACCTGGAAGGCTTACTTCAAGGCCAAACGGACATTCCATTATTACAGGGCTGGCGTTACCTACACGCAGGCCAGGTTATCGAAGAATTTTTGAACGGTAAATGTTTTTTACAGGCCGACTCAGGCGAATTAGTTCATAAGAAGTTTGAGGATTAAATATGAACCAGGACAGTACACAAGATATAAACGGCATTAGTGATTTTTTAAATCAGGCAGGTACGCAGTTTAAAGTATTTGATATGGGTCGCCGTATACAGGAAATTTCTAAAGATGATTTTTTATCATTTGAACAAGGCGAAACGGCCTACCCACTTCCCCTGCAGCAACAAGCCTGGCTAGGCTTTATTGTCTGGACAGAAGATAAAAGCACTGAACTGGTTATCTGGTTTTTGCGCTTTCCTTTAGATGCAACCGGTAAACTAACCTCAGGAATACGTGACGATTTTGTTATTCGCCTGCTAAACAAGGATGGAAAACATGCTGAACAAAACGACGAATCTAATCCTTATGGATATAAACCTAAACAAGAACAAATGGCCTGCTTCCATGCCAAAGTAGCCAAAGCACTGAAGCATCCCGCATCTAGTTACTATGAACATGCACGGGATTATTTCTCTGGAAAACCCGGTTTTGACCAATGGGCGTTTGTTGGGTTTCAGGGTATTGCCGATGTATGCGCTCGCCTCGACGAAGACAGCAACGCCAATGATTTAGCTGCCGCTATTGAACAAATTCCAGCACAACCATTTGAAGCACTTGCACAATGCCTGGAACATGAGAGCCTGAATGACGATATAAGCCTGGCCATTACAAAACTCATTGAAAAAGAATTAGTAAAGGCTGACTGTAATGCCAATTATATTTCTCTGTGTATTCGTGCTTTATCTAATACACAAAATCGCCAACTTTTGACTGAGCAATTAGAAAAAATCCTCAAAACACCTACTGGTAGTAATCCGGAAGTGATTGCATCTATATCTGGACGCTGCTGGTTAGCTTTGCAGAACGAAACAACCAGTTTGTTATTTTTAGAGGCCTTAGCTCATTGTGCAGAAGGTCAGGAATTCTTTAACCTGGTTATTATCGACCTAATTAATATCCCCGGCATGCAGGACAGCATTCATAAAGCCGTTCGTTCAACAGAACGCTCTGAAAAACTTTCTCAAGCAATTGGTGAGTTATTTAAGAACTTCACTTGATATAACAGAACTTTGTTCCTACTATCTATGAACACTAAATATGTAACCGAGCTCTAAAATAAAATGAATAACGTAAGCCTCTTAATACCAAAACATCAACGCCCTGTATGGTCGCCTGAACTAGACGAGGCCGACGTGCAAGCAGCCGAGCTAGTAGAAGTACCACTTCTGGGCACCATTACTGCTGGAAATCCAATCGAGCGCATTGAAACCCATGAGCTTGTAAAAGTACCGGCCAATATGGTGCGTCAAAACACATATGCTCTACAGGTAAAGGGCTGCTCTATGATTGATGACAACATCCTTGATGGTGATATCGTCATTATAGAAAAACGCATCAGTGCCGAGAACGGTCAATCTGTCGTGGCATTAATCAACAACGAACAGGTCACTCTAAAAAAGTTTTATATTGAAGCCGATGGCGTTCGCCTGCAACCTGCTAACCCAGATATGGAACCTATAATTTTAAAAAATGAAGACGTACAAGTATTGGGCGTAGTATCTGGTGTTATTCGAAACTTCGACTGACAACCCGAAGTCATTTTCATAAAAAAGCCGGCGCATTTATGCGTCGGCTTTTTTATGAGCAGTGTGAGTGATTTTTTATATTCCTAACAAACCTTTCATCAGATTAATTTCATCCTTCGCCTGATCCAGTACCTGCATGGCAAATTCGGGATCCTGCTTGTCTGGAAACATTTTTTTAAATGCTGGTATTTTTGAAAATTCAGGTAAGTGAGCAACTTGCTTACGCCGCAAGCAATCATATATTTGCGCAATAATAATCACATCTTCTGCACATAACTCACCACCACTATCTCTCATCCAATGCTCCGCATGCATAACAATATTGAGCATTTCTTTTGGCAAATCCCATGATTTCACCACCATCACACCGACTGCAACTCTGAGTGAATTTATAATTAATTCTATTTCAGATTCATCGGTAAATTCTAGGCCGGCTTTTTCTATATAGGTAATAATAGGAATAACCCCTATATCATGAATTAAACCCGCAAGTAATAACTCATCCGCCTCCAGCGAATTCACACGCGTGCCTAATGAATAACAGATGGATGCAACCTCTATGCTATGCGCATAGAACTTCTTCATCTGCTTTTTTAATAGAGGGTGTTGTGATTTAAATAATTGTGCCGCACTAAAACTCAACACTAAGCTGCGCGTCATTTTTAAACCCATCCGCACTACTACATCTCGCATACTACGTATTGGGCTTGAGCCTCGTGTAACAGGGCTATTCGCCACTTTCATTAATCGAGCTGACAATGCCGGATCAAGTTCCATCAAGCGACTTATTTGATCGATACCTACGTCCGGTTGCTCAACTGCCTTACGAACACGCAATGCGATTTCGGGCAAGCTAGGCAGCTGCAATGTACCTGATTCAACGGCCTGCATAATCTCATTATAAATACTTCTTTCCACATCGCTCATTAATTGACTTACGGGACGCTCATCCACAATGACTTCTTTTTCAATTAGTCGATTAAATAGACTTCTATCAAACACTAAAAAAGTACACGATGACTTTACAGTTATATGAGTTTCCTTATCTTCATTTTCATAAAACAACGGCTTTAGTGATTCACTCATTTCAGCATTCAATAGCTGATTTTTAACATACTTGTGACAAACATCCACATTACCTTCTACCAGGTAAATTAACTGATCTTGAAAATCACTGGCATAAATAGCGTCATCCTGCTCTTTTTGTATACACGAGCCTCTTTTTGCCATTTTAAGTCGATCACCACTTGGTAGATCTTTAAAGGGTGACAATTTATAAATACGCTCTTCTATATCAAAGTTACTTTCTGACACTGTTAATCCTTATCTATTTAAAAGCGTTTTTACTGACAAAATTTCTTCACGTGCCTGCTCAAATATGCCTGCTACAAGCCCAGCGTCTTGCTGCTCGGGAAATAGTTTTTTAAATGCGGGAACCTGTTCCATTTTCGGCAGGCCTTTAATCTGCTGTCGCTGTAAACGACTATATATTTCTGCAATCAGTATCATGTCACAGGTATCCGTATGACTACCTGAATCACGCTGCCAGTTCTCATAATCTTCTACCACCACTAACAAATCATTAGACAATCCCCAATGACGGATTACCATACTGCCTACACCCGTTTTTAGCCGTTCAATAACTCCTTCCAGCTCATCATCAGTAATTAATAATCCCGTATCTTCGATATAACTTAAAATAGGTATCACACCAATTTCATGCAGCAAACCTGCCAACAGAACATGATCAGGAGAAAGCTTTTCACTCTGCCTGGACAAAGCAAACCCTATTGCTGCAACATCAGCGCTATGCTCATAAAGCTGGTGCATTCGTTGACTTAGTCTTGCAGCTTTTGTAGTGAAAAGCTGTTTAATTGAAAAGCTAATGATCAGCTCTTTAGCCGTAGATAAACCCAATCGAACAATAGCTGCATGTATGCTATCAATAGTTTCAATGCCTCGATTCATTGGCCCATTTGCGGCATGAATTAATCGAGTGACAATAGCAGGATCTGCAGAGACTATACGTGAAACATCCTCAACACTTACATTAGGACTCATCATTGCTTTTTTAACTTTTACTGCAATATCCGGCAAGCTGGGAAGTTTTAGTTTACCCATATTAAATGCATGCATTATTTCATTAAACAGGTTGCCTTCAACCTCACTCATTTCAACTGTTTCTAGTTCTTCGCCGGAAATTAATTCATGATTTAACAATGTATGAAACTGCTGTTTATCAAAGCGGATTAACTTACAACTCGTTAACGCAACAACTCTTCGCTTATGCTCTCCTTCGTTAAATAATGGGTGATAAGCGCGTTTATCAGTTGATTTTATTACAACTGATGACTGATCAAGCGCAAGAAGCTCTAGCTTGCCTTCTATTAGATAAAAGAACCAACGATGCTCATCATCAGCCGTTAATTCATCACCCAGACTCAAATCAATGACATGTGACTGATCCGCCATCTGGAGACGATTTTCAGGCTGCAGCTGTTTAATTGGGAATATAAATTTAAGAAGCGATGGTTCAAATAACACAGTAATATTGCTCAAATTAACGTTTATAAAATATTGGCATCCTGCACTACTCTCCTAAAATAACATAGCCATCAGCTACATGCTGACTACATAAGCCAATTACGAGGACAAATAACATTAAAGCCCGTTTGTCAGTGGAAAAGCCTTTATTTTTTGACTATAGTCATTTACATGTAACCGATTCCGTAGAGATTAATAATATGATTAAATTTAAGCCCCGTGTAATCAATATATTCGTTTTATTAGTTAGCCTTTTTACAACCGCCGCCTTTGCTGAAAATGCCAAAACCTTTGGTAACTATGTTGTTCATTATAATGCTTTTCGCAGCGACACCCTAACCCCGGAAATTGCCAAGGCCTACTCACTTACGCGTCGTAATAACCGTATGGTATTAAATATCACGGTACAGCAAAAAGACGGTGATGCTACAAAGCCTGTGAAGGCACAAGTTAGCGGCTTTGCAAGTAACCTCACAGGGCAAACAAAGGCATTAGAGTTTAAGGAAATTCACGATGGCGAAGCGATTTATTATTTAGCTCAGTCTCAGGTATCTAATCGCGAAACCTTAAAGTTCGATATAACAGTAACGCCTGCAGGCGAAACGCTGGTTGCCAAGCTGAACTTTAAACAGCAATTTTATACAGATTAAGCTGTATCATTTTGTAACTCTCCAATTGAGCCCTGTTTTCAGGGCTTTTTTTATGCATATGTACCTGTTTAGTAACGACTTCGGCATACCATCAGAGCCCCATTTCCGTTACAATCATCAGCCCCAGGAATATTCGAATACTCTAAGGCAATCCTAACCCATGACACAACAAAGCTCGTACAGTTATGAAGATCTGCTTAAATGCGGACATGGCGAACTCTTTGGACCGGGCAATGCCCAGTTACCAACGCCTAATATGTTAATGATGTCGCGCATCAACCTTATTTCAACTGAAGGTGGCGAATACGGCAAAGGCGAAATAAAAGCCGAACTCGATATCACACCTGATTTGTGGTTCTTCGATTGTCACTTCCCTGGCGACCCGGTAATGCCTGGCTGCCTGGGCCTGGATGCCATGTGGCAATTGGTAGGCTTTTTCCTTGGCTGGAATGGCCACCCAGGTAAAGGCCGTGCACTTGGTGTCGGTGAAGTTAAATTTACTGGCCAGGTATTACCAACGGCAAAAAAAGTAAGCTATCAGATCAACGTAAAACGTGTGATCGCTCGTGGCCTGGTAATGGGCATAGCCGACGGCGTTATGATGGTCGATGGCCGAGAAATATATACAGCGAAAGGTCTGCGTGTAGGCTTATTCAGTTCAACTGACGATTTTTAGGTAGTACGATAATGAAACGAGTAGTAATCACCGGGTACGGTATTGTCTCTTGCCTGGGCAATGACAAAGCAACAGTGACGGAGTCACTACGTGAAGGCCGTTCGGGCATTAAGTTTCAGGAAGAATACAAAGAAATGGGCCTGCGCAGCCATGTCGCAGGTTCTATAGACATTGATCTAGACGAACACATCGACCGTAAAGTAAAACGCTTTATGGGTGATGCGGCGGCTTATGCCTATATCTCAATGCAACAGGCCATTGAAGACTCAGGCTTAACAGACGATATGGTTTCCAATACCCGTACCGGTATTATCATGGGCTCTGGCGGTGGATCTCCTAGCAACCAAATTATTGCTACTGATACACTACGTGAAAAAGGCATCCGCCGCGTAGGCCCTTATATGGTGCCGCGCACTATGTCGAGCACGGTATCTGCTTGCCTGGCAACGCCGTTTAAAATTAAGGGCGTGAACTACTCCATTAGCTCGGCTTGCGCCACTGGCACACACTGCATCGGCAATGGTGTTGAGCAAATTCAGATGGGCAAGCAGGATATTATTTTTGCTGGCGGCGGTGAAGAAGAGCACTGGAGCCTAAGTATGTTATTTGATGGCATGGGCGCGCTATCTAGCAAATACAATGAAACACCAGAAAAGGCATCTCGCAGTTACGATGCAGATCGCGATGGGTTTGTTATTGCAGGCGGCGGCGGTGTTGTCGTTTTAGAAGAGCTTGAGCACGCTAAGGCACGTGGTGCCAAAATTTATGCTGAAGTCACTGGCTACGGTGCTACTTCAGATGGACACGATATGGTTGCACCATCAGGTGAAGGCGCTATACGTTGTATGCAACAGGCACTTTCTACCGTTGATACACCAATAGACTACATTAACACTCATGGCACCAGCACACCCGTCGGTGACGTTGCTGAAACGGGTGCGATTAAAGCAACTTTTGGCGACAACATACCTCCATTCAGTTCAAGTAAATCACTCGCTGGTCACTCCTTAGGTGCTGCCGGTGTACAGGAAGCTATTTACTGCATGATTATGATGGAAAACAACTTTATTCAGGGCTCTATTAATGTAGAGACCCTGGATGAAAAAGTTGCAGGCATGCCTTTGGTTACCGAACGTCAGGATAATGTTGAACTAAACACTGTACTCACTAATAACTTCGGTTTCGGCGGCACGAACGCCAGCCTGGTTTTCAGCAAGCTCACAGATTAGTTTCTTTTTTAACTGCTTATAGTTGCCCATGGAAGGGCACGTGGCAAAGTATGAGCAGGATGATTCCTTGTGGATGATGATCAAATAGAACAGGATTTTGCCGCGCTAGATCCCACACTAATCATCGACTCGGTTGAATCTTTACAACTGGAAAGCGATGCACGAATTTTTGCTCTTAACTCTTATGAGAATCGGGTTTATCAAATAGGCCTGGAGAGTGATATACCAAAACGCCTTATCGGCAAATACTACCGACCCAATCGCTGGACAAATGAGCAGATACTTGAGGAGCATACATTTACTCAGGAACTTGCTGATTTAGAAATCCCCGTCGTCGCTCCTCTACTGTTCAATCAACAAAGCCTGCATCACTATAAAAGCTTTCGCTTTGCACTCTACCCGCAACGTGGTGGCCGCACAGCAGAACTAGATAATAGCGAGCATCTGGAGTGGATAGGCCGCTTTCTAGGGCGCATACATCTGGCAGGGGCAACCAAATCATTCGAGTATCGCCCAGGCATTACTGTGGCAGACTTTGCCACAGCAAGTGCCGAGCACCTTTTAAGCCAGAACTTTATTCCTGACTACCTGCAAGAGGCCTATCGAAGCCTCACAGACGACATCATCAAACTATTAAATGAGCGTTTTACGGCTA
>Ga0316209_1003037_pt1 | contig 12117 bp, 9 predicted proteins | sample 6monopyrite_MG_FD_204945 | JGI IMG/M metagenome (GOLD analysis project Ga0316209, IMG submission 204945) | Microbial mat bacterial communities from mineral coupon in-situ incubated in ocean water Damariscotta River, Maine, United States -... | ecosystem: Environmental > Aquatic > Marine > Coastal...
CCTATCGCAGTGCTATGGACACTTATCGTTTTGATATTGCCGCGCATACATTATACGAATTCACTTGGGATCAATTTTGTGGTTGGTATATTGAATTAACCAAACCTGTCTTATTGCAAGGCAACGTAGAGCAACAGCGAGGTACGCGGCATACTCTAGTGACTGTTTTAGAGTCTTTGCTTAGATTGATGCATCCCATTATGCCCTTTATTACAGAGACGATTTGGCAAAATGTATCGCCTCTGGCTAACCGTCACTCTGCCACTATCATGGATCAGGCTTACCCTGAATATGATGCTGCTAAGGTTGATGCCACAGCGATGCAAGATTTGGAATGGGTCAAAGCTTTTGTATTAAGTATTCGAACCATTCGCGGTGAGATGGACATCGCCCCAAGTAAACCTTTACCTGTATTGCTTCGTAATGCCTCTACTGAAGACATAAGACGGCTTGAAGAGAACGGGATGTTCTTATACGCAATCGCCAAGCTAGAGTCTGTGACAGCGTTAAGTGAAGCTGACAAAGCACCGGTTTGTGCTACCTCTTTATTGGGAACACTTGAAATCATGATCCCCATGGCTGGCTTGATTGATAAAAATGCCGAGTTAGCTAGAATTGCTAAAGCTTTGGATAAATTGGAAAAAGACTTTGCTCGTACTCAAGGAAAACTTTCTAATGAAAAATTTGTGAGTAATGCGCCTGAAGCGGTAATTGAGAAAGAACAAGCTAAACTAGCCGATTTTACAATGCAGATGGGAAAACTGCATGAACAACGCAGCAGCATTGAATCGATATAAAGTGTAATAATGGCTATAGGATGTGTTATTGATAATGACACATCCTATGCAACTGCAGCGTTTTTGTTACACTCAATAGATAATTTAATAGAAAGGATGAGACATTGGTCATAAGCTTTCGGCTCTTAATCGCTGTGCATTTTCTTTTGATGAGCATGTTCACAAGTGCCGCACCTGCAACCGAAAAACACTTAACCTTAGTGTTTGCCGGTAATATGCCTGATATAGGTGTGCATACCTATGGCACCTACGCCGGTCTTGCAGGCTTATTAGACAAAATGAGAGCAGAAGACTCCCCGACTATATTTACCTTTGCCGGTGGAAGTTTAGGCCCGAGCCCTTTGTCCAGCCTCGACAAAGGCTCTCACATTATCGATATTCTGAATACCTTAGAGCCTGATTTAATGACGCTCACCAAACGAGAGTTTAGCTACTTCGAAGATGAGCTTACATTGCGCTCCTATGAGGCGGCATTCCCAATTGTCAGCAGTAACCTTTATGACCCACTCATCAATAGCAATCTCGAAGGTATTTTAACCAGCCTAATTGTCGAAAAAGATGATGTAAAAGTTGGTTTTATTTCTATTCTAGACGAAGAGGTGGTTGAAGAGTATTTGTTAAAAAGAGCCAGTGTATTTGAACCTCGCGAGGTTATTCAGCAACAAATTGCCGCTCTCAAACAAAAAGGCGCTGAATTAATGGTGTTAGTTTATTCAAAAGAAAGGGATTATTACCAAACTCTCATATCTGATAATCAAATTGATTTTGCTTTACGGGTGCAGTCAACAGGTGAAAACAACCACGAACAACATCAATCTAATATGGTGTATTCTATTTCGTACGAAGAGCCATTAATGTTGCTTCGTTTGAGTTGGCAAACTAACAACCAAGTGAAAAATCTTAATATCGAAACCACCAAAGTTTATTACTCACACCAGCCTGTTGAACCGACCACTTCATTGTTGGTTGACGAATACAACCAAAGACTGAATAGATTACTAAGCCAAAAAATTGGTTTTTTTGGTAGTGAAGTACAAACTACGAGAAGCCTGATTCGAACGATGGAAATGCCGTTTGGAAACTTCATAGCTGATGCTGTTAAATATTATGCCAAAGCAGATATTGCTTTAATCAACGGTGGCGTAATCCGTGGCGATAAAACTTATACCAAGGGGGCAATCATCACCCGCCGAGATATTGCTACAGAATTGCCTTTCAGGACACGTATCATAGTTTTGTCCATAACAGGAGAGCAATTAAGACAAGCTTTAGAAAATAGTGTTAGTGAAGTCGAACTCGCGAAAGGCCGATTTTTGCAAGTATCAGGTTTATCTTTTACTTATTCCATTGAAAAACCTGCTGGCGAGCGGATAAAAACTATCAGCATAAATGGAAGCCGATTAGATCCCAAACAAACATATACAGTTGCCACCTCTGATTATCTGGCAAACGGTGGGGATGGTTATGATGAATTTCTAAACGCATTACACAAAGACCAAAACAACCGACAACCTCCCTTGCTGACTGATATTGTCACTCGCTTGATACAACAGCAAAAAATTATTTTCCCCAAAATCGAATTCAGAATAAAACGAGTGACTGAATGACAATCTTAGCTTCAAAAAAAGGTACTCGTACTTCACTGGTCAAAGTATTTAGTGCCGGTTTAGCGGCAATATTATTTGTTTTTATCCTACTCAGTTATTTTACCTTTACTCGCATACTTAGCTTTGAATCAACACTGACAGACGTATCTGATAAATCCTTGCCCAACCTAATAAGTACAAGTCAACTTTATAGTCAAGCAGCCACTTTATTAGAATCCACTGAGCTTTTGTCTAAATCTTCATCCAATGCGTCAAAACGTTTAGCTGAAAAACAACTCCAAGCCAATCTTATGGATATTCGAATGGCAGCAAAACAAATCTTTGCAAATGAGTTTTTAGATACACAGCTAAACACCATCGCTATCGAATTAGATGAATACTCTGCCTTAATAGAAGAACGTTTGCAGACAATAAATAGTATTGAGTTATTAAGCGACCAGATGTATGAGCTTAACGCTCAAGCTATTAACATTCAAAAACAAAATTCGTCAGCTTGGGTATTGGGTTTTTCACAAGCCTCAGTGATTGTGAGCAGAGCATTGAATGAAAATAAACTACAAAGAGTGAGATTTTTATTTAATCAACTAAAGAAACATCTTAACGAACTAAGTCTTATTTCTTCCAAAGGGCAAGATAATGCTGTTAAGCGTCAATTAACTAATCAATTCAAAACATTGCTTTTTAATGAAAATGGCATGGAATCGTTAAAAATAAAATCTCTCCGGTTAGACGGTAGGGCCATAGGAAGAGAAAACTTCGTACATAACTTAATTGCAGATTACGTAGCTCAAATGGGTTTTGTTACCTATGAAACAGAACAAAATATCACCCTAAAAGTGGCCTCATCTGTTATTGAAATGAAAGAACAGACCTTACTTATCAGGCTTATCTTGATAGGAGGCGTGGTTTTTCTGTTGGTTATAGTCGTTTTATTTCAGCAACGGGTACTTAAAAGGCTCAGTGTTTTCAATCAAATAGTGCGCAACGAAACCCAAGGAATTGAGTATCAAACCCTACTTAATGGTAATGATGAAATTACTGATTTGGCCGAAACGTTCAAAGAATTCACGCAAACAATTGAAAAACAAAAGCAAAGGCTTGAGCAACTCTCGATGTCGGATGGACTAACGGGCATTGCTAATCGAAGAGCTTTAGACATCCGCTTAAAACATGATATTGAGTTATCGGTTAGACAAAAATCTAATATCGCCATATTGCTCATGGATATAGATTGTTTCAAACTCTACAACGATAATTATGGTCATTTAGCGGGAGACCAATGTTTAAAGGATATTACTAAGATTATTTGTGAATCACTGCACCGAGATAGCGACTTGGCTGCCCGATATGGTGGTGAGGAATTTGCTTGTGTGCTGCCAAACACTGATGCAGAGGGTGCCCAAGAGAAAGCCACACTTATTATTGAAAAATTGAAACACATTGCACTGCCACATAAATACAGCAATGTCGCAGACCATGTGACTATGAGCATTGGTATTGCTACTTCGCTAACCAATCATTTATTGACGCCAGAAGCCATCCTTAAACAAGCCGACACGGCCTTATATGCTGCCAAAAAAACAGGCAAAAACACCTATATCCTATATTCCTCGACTATACCTTTGGATTAGTAGGTGTTTTATTGGCAACCTTTTGTGCTAACTGCAATTCAAACTCCCTATCAAACCAACGTTTCAACATGAATTTTTCATAACGCAAAGATTCATTTCTAAAAAAATTACTGCTGCTGCGGTCTAAGAAGGACATGTCTTTGAGTTTTACTTCAGCCTGTTGTACCACCTGTCCAGATTCGTCCAATAACTGATAGCTAAAGTTCATCCTTGGTATATCTATATTCTTAATGAGCCGCACGTCAGATGTACTATTTCCCAAACCTACAAAGTAGGCAGGCCAAACCTCCCCAGCGAGATCAAGATCAGTTACTTTCATTAGCAATTTGTTGTCATCGGGTAGTGCTAAGGCTAACTTATTCATATATTCATTGATCCGCTCAAAGGTCGTATCTCTGAACCTTTTGCGCGACTCATTACCAGGTCTAACATCACGGTATTTTTCTGGCTTGTCCCATTCAATTTCAACCTCTGCTTGGGCTAAAACTTGATTAGACAGACCAAATGTCACCGCGGATATAATAAGTCCAGTTAATATTTTCATAATAAACTCCCAAGATTAAGGTTCTTGTCAGTATTACCCCGACACATGAATATAGACTGAACATAGTTCAAATAAGTTGCAAAGGGTCTATTTATTTTTTATATGGTCCCTAAGAAAAACCAAAAAAAGGTCGGTTTACACCGACCTAAGATGACAACTTGGGCCAAGTCGTCAAAAAACGCTGTGAGCCAACATAGTCAGATCTGATTAAAAAGGCCCAAATACTGCTGCATCTTCAGCCCAAGTTGTATGCCATACTTGATTGCCGTGGATGTAATAGACGTTATCACCATGAATAATACTTCTATCATCCCATCCACTGGCATAATCTGCACTCATCTCTGGCCGCACCTCACTCCTTTGGATTAACTCTGGCGTATTAGATGTGGTATCAACTTCAAGCAACAGCAAACTATTAGAAGGGACCCAAAAACGCACCAGTTCATCGGAAGGTGCCAGTTCATCGGAAGGTGAGTACCAACTCTCAAGAGGTAAAGCGAATTGGTAGCTACCAGAATTATTCAGTACTGACAATGCGCGATAATCATACTCAACTGGCGTGTAGCTACTAGGTTTAACAATACTATTCACTTCAACAGGATTGCTTGGAACCGATACATTAAATAAACTAATTTTCATACCTGCCTCCATCACAGGTTGGTCAGTTACCTCTCCATTTCCAGGGATATTATTAACATTCACTTGCTGACCGACTCCAAGCAGATATCCATTATCTAACGGATGCAAATAACTTGAAAATCCAGGAATTTCCAATGCGCCTAATACCTGCGGGCTATTGGGATTAGCTAAATCGAGTACATAAAGCGGGTCTATTCTTTCGAAGGTGACGATATAACCTCGGTCTCCAAAAAATCGAACGGCAAAGATATCTTCACCGGGCTTTCCAATAGGCTCAGGGGAAGCGTCATTGGGTAACGTAGCCACAATTGCTAACTCATTGCCTTGCTGACTTAAGATTGAAAGTTTATGTTCAGGCCCATCTTTAGTGTAATCACTGGTCACTATCCTTAAATATTCATTTTGTTCGCTCAAGCGTAAATTAGGCGCTCCTCGCCAGCCAATAATACCATCAATTTTTCCTGTAGCCTGATAGGTCAAATTTGTGTCTAACGACACTTTATGTAGAACTGTTTGATTATCCACGGTCGAACTTAGATATAGATTTGCCTCGGACATATACAACATGTTTGCCACTGAACTAATGCAACTAGACTGGATATCATTGGGATCCGTTAAGTTAATTCTGCTGACGGTTAAAAGCTGAGCATAACCATCTTTGTCAGTAGCTTGGGCGGGGATGACACACTCTTCAGTTGCGTTTAAAGGTGTGCCTTGGTCACCATCTCGATAGATTTTTGGCATAAGCTGGGAGTCTGGTGTATCCAAAATCATCAAATAGTTGGCTAGTAACTCTTCCTCTGTGCTGGCATTAGGGTTAAGCCCTTCAATATAGGCGGTATAACTGGTCACTATATAAAGCTCATCGCCTATCCGTCGGCTCGATACCATAGTGCCATCTATCTTAATATTGCTCACAGTAGAAGGACTGCTTGGTAAAGAAGTGTCGTATATATCCAAGCTTAACTTCTGTTCACTAAGTGACCAAGGTTCTGGGGCAAAGGAAATAGTAGCAATAGTGTAAATTTGAGTATTGGTTCCGAGCACAGCCAATCTATCATTATGTTGATACATGCCCTCTATATTCGAATTTTTATCCAGTAGGGGTAATTCGGCCACTGAATTTAAGGAAAAATCATTTTGTCTCTCTAACACTCTCACTTTTGATTGACTAGTCCCCCCGTCTATCCATTGCGGGTAGGCAGCTAGGTATAATATATTTCCGTCGTATTCAATACGATCTGCTTCATCAACCCCTGACTCTTGAGTATTAGTAGTAGAAAAACCAGCATTTGAACTGGCACTAGCACTCTCTTGACTCGTTGCATCTACAGGAAACCCGTCTCTATTACTGTTGGCATAATCAAACGCCGCAGAGTAAATACCATTTTTAATAAAACGACTTACAGGCACTTGACCAGCCTTAACCAGAGGCCCATCAAAAGAAGTAGCCGAATTAAGCTGCGGAGGTTCAGTGGGTCTTTCAATTATAGGCTCATCAATAACCGTCTCATCTGAGCAAGCCGCTAATACAAAAACGATCATCATAATGATAGCTAAACACAACAGATCGCCTATATTGTTCTTTTTGGGTTGAAGCATAGTCAAATACCTTTTTTATATAAATGATGTAAGTGAGTGTAGCGAATCCGAGGTATTATATATGCGCCAATTTGGATCGAATTGTGAATAATTGTAACCCAGTAACAAGCAACACAAAAACTCTGCTAGGCTACGCATATTATCGATGTGAGGATGTTGTTTTTGTACACTGTTTTGTTTCGTTTTCTGATTCTGTTTTCTATGTTTGTCTCGAGCACAATACTAGCTTGTTCTGAGGATGAGACGTGTATAGAGAAAAGTAGTTGGCACTTTGGTATTGCGTTAGGCATTGGTGTTAAAACCAATCCACTGGTGGATGGAGATGATATCCCACTAGTTATTTTGCCCGACATCGCTTGGTACGCAGAAAAAGCTTATTTTGATAATGGTGAGTTGGGGTATCAATGGATAAGCCAACCCAAATTTGCATTTGAAACTTTTCTAACCCTTGACCGCGAAAGTGCATTTTTTAGTTTTTTGCATCCAGCCAACATTCTGGCTCCTTCACAAGGCGTTTCTGGTAGCACCTCTGACTCGTCTGTCAGCCCTGAATTCTCTGGCCCGTCTGACCCGACTGACGAAGGTATGCAAAATAATCAACGCAGCCTATCTATAGACGAAATAGCGAGCCGTAAGTGGGCGGTTAATGGTGGGTTTCGAGGGCATTATTTTTCAACTGTTGGTGAATGGCAACTGGCATTATTACAAGACATTAGCAATGTACACAAAGGCCAGTTGGTAGCTCTGCAATACCGCCGCAAGTGGCTATGGCGTGATTTGAAAATGAGATTACGCTTAGGCACCGACTGGAAAAGTGCAGCCTTGCTTGACTATTATTATGGCGTTTCAAAAAGAGACACTACACTCACTGAATATTATTTTAATGGTAAATCAGGATGGCAAACTTACTTGTCTATCGATGTACAAAAGCCTATTAATGAAAACTGGTCATGGTTGGCAAAAATGTCCTATCGAAGACTTCCCAATTCTTTAACAGACAGTCCCTTGATAGAAGAAAATAATATTCGTAACGTATTTTTAGGTGTAGCGTATCGCTTTTAGTAGGCAATGGAATTGAGAGCAATTGTATTAATTGCGGGTATCTTTTTTTGCAGTAAGGTCTCTGCACAAACGCCTGCGTGGACCATACAACCGAATATATGTGTTGCTCAGAGAGTGGGTGACGAATGCCAATTGACTTTTAGTATAGAGACACAAAACATGCCTTCAGAGCCACTCTGCCTTTTTCTTGATGGGCAATTATTACACTGTTCTCAGCAGGCTTACTTCTACAAAGAAACATCCATTTTGATTAAGAAAAATGCACTGATTGAATTAAAAAATAGGGCGCAAAAAACCATTCTTTCTAAACAATTACTGATCAAATACCGTGAACCACATGAACAACGCAGGCGGATCCGCCCTCCATGGAGTCTTTTTTGATGAAACACGTTTTACTTGTCGAAGATGACGAAAGGTTAAGTAGCCTAATTAGTCAATACCTAACTGAACACGATTTTATAGTTCAACGTTTAGCCAGTGGCGAAAACTTACTGCAACATGTTCAAATATCTCCCCCTGACATTTTACTGTTAGACGTGATGTTGCCCGGTGAAAATGGTTTTACCTTATGTAATAAAATCAGACCTTTTTACCCCGGCCCTTTGTTATTTATGACCGCAAAAAACGATGATTTCGATCAGGTTTTTGGTTTGGAAATTGGTGCCGACGATTACATCATCAAACCCGTAGAGCCAAGGGTGTTACTAGCTCGGATCAACGCATTATTGCGACGCCACAAGGAGCCAGTTTTATCTGGTAATTCACAACAAAGGTTACAATATGGGCAACTCATCATTGACCGTTCAACTCGCTCGGCACACCTAAAAGGTGAAGATGTACAATTAACCAGCCACGAATTTGACATGTTATGGAAGTTAGCAGAAAGTCCTTCAACATTGGTTGACCGCACAACTTTGTATAGGGAAGTCATTGGACGTGAATATGACGGGTTGGACCGCAGTGCCGACGTACGGATTTCCCGTCTACGTAAAAAACTACAAGACAACACCCAACATCCTTACAAGATAAAAACGATCTGGGGCAAGGGGTTCTTTTTTGTCGCTGACGCCTGGGACGATTAATCTTTTATGGCGCGCCTATTCATAAGTTTGTATCTATTTATTGCCGTTTCTTTGGTGGGTCTGAGCGCCGGCCTTGAACGCATATTTTTCACTCAATCAGAGACATCTAACACGCAACTGTTAGGGCCTGTGTTTGAAGCAGCTAAACAGCAAAATGTAGATATGCCAAGCTTTATTCAGAGCTTAGGAGGTACTTATCAAATGCGCTCTTTAGGGGATATTGCATGGTCCGATAATAATTTAGAAAAATTACACAATGGGCAAGCTGTCGTGCTCAGTGACTCTAGAGTGACAGAGCAAATTTACATACTTGATGATAAAGCGCAGCTACTAGAAATATCATTGCCGATTAACCGACCAGACTCTGGTCGGTTTTTGATATACAGCGTTTTATTCTTTTTGTTGTTAGGTGGCGTTATTGCATTTTGGATATGGCCATTATGGCGTGACTTATCAAATCTTGAAAAAACGGTTTCCAACGTCAAACCCGATGGCAGCATAGTGCAAAACAATATTAGTAAAACATCTTTAATTTACCCTATTGCAAAATCCCTTAACAACATGGGACGCCAAATCACCCAACTTATGCAAAATCAGCGAGAACTAAGTGGTGCGGTGACCCACGAGTTTCGTACTCCACTTGCTCGATTAAAATTTGCACTCGCCATGAATCCCCCAGCACAAAGCAATCCTTGGCTGGATATGCAAAAAGACGTTAATGAATTAGAACATCTTGTTCAAGAAATGCTGGACTACGCGAGTACAGACGCACGAATACCCGAGATGAACTTAGCTGAAATCCCCATTAAACAACTGTGTCAGCAATTGATTCATCGCCTGAAAGAAAGCCATCTGTCGACCTTAAACGTCAGGGTTTATGGTGATGACCCCCATGTTTTAGCTGATGAACATTTTATCGAAAGAGCTATTGAAAACTTAGTCTTAAACGGAGCACGTTATGCGAATAAAGCACTAGAGATACATGTCATCAAACAAAAAAATGTGATTCGGATATGCGTAGAAGACGACGGTATTGGCGTGCCTCAGGCTATGCGTAAAAAGATATTTTCAGCCTTTTTTCGCCCTGATGAAAGTCGAGATAGACAACAAGGTGGAGCGGGTCTTGGCTTAGCTATTGTCAAAAGAATTGTCGATTGGCATCAAGGAGAGTGTTATGTAACCGATGGGGAGTTGGGTGGAGCTAAGTTTATCATCAGCCTGCCCAACCCTTTTTAGTTACCTAAACTTCAAGGATCCCTTTGCGGCTGATTTCGCCACAGACATAATGTAAATTGGTTCCGTAGATAAAAGGGTTTTTATCCCCAGCATGGCAATAATGTAGATTAAATTTGCCAAGTTCAGTTTTTGTACTGGTGATCCTATGTAAATATTCTGTTTGTGGTTCGCTTAAATCTTGCACATGGGCCGAAATGTCATTTCTAAACTTGGCTAACTGCTGATTATCTATGGTCATAGATATGCCATGCATCCACTCGGACGTGGTGGTTTGCATGTCAGACAACCAAAATTGCACAAAGGCACTGCGCAAAATCATTATCAATGCCAAAATTTCAAAAGTAACTACAACAAAACGCAACATACTGTGTGACTCAAAAACCATTTAATCATTAGAAGATTGCATATGCTACGTGAGAATACTGCAATAAAATATAGTCAATAGTTATGTCTTCTGATAACTACGAATAGCAATCCGTGAATAGCGAAAAAGCCTGACCGAGATCAAGCATGGCCATTAACATACTGATATACTATTAACGTTTCTGAGTCTGTTGAACTCTCAGCACTTGCCTTTTTTGATATACCAAGGACACCTAATGAGTGAGCGAATTCCCGTTAAAAACATCTCACCCGTAAAAGTTCACCGCCCAGATAAGTCCAAACAAGATAATGACTATACTCCTCGCAGTAGAATATACGTGCGAGCTGTTACGGGCATGTTGGAAAATATTCGGCGCTTTTTTGGGCTGTTTTTTTTGAGTGGTTTTGCCGTGTTACCTTGGATTCAGTTTAATGGCACTCAAGCCGTGTTGTTTGATATCGGTGCACAACGTTTTAATATATTTGGCTTAACCCTTTGGCCACAAGATTTGACATTATTAGCATGGATTTTGATTGTAGCCGCCTTTGCGTTATTTTTTGTGACCACCTTTGCAGGTCGTGTTTGGTGTGGTTTTATGTGCCCACAAACTACCTGGACCTTTATTTACATCTGGTTTGAAGAAAGGATTGAAGGCAGCCGCAATAAACGAATGAAACTAGATCAACGGAAAATGGACTTTGATAAGTTGTGGCGCAAAACGCTTAAACATTTTGCATGGGTCGGGGTTGCCTTATTCACCTCTTTAACGTTTGTGGGTTACTTCACACCAATCGATTATGTATTTGTGGAGTTTTTCACTTTCTCAAGCGGCTTTTGGGTGGTTTTCTGGGTACTGTTTTTTACGCTTTGTACCTATGGTAATGCTGGGTGGATGCGAGAAATCATGTGTACTCACATATGTCCCTATGCCCGTTTCCAATCTGCCATGTTCGATAAAGATACCTATACCGTCGCCTATAACGCGTCGCTAGGAGAAAAAAGAGGCCCAAGAGCACGTAAGGTCAGTCGCGAAGAAAATCAACAAAATGGTTTAGGTGACTGTATTGATTGCCATTTATGTGTACAGGTTTGTCCAACAGGCATAGATATTCGCAACGGTTTGCAATACGAATGCATAAATTGTGGTGCCTGCGTAGATGCCTGCAATGGTGTAATGGAAAAGATGAACTACCCCAAAGGTTTGATTAGTTTTACTTCCGAGACAGAATTGGCAGGTGGAACCACAAAAATATTTCGACCTAAACTAATCGGGTACGCCATTATTTTAGTGTTAATGTCGGGACTGCTGATATTTGAGATCGCTTCTAGGAAACCTTTGGAAGTCGACATTATTAAGGACAGGGTTCCTATGTATCGAGAAACTGGAAATGGACTTATTGAGAATGTGTTTACCATGAAAATTTTGAACAAATCTCAGCTCACGCAGCACTACCGCATTTACATTGATAACCTTGAAGGGCACACTTATATTGGTGAAAATGAGGCAACCGTAGCAGGAGGCGAAGTGTTCAACTTACCTCTTAGCATTGCCA
>Ga0316209_1003038_pt1 | contig 12116 bp, 14 predicted proteins | sample 6monopyrite_MG_FD_204945 | JGI IMG/M metagenome (GOLD analysis project Ga0316209, IMG submission 204945) | Microbial mat bacterial communities from mineral coupon in-situ incubated in ocean water Damariscotta River, Maine, United States -... | ecosystem: Environmental > Aquatic > Marine >...
GAAAAAAACGAAGATTAAATCAATTTATTCTTCCGGCGGAAAACCGTGAATATCTTCGAAAATTCGATCAAAATTTTCTCGGAGATAACTGCGAAGTTTTTTGCGGTAATCGTCCTTTAACCAACTCACAAAATTATGAGTGCTTTTGCTAATACATTTGGTGTATTGGCCTATTCTAAAATCGATATCATCTCCCAACTCCTTTGCTAATATTAAAGCGTCAAAAACGTCTTCACTATTTTCGGTGCAAATAAACCCGTGTTGAGCTATTGAACGTTCTAAAACAACTTTTGAAGATTCGCCATTACGAATAGAATCGGTATATGTTTTTTTGATATCGAAACTTACCTCCTCACTTTTAGCAAACTGTGCCCGCAATTCGGGTGGCATTTCATAACTAAAACTTCCTTCAATTTCTTCATCACTTAAAATCGTATCTAAGTAATAATTAGGCGATCTAAAAATACGTTGCCAGTCAATATCTCCTCCCCAAGGTCCAAAACGATGAAAGTTATTCCCTAAATCAATTACCTGAAAGATTGACTTATTTGGAAGCACACGAGAACCACGACCAATCATTTGATAGTATAACGTTAAAGATTGGGTCGCTCTATTTAGAATAATCGTATCTACCGTTGGTTCGTCAAATCCGGTAGTAAGAATACTCACAGAAGTTAAAATTGCGTCTGGTGTTTCTTTAAACCACTGTAAAATGGCTTGACGTTGTTTTTTAGTAGCCGTATTATCCAAGTGCAGTATAGGATAACCAGCTCTTCTAAACGTGTCGTACACATGCAATGACGTATTAATACCATTATTAAAAATAAGAGTTTTCTTTCCCTTGGCCTTTTCTTCGTAGGCGTGCAAGAGTTTACCAAGCATATCCTGATTGGTATATAAATCTTCTGAAGATTGCACGGTGTAATCACCATTGGCTCCAATTACCAAAGATGTTAAGCCAACATTGTAAGAAAACATCTCAGCCCTCGCTAAGAAGCGATTTTCAATTAATGACGAAATGCTCTCTCCTACAATTAATTCATTGTAGTTATCCTTCATTGGCATCTTGATGTTTGAACTAAGTGGTGTTGCAGTAACACCTAGAATAAAGGATTTTTCAAAAAACTTAAATAGTTTATTAAAAGAATTGTAGTGTGCCTCATCAATAATAACGAGTCCCACATCTTTGATATCTAATTTATCATCTTGTAAACGGTTGTTTAAAGTTTCAACCATGGCCACAAAACAACTATACTCTTCTTGATCGTCAAGATTGGCTGTGCTATTTACCACTTTATTTACGACACCAAATTCGGTAAGCATCCCTGAAGTTTGCTTACACAATTCAATGCGATGCGTCATAATTAAAACCTTCTTCTTATGGTTTTTTAGGTATTGCCTTACGATTTCTGAGAAGATGACTGTTTTCCCTCCTCCAGTTGGCAACTGATACAACAGATGGTAATCTTCTGGGGCTTCCTCGAAGCATGTGAAGATTTTCTGTATTGCACCTTTTTGATAACTATATAAATCTTTACCAGTTTTGCGCTCTTCTATTTCAGTAAGGGTTGTGTCTAAAGCCAAATCACTCTAATTTTTAACGATCTGCAAAAGTAACCCCTTTGTAGGGGTTTTTTTCATTTTTTTCGCCAAAACCAAGTTAACTTTTCAACAATTGTATGATTTCTAGTTGTAAAGACGCTAAATTTGCATAGTTCCAACTGAATTACATATTTTGTGTAAGAAAAAACCTGCGAAAATTGAAGTATATATTTCTAGCCCTACTCCTATTTGTCTCATCTGTTTATGGACAAGATTCAAAGTCCATAAAAATTTCTGAAGAGAAGAAAGCGAACCGAATTTTTCTAATTGCCGAAAATCATTCGGAAAAAGACTTGGATGTACTAGTTACGGTTGAAGGAACCGGGATAAGACAACCAAAAGGTAAGCCTCGTAAGGTTCGTGTACCTGCTGCTTCCAAAGTAACCGTAAAGAGTTTGATTGTGGAACGTGGCAAAAAACCGCAGTATACGTTCGATTTAGACGTTTCAGACAGTCTCTCTCGACGTGTAATTAGAAAACCGGCTACGCCAATTAAAATTGATCCAAAAAAACCGATCATTATCTACACATTCGACCGCTGTACTAGTTGCGATAGCATTATTGCCAATCTAGACAGAAGTTATTATACGTATACGGTTAAGCAACTCTCCGAATCACCAGCGGTAGACGATTACATGAAAAAAGCGTTAGTAGGTACCAAAACACCGTATGAAACGCTTGTAAATCCAATCATTAATCTAGCGGGAAAATTCTATACCGAGATAGAAACATATGAGCAACTCATGGAAGCGATAAAAGAGGAGGATTAATTCATCTATTCCTGTCTGCTCACCGACTTCTGAATCTTCTTTGTTCACTGTCTTTATATTTTGTAAATTTCAGCTGCTAACCGTGGGCCTCTTGATGGCTTACCTAAAACCTCCTGTTTTGAAATATTTTGTGACCGCATTTGTAGCCATTCTTACTCTCATTGGCTGTAATCAAAAAGAAACTACTATGACTGATGAACAGCTTATTGCGAAAGCGCAAGGTATTCATGAACGGGTAATAACTCTGGATACGCACTGCGACATCAACGTACGAAACTTTACCGATACGATTAACTACACGCAAGAATTAGACAATCAAGTGACATTGCCTAAGATGAAAGAAGGTGGACTTGATGTGGCATGGTTCATTGTGTATACGGGTCAGGATTCGTTAACAGAGTCTGGATACGCAGGCGCTTACGAAAATGCAATTTCTAAGTTTGAGGCGATTCATAGGTTGGTAAGTGACTATGCGCCAGATCAAATCGAGCTTGCTTTAACGAGCGATGACGTTAGACGGATTCAAAAGGCCGGTAAAAAAGTAGCTATGATTGGTATAGAAAATGGTTACCCAGTTGGTTTGGATGTTGGTAATGTGAAGAAATTCTATGATATGGGAGGACGTTATATGTCGCTTTCACATAATGGACACAGTCAGTTATGCGATAGCAATACTGGGGAAGCAGACAATGTATGGTTGCACAACGGAGTAAGTGAACTCGGTAAAGAAGTTATCGCCGAAATGAACAAATGGGGAATGATGATCGACGTATCTCATCCCAGCAAGGAATCAATGCGACAAATGATTGAATTGACTAAGGCTCCCATAATTGCATCTCACTCATCGGCGCGTGCGCTTTGTGATCACAGCAGAAATTTGGACGATGAGCAACTAGAATGGTTAAAAAATAATGGTGGTGTTGTTCAAACAGTAGCATTTAAAAGTTACTTAAATACCCAAAAATATGAAGCTCGCGTAGATGTTGAAACCGAAATAGCGAAGCAAATTGCAGATTCTATGGGCGTTAAATGGCTAGAAAGAGCCGAAGTTATGGCTCTATCGACCATAGAACGCAATGAATATTTTGCGTTTTACGGTACGATGAATACCATTCGAAAAAAGAAACTTGAAAAAGAGCTTAACTTACCTCCTGCTGTCAATGTCTCAGATTTCGTAGATCATATCGATTATTTAATAGAAAAAATAGGTATCGATCATGTGGGTATTAGCTCCGATTTTGATGGCGGTGGTGGCATTGATGGATGGGAAGATGCTAGTGAAACCTTCAATGTTACTTTAGAGCTTGTAAAGCGTGGATATACCGAAGCTCAAATCGAGCAATTATGGAGCGGGAATTTGCTACGCGTATTGGATGAAGTTCAGGAAGTAGCAAAAGAACTGCAGGGCGCCTCGTAAAGAGTAGAAACTTATATGTTAAAGGTAGTGCGTTTAATCACACTACCTTTTTTATTTCTATTAATTACCACCAGAGGCGAGCCATTGGAAAAGTTCAATACCCATTTGTTCGCCAAAGCCAGAATTGGTAAATAATGTCATAGCCCATTCTTGCTCCGGAATGCAGATTGCAATGGACGTAAACTTTTTATCGTTGTTACCACCATGTCCATATATAGTTCCGAAGGGAAACTTTCCTGTATAAAATCCAAGAGCTACATGTGACACTCCCGCTGCTTTATTTGGGTTATCCTCGGGTAATTCAGTTTGGTTTTTTAAATATTCGTCATATGTATCTATTTGCAGCCCTTCTTTATTCATTACTGCTATCAACCAGTTGGCATAATCTATAGCCGTACTGTGCACGCCATACGCTGCTCCAAATTCATCAACTCCAAAATCCCTTTCACCCAGCCATTTTTGGTTTTTATAAGCAAGCGCTTTTCGTTTTAAGTTCTTTTTGTTTTGAATAAAGCGCGTGGTTTTTAGACCTAAAGGACGAGCCACCTTTTTGTGGAATAGTCTTTCAAGTCCTTCAGGTGTTGTGTTTGTTATCTCTTGCAACACCAAAGCTAAATATTGGTATCCTTCACCAGAGTATTCAAATTGGGTTCCCGGTTCAAAATTAATAAAGAGTTTTTCGCTACCAGAATCGGTTCGCCAATTTGGAAATCCGGACCTATGAGATAATACCATTCGCGCCGTAATTTTTTTATATCGATCGTCATGGGCAATATCGGCGTAAGGCAAGTACAAATAGAGCGGTCGATCAAGATCTAATAGACCCTGCTCCACAAATTGCATCACAAAAAATCCAAAAAGAGGTTTAGATAAAGAAGCTCCTTCAAATATAGTATTCGACTTCACAGGCATATTTGGTTTTTGCATTCCAAATTCATTGTGGTACACGACTTCCCCTTTGTTAACAATGGCCATTGCTATTCCAGGCGTATTTGTCTCCGCCATTTTAGATTGAATGAAAGCTTCAATTTTGTTTGCCTCGATGTTAGAGCCAACTGGCGTTAGAATAGATTGTCCAAAACAAAATTGGGTAATACATAGGCTAAATCCTGTAAGTAATAAGATGAGTTTGTTCATGGAAATTCGTTTTAAGATTGAATGACAAACTTCAGTCAAAACATACATAAAAAGAACCATAAACCACCCAATAGGGTGAAAAATAAGATGAAGTGGATCTTTCCTTCTTTATTTATCCAACCAAACCCGAAAGGACGACGTTATACTAGAACTGGTCTTTAGCTTTTCTGAATGCCCATTGACAGTTAGTAATAGCCTATTTTTAAAATGGTTTTCAATTTTAATGATATAAGGTAATTGCACTATCTGGCTTCGATTGATTCGAAAAAATGAATTCGGATTGAGCGAACCGTAAATCTTTCCAATACTCTGGGAATACAAATGAGTCTTACCATTTTTATCGATTAACTTGCAAAAATCTCCAGCAGCTTCTACTACAGAAATATCTACCGATTTCAGAAGATGAATTCCCTTTTTCGTCTTAATGACAAATCGCTTTTTATAATCAATTTTGTCCTGCTGTAAGACTTCTTTTAGTGCGATAAAATTGGAGGAATTCAATGGTTTTTGACTCTTAAAGAGAGTCTGATATTTCCTTAGTACTTCTTCTATATCCTTACGCGTGTATGGTTTTAGAAGATATGCGATACCATTGGTTTGAAAGGCTTTTAACAAGAATGAATCATACGCAGTGCAAAAAATAATGGGTATTTGAATTGGCTTTTTTTCAAAAATTTCGAAAGCAGCACCATCCAATAGTTGTATATCTGAAATAATGAGATCGAAAGGCTCTTCACTACTTAAAACGTCTAGGGTTTCTTGCACCGAGCGCGACCATTGAAAAGTGAAATTACTCTCAAAAAAATAAGATAGATGTAACTTCAATTTATCAAAAGCCGGTATTTCATCTTCAATTAATAAAATATGCATCAGACAGAAGAATCAGTTAAACAAATAATTGGCAATTTCACGGTAAATGAGGCAGGTAAATCCTCTATTTGAATGTGTTTACCGAACAATAATTCGTATCGTTCTTTTATGTTCTGTAATCCCACCCCAAAAGAGTCGTTTGTATTTGTAGCCTGTCCTTTATTGTTTGATACGGTTATTTCATCTTCAGAAATACGTAAAATGGTCTTAATTGGATGACCAACAACAACCTTGTTGTGTTTAATTACATTCTCCAACAGCGTTTGTAACGCACCAGTGAGTAAATATTTATTTGTATTGTCACTCAACCCTTCTATTTCAAAACTATATTCGGGTCCAAAGCGAGTATTTATAAGGTAAAAATAGTTTTTCACCATCTTAATTTCATCACGTAAAGGAGCGACATCATCATACTGAGTAGATAACAAATACCGATACAAATCTGATAAGGTTGAGATACACTTTTTAGCGCTCATAGGATCAACATCAATAAGGGCATCTACGGTATTAAGGTTATTGAATAGAAAATGCGGACTTAACTGTGATCGTAATAATTTTAACTCACTTTCTTTTTGCTTTTCACGAGAGGTTGCAAGTAGCGCTTGATTTTCGTAGTATTTTTTGCCAATGACTAAAACGAAAGGCGCTGATAAATCGGCAGCCGAATAATAGAAGCTATGCATAATCATATATCCAAGATCTGGTAAGTCACTCCAAGTATGACCTGTTCCAAAATAATCACGCAGCATATCGACAAACCCTGTAATAATCATAGCTAAAACGGCTAAGATAATTCCAAGTAGGTATTGCTTTTTACGAACCAAATAACGCTGAACGATCCAACTTACCGCAAAAAATCCGACCGCTGTCTTTAGAACAATAATGGGAGTATCGAAGAGAATTTGCCCCAAAGGATTTCTTTCGGTCCAAAACTTGAGCAATAACCATACAGTCATAAACGCAAAGAAACTCAAGATAAGCTGGTAATCCGATTTGTTAAGATGTAAGTCTCTCATGTTTCAAAAATAGAAGAACCGAGATCAAATCTTACATTTATACGTCTAGAAAACGATGAGATGGGTTAAAAAAACGTCGAATAAGAAATTACCTATTGCGGCTTCTTGGCTCCTTTAGGTGGCATTGGACCGCGAAGATGGATAACCAAACCATTTAAAAAATTTCGCAAGAATTGATCACCACATTCCATGTATTTTGCATGACTAGGATGGCGAAAGATAGCTCCTAACTCGCTTTTCGTAACTGCAAAATCTACGAGGGCACAAATCTTCACAATATCATCGTCGCGCAATTTATGAGCGACGCGTAACTTTTTCATTATATCATTATTGGTTAGTGCCATATGTGCGTTTACATTTTAAATGACAAAGATACGTTTATTACTTTTGCTTCCTGATCTAAACAGACTATTCAAATCATCGCTTTACACCATGCATTATCACTTCAAAATCTTTAAGCCTTATGGTATGCTAAGTCAGCTTAGTTCCAATGATCTACATCAAGTAAGGAAAAAACGATTTTTAAAAGAATTGCATTCATTTGCAGAAGGAATTATGCCAGTTGGTCGTTTGGATGAAAAAACTGAAGGCTTATTACTGCTTACTACAGATGGTAAACTAAGCGATACAATTAACCGTTCTGGAGTAGAAAAAGAGTACTATGCGCAAGTAGACGGGCAAATTACTGAACGGGAACTAGAGCAACTTAGGTCTGGAGTATTTATAGGTATAGAAGGCACAAAATACAAGACAAAGCCTTGCAAGGTTACGATGTTGAATGCCACGCCCGATCTACCCAATCGTCAAAAAAAGATAAGAGACGATAGACATGGACCGACTTCTTGGATTTCTATTACAATTACTGAAGGAAAATTTAGACAAGTTCGTAAAATGACTTCGGCCGTAGGTTACCCAACCTTACGTTTAGTAAGAGTTCGTATAGGTTCTCTACATCTTGAAGGTATGAAACCAGGAGATGTGATTCAGCTAACTAAAGTACTTTAGACTATTCTTTATTGACTTGAACGATTGCTTTAAAGCCAGTAAGTAAATTCCACTCTTTGGCGGAAATTATTTCTCCATCTTCGTCGTACACGTGAAGTTCTGCTGTATTTGGACCGGAAGATCCTTGATTGAGTGCTTGAAATTCGATTACATTGGCACCCTCATCGAGTCGCACAGTGATTCCCTTAAACGAGCTATCTAAATAGACTCTGGATTGAACCACATCGCCATTTACAAAAATACGCACATAATCACCATCTACCGATTGATGATCGCGATAGAGAATTTTTAAGAAACCAGAACCCGTAGTAAAACTGTCCAAATTTTGATCCCTACCAAATTCTTCTTTCGCTTCTTTGTCTTTCGTAAAAAACTTAGGCGCCTTATTACTTTTATTGTCTTTTAGTCCATCTTCTTTAGACATCGTAATTTCGGTACTCTCCTTCCCAACATCACTGTACCGCGAATTAGGATTAATATCTCTTTGTTTCGTTAGACTAGGAGTCTTACGAGCTGGGAGCTCTAAACCCTTTGGCGATTTAAAATTGTCTTTAACCGCCTCAAATTTTACTTTTTTGTTCGTATTCTCGATCTGCGCTGTCGCTAGGGAAATACCGCAAAAAACAAACAGAATATTTATAAATAATTTCATGACTTCTTTATAGTAGTAAAATAACTACAAAAATTACACCATTTTAGATAAGTTGATCTAGTTATTGAGCGTAATCTTGTAATCAATGCTAAAAGTAAGGACAATCTGTTTAATAATCGGCCAACTATCATCCTTTTTAAATTACATTATAATTCCTTTAGCAAACATTAACAAAACAATAGGATTTTATAAGGTCAATTATTGAAAACAAGCCAGTTACTTTGCATTTACAAACCATTAATTTAGTAAAAATGAGAACACTAATTGCATGTACCCTCTTAGGAGGAGTACTATTAACATCCTCGTGCGTATCGAAAAAGAAATACGTAGAATTGGAAGGTCAGTACAACCAAACTAGATCTACCCTAACAAAAACTCAAGTTGAAAAAGAAGAGGCAGAAGCCAAACTTGCCAAAATTGAAGAGCGCGTAAGTAATTACAATGCTAAGATTCAGTCGCTATCCCGGACCAACTCTGAATTAGAGCTAAACAGCTTACAACGCTATGAAAACGTAGTAATTTCTAACAAGGATAAGGAGCAAATGAAGCAAGCCTTAGCCAATGTGGATCAGAACGAATTGGCAGCCGCTAGAACTCTTGAGGATTCCATGAACTTAATCATCTCGCACAACCTTAAGAAGAATCTGGACAATAGTCTTGTAGCCGAAGGACAAGAAGATGATATCGAAATCAATGTAGACGAAACGGTTGTAATGATTACCATTTCGGACAAATTACTTTTTAAATCAGGTAGTTACAGAGTTAATCCGAAAGCAAATAATTTGTTACAGCGCTTAGCTAATGTCATCAATAGTGAACCAGCTATGGAAGTACTTATTGAAGGACATACAGATGCTCAGAAAGTAAAACCTGGCTCGTACGTTAAAGACAATTGGCACCTTAGCGTAGAGCGTTCAACCGCCGTCATTAGGAAGTTGCAAGAAGATTTTGGCGTAGCTCCTGAAAAACTAATTGCAGCAGGAAGAAGTAGTTTTCAACCTTTAACTGAGAATGAAACCAAAGAGGGTCGATCTAAAAACCGAAGAACTCGAATCGTTATTTTGCCTAACTTGGATAAGTTTTTATCCTTACTTTCAGCCAATTAAACGAAAACATCTTTTTAAAGAAAGCAACCTACCCCTGGTTGCTTTCTTTGTTTATAGAAAATACGTACCTTTCCACTATTAATAGCAGCTTACGTGCGTTTAGAAGAATCAAAATACAAGGATAAATTCGAGGCTAAAATCGTTTTGCCAGAAGGTAATTTCTACATTTTCAAAAAGTTTGTAGTTGGTGAAGTCGCACAAGATGTACATTTCAATTGGGAATTAGCGCAAATTGTCTTAGAAAAGGTCTATGATTATCTTGGCTCAAGAGATGTCAAAATGGCCTATATTTCGAACAGAGTCAATGCCTATTCTGTGCATCCTCAAGATTGGCTGCAATTTTACAAAGAACGTCACCATTTAGAGGCCTTCGCGGTAGTAGCTTACAATAAAATAGGATTTATGAATGTAGTACTCGAGAAAATATTCTCTCAAACCCGTATTCGTAAGTTTAGTGAGTTAGAAAAAGCCGTACAATGGGTCGAACAGTTGAGCCCCGGAGACCAAGTGGTGATAGACGACGAGGAAGATACAGCTGCTTTTAATTAATTACCTCTTTGGGGGTTGCGAAGGCCTTACCTCTATTTTACTTGGCAACGTTCGCGGATGCATTTTCAATAAATCTATGACTAGTTTTCCTATATCTTCAATCTGAATTTTCCAAGCATCGCTCGAATCAGGTTCATTACCGTTAAAATAAGTAGCCACACTCCCTGGCATAATAGTGCTTACTTTAATTCCAAATTCTCGCAAATCAAGCATGGCAGCTTGAGTAAACCCTGTTAGTCCAAATTTACTCGCATTATACGCAGCTCCTTTCGCAAAGAAATTGGTTCCAGCTAAACTAGAAATCGTGATGTAATAGCCTTGGCTACTTTTCAATGCTTCAAGGCTACTTTTCAATGTAAAAAAAGCACCGGTTAAATTCGTATTAATGGTTTCCTCCCATTGTTTTATCGACAAGTCGGCTACACTTGCAAAATGCCCCAAACCAGCATTAGCAATTACGATGTCTAATTTTCCGAATTCTGAGATTACTTGAGAAACACAATGTTCCATACTGGAATAGCTACCAACATCGGCTGCAATTCCTATGGCATAAACCGAATCGTTGCCATGCGCATTTAATGTACTCGCGGCAAGTTGGGTACTAACCTCTTCCCTACCTGTTATAGCCACTGAAACACCTTGAGCCAATAAAGCTTCGGCTATTCCGTAACCAATTCCTTTAGTTCCGCCGGTTATTAGCGCAACTTTACCTCTAATTAGTTCCATATTACCGTGTTTTACTCAAAGGTACAAAAGCCTCTGTAGCCTTCTTCTAAATTAATCATTAAATTTGATGTGAATTCTCAATCGAAAAGTATTATGAAAAAGCTCCTTCTCTTCGCTATTCTCTTTCTCTCAAGTACCGCCTTTATGATGGCACAAGAATTAGTCGACCTTCGTTCTCTATCTAATAAATTTACATATGAAGTACGTTACGCGACTCCCAATAACTTTATGAAAGAGACCCTTTATCCTTGTTCTGCCTGTCTTTTACAACCAGAAGTAGCTGAGGCATTAAATGATGTAAATGAATACTTTTGCGAAAAAGGATATCGTATTAAAATATATGATTGTTATCGTCCTTTAGATATACAGAAAAAAATGTGGGCTAAGGTACCCGACGCTCGCTATGTCGCCAATCCTTACGGCAAGGGTTCTATTCACAATCGAGGTGCCGCGGTGGATATCACACTAGAAACCCTAGATGGTAAACATTTAGACATGGGAAGTGATTATGACTTCTTTGGGAAAGAAGCGCATATGGATAATTTTAATCACACAGAAGAGGTATTAGCGAACAGAAAACTTTTTCATGACGGCATGAAAAAATTTGGTTTTAATTCTATTCGAACCGAATGGTGGCACTTTAGTTATAAAAAAAATAGTGGCCCCGCATTAAATCAGCCATTACCCTGTAAGTAACACCAATTTTTGTAGTACAACACACCTACCTAATGTATCTTTGCAAAAATTTTATTTGCATGGATTCAATCAGAACCTTTAAAATTATAAGCACGCTTGAGGCTATTTCATTTTTGGTATTGTTGGGAATTGCAATGCCCTTAAAATATATATGGGACATGCCACAAATGGTAGAGGTTGTAGGTATGGCGCATGGCGTTTTATTTGTTGCCTATGTCGTTGGCGCTTATTTTATGAAAGTTAAGTTAAATTGGCCTTGGGGAACATTATTCGTTGTTCTAGTCTGTTCTATTTTGCCTTTTGGACCTTTTTATGCTGAAAAGAAATACCTCTAATGGAAGAAGAATATCTACATATCTTTTTTAACTTTTTTAAGGATCAGATGGAAGGCTTTGGAATGGCACCATCGCTGGCTTTGGGTGTAGGTACATTTATTAATGTTGTCCTTGTGAGCTTGGTTTTACTACTTCTAGATATTCTTACGCGCAAGGTCATTTTACAGCTTTTTCGATTATTTAGCGCTAAGAGCAAAAACACATTCGATGATTATTTGATGCAAAGTAATTTCCC
>Ga0316209_1003039_pt1 | contig 12115 bp, 14 predicted proteins | sample 6monopyrite_MG_FD_204945 | JGI IMG/M metagenome (GOLD analysis project Ga0316209, IMG submission 204945) | Microbial mat bacterial communities from mineral coupon in-situ incubated in ocean water Damariscotta River, Maine, United States -... | ecosystem: Environmental > Aquatic > Marine >...
CTGCGGTAGATAATGCAAGCTCCCAGTCTCGGGTACCTCTTAGTGATACATCTTCTGAAACAAAGATCACATTGTGATGCCACTAAACTTCACAAAAAAAGTATTACGTAAAGGGCTTCGAGCGTTCAAGTCTAAGCCAGTCCCCCGACAATTGCCAACGGGAAAAGAACCGCTCAATATTGCGATTGTCGGCATGGGCAAGATGGGACGTGTGCATGCAGAACTGCTTTCAGAAAATCCGTTTTACAAGCTGGTTGCCATTTGTAGCCGTCACGAAGAAATCAACCTACCCGATTCAGTTGAATGTCCTCAGCAATATACAAGCTTCGGAAAACTCCTGGCAACCTGCCCGATTGATGTTGTACTGGTTGCCACACCGCATAAGCACCACAAAGATTTTGTTATTCAGGCACTCGAAGCAGGTCGGCATGTCATTTGCGAAAAACCACTAGCGATCACAACTGCTGATGCCGATGCAATACTGGAAAAAGCAGAGTCAAGTCGGGCTACATTAACGGTGATATCACAAAATCGATTTGAACCGACCTACCGAAAGGTAAAGGCAATTCTAGATTCTGGAGAATTCGGATCAGTCCACCGCTGCAGCATGACCGAAACATTTTGGCGAACCGATGGTTATTATCAATCTGCCCAATGGCGGGGAACCTGGCAACAGGAAGGAGGGGGCGTACTGGTCAACCAGGCACCTCACATGTTAGACCGCTATATCTGGTTGTTCGGTCTCCCATGTAAAATATCTGCAATTTGTGAGACAAAACTGCATAAGATTTCCGTAGAAGATTCCGCAACGATCATCACACATCACGAAAATGGAATGACGGGACAGATTCACATCAATACGAATGAATCTCCAACGATGTCACGCATTGAAATCGCTTGTGATCGCGGGCGAATCAACGTAACGGATGGCAAGATCACTTTAATTCATTTAGAAGAATCGCTTGCTAAGACAATCTTCCAGGCAGATCAATCCCGTTCAGAAATTGAATCTTCACTGGAAGACATCGGGGGCGAACTGATGAACTGGTCACCCGATTTACTGCATCAGTTTTACGAAAATTTTGCAGAGGCAATCTGGAATAATCGAACTCCAGAAGTCCCCGCAGCACAGGGACGAGACGTTGTAGAAATAATCAACGGGGCACACTTAAGTTCATGGAAGAAGCAACTAATTGAACTGCCAATCGACCGGGATGAGTATCTTCAGTTTCAAAAGGTGATGATACAACAGGAACAGAAAGTTTGATTGCGTTGGTAGAAAAAACGAAAATCGCTATTATTGGGACCGGTTTTGTAGCCGACATGTACGTGAAAACGTTGCCCAATCATCCTCATTTGGGTCTGGTTGCCGTTTACGACTCAGACTTCGAACGACTGAAGTTGCACAGTAGTAGATGGAATGTGCCAGCTTTTGAAGATATCGAGAAATTACTGCAAAAATCCGGTGCAGAAATCATTTTGAATTTGACCAACCCCCGTAGTCATTTTGCTGTGACGAAGCAGTGCCTGGAATCTGGGAGGCATGTTTATTCTGAAAAACCGTTGGCAATGAATGCAGAAAAAGCAGCAGAGTTAGTTTCGCTGGCTGCCGAACGTCAGTTGATGTTAGCCTCTGCCCCGTGCAGTATGCTATCGGAAGCGGCTGCGACTATTGAAAAAGCATTACGAGATGGCTTAATTGGTAAGGTTCGCTTAGTCTATGCGAATTTTGATGACGGATTGATCGCCCCGAAAATGACCCCTTGGCATTGGCACAATGCAGCAGGTATACCCTGGCCCGCAAAAGATGAATTTGAAGTCGGTTGCACTTACGAACATGCCGGCTATTTGCTTACCTGGCTCTACCGTTTTTTCGGACCCGTTCGCGAAATCACTTCGTTTGCATCATGCCAAATACCCGACAAAGGAATTCCCGTGGAAAAAATGGCACCCGATTTCACAGTCGGCTGCTTGAAATACGACGACAACATTGTCGCCCGCCTTACCTGTGGCTTAGTCGCACCACGAGATAAATCACTCACAATAATCGGCGACGACGGAATCATTTACACCCCGTCAGTACGTAGTGATGTCGGTCCCATTTATTATCAGAAAATCCCGTCACCAGGTCGCTGGGGCGGAGTGGAGCGACGATTGAATCGATTACGGACCGGTCTCGAATCATTATTGCCAGTAATTCCCTGGTCGGGACACGATTGGCAATTTCGACGGAAACTCCCTCTGGTCGGAACAAAACCAAAGATTCTCGTCGGTCGAGGCAAACCGGTTGATTTTCTTCGTGGCCCCGCAGAAATGGCCCAATCAATTCAACAAAACCGCCCCTGCCAACTGACGGCAGAACTCGGTTTGCACATTACTGAAATTGTCGAACAGTTGCAAAACCCAAAGTATGAACCAGTAACACTCAAAACGAAGACATAAAGAACAACAGAGAATGGTAACTGCTGATGACTCGTATTCGTGTGGAGTTGTTTATATCGCTTCAGGCAAGTCTTACTATGCAGAAGCGGCCGCTTCTGCAAAATCCCTCAGAAAAATATCACCAGGTATTCCAATCTCCATTATTACAGATCAGTCCGAAAAATCGGATTGTTTCGACACACAACTCTCATTGAAGAACCCTCAATACAACTTTTTTGATAAAATCAACGCCTTGAAGCAAAGTCCGTATCATCGGACATTATTTCTTGATACCGACACAATCATCCTGAAAGACCTCGGTGATTGTTTCAAACTATTGGACCGATTTGAATTAGCAGTGGCTCACGAACCTGCCCGTTTTCTTTACCCATTGGGGGATGTTCCCGATGCTTTTCCTGAGCTGAATACAGGAGTTGTTCTGTATAAAAAGTCAGAAAAGTTCGAGCGATTCATCAACTCTTGGCTCAAACTGTACGAAGAGGAAAATGAACGAAAAAGAAAAGCAGGCATCCCATTGTGGCACGACCAACTCTCATTCACCAAAGCGATTTGGAAGTCGAATTTATCAATTTTCATTTTCCCACCGGAATGGAATTATCGGGCACCTTTCCCTCAGTTCGTTTGTGGACCAATCACAATCTTTCATGGCAGACTAAAAAATCAACAATCAGACGTCAGTTTCGTCAACACGAAGCAAGACGGTCGACTATTAAACCCAAACCCGCAACGCCTTTTTGAAATCATTAGAAACACTTGGAACTTGTTCCGTATACTCAAAAGAAAATAAGCATCACAGTTCAGAGCTTGTAAGCAAACAAATCGAAACAACAGATGTACAAAGTTTCAATTCTTATTCCTTGTTACAATGCGGAGCGTTGGGTTGCTCAGGCGATTCAGTCGGCTTTGGATCAGACGCATGGTGACAAGGAAGTGATTGTTGTTGATGATGGTTCGACGGATGGTTCTTTGGGGATCATTAAATCGTTTGGTGATAGAATTCGCTGGGAGTCGGGGCCGAATCGTGGGGGGAATGTGACTCGAAATAGGTTACTGGAACTGGCAACCGGAGAGTGGCTACAGTATTTGGATGCGGATGATTATTTGCTGCCGGAGAAAATTGAGCGACAGCTTGCGGCTGTTCAAAATGAGACCGTCGATATTATTTATTCACCTCCGCTGATAGAAACCTGGAATGAGAATGGCGGCGTTGATTCAACTGTTGGCAATCTTGATTTCGATGCTCCCATTGAACTGCAATGGATTCGATGGCAAGTTGCACAGACAGGCACGGTTTTATGGAAAACAGAATCGTTAAAACAGATTGGCGGATGGAATAAAGAGTATCCCTGCTGTCAGGATAATGAAGTGACACTCCGCGCGATCCAACAAGGTCTTGTGTTCAAGGCTGTCTCCCATGCAGATGCTGTCTATCGAATCTGGTCCGAGGGAACCGTGTGCAGAAGAGACCCCAGTCGTGTGGTTCACGCAAAAACAAAGCTTATTGATGAAATGCTTGACTGGTTACGAGACAACGGGAATCTAAAAAAAGAGACCAAAGAAGCAGCAGGCCAAGCCTTTTTCGAAATGGCAAGAACACTCGCACAACACGACATGCAAGCCGCGGTAGATTATCAACACGAGCAAGTACGAAGAAGAATCTACCTCCCTAAAGGACCGGCTGCCCCGACAGTGTACCGTCTCGTCCACCGACTCCTGGGGTTTCGCATCGCAGAATATACGGCAACCGCGAAACGTATCTTCACTTTTCGAATGAAAACATCTAATGAGTAATTTTGCAACACTTACATTTGTGGGCCCAGGCGAAACCGAAGCACGCAGACTCCAGCAGATGTTGGATAGTTTACTACAGCATGAACCGGATGTAGATACGATTGTCATTATTGATGATCAATCAAAGCATGATTTCAAAAAAATACTTACACCAGAAGCATTTCAAAAATCCGTCATCCTTGAAAACCCCAGAAAAGGACGAGGGGACTGGTGGCTTGGGGGGTTGTGTGTCGGACTTACAGAAGGATTAAGATGGCTTGGGGAAAATCGAATGATGGATTTTGTGGTTCGACTTGATACAGATGCATTAGTTATTGGATCCTTTTCTGAACGACTGAATAATATTTTTTCAGACGACAAGAAAGTAGGCCTACTTGGAACCTGGGATAAGTATCCAATTAATGGATCTCAACGATTACCGAAGGAAGAAGTCCATGATCTTCTTGCTTCAATAATTAAAAAAGCGGAACGCCATTTTGCCGTCTGGCGTCACTCGGATTTTCCAACGCGCATCCAATGTAGCATCTTTAGACGAGATCGAGTTGTTCGCCGTATCATTCAATTGGCGATCAGGAATGGATATTCCCCAGGGTATATTTTATTCAGGGAGGTGGTTACGCCATCTCTGGTAAATTGGTAAGCGAATTGTACAACCTGTGTTTTACGGAAACTCCTCTTTCATTTCTGCATCAGTTTATTGGTGAGGATACACTTGCAACAATGCTATGTTATGCTGCAGGATTTAAACCCAAAGGATACAATCAACCGGGGGAAGTATTCGGTGTGCAATACAAAGGACTCCCTGCACCTTTACCTGAATTGAAGGAAGCTGGCTTCGCAATTGTTCATAGTATCAAAGGAGATTCTCGCTACACTGAAGCGGAGATTACAAAACAGGTTTGTGAGTCAAAAGATAAGATAATATGATAAGTCATTGGTGGTTTTTTATAATCATAATACAAAAGGTATATTAATGGCACTTCGCTTACGAAACAACTGTGAATTTCTTCATATTCCAAAGACTGGAGGGACTTGGGTCGAGTCTGTCCTGAAGGCAAATGATTTGATTATTAATCGTTTAGGAAATAAACATAGTGATTTTGACCGTACTATTTTTAATGAGCGGTTAGGGACAGGTAGAGAACTTCTCCGCTTCACTGCTGGGCTAGCATTCAAGAAGATTTTGCGAACAAAACAAAACAAAACAAAACAAAACAAAAACATTTCGTTTTTGTTTTGTTCGCCATCCCGTTAAATGGATTGAATCATGGTGGCGTTATATGGAGGGGCGCGGGTGGAATCATTGGGGAATTGAGGGGAATTACGATTCATGCTGGCATCCGAACGCAGTACTGAATGGACTTGGGAGTGATGACTTTAATTGTTTTATTGAAAATGTACTCTGCAAATGCCCGGGACTTGTATCTGAATTATATTTTTCATTTGCAAAGCCCAGTATTAATTTTGTGGGTAAGACTGAAAACCTCAAAGAAGACCTTGCTAAAGTTCTCCTTATGGCAGGAGTTCCATTTGAGAGTAATTCATTAAATACTCCTAGACAAAACGTATCACCGGTCAAGCCAGCACTAGCAAAGTGGGCCCCTAGCCTTAAGCGACAGTTCATCATGACGGAATTGCCAGCCATGCTTCGGTTTGGTTACTTAACAGTCGATGATTGCGAAGCCTATGATATACCATCCGATCTCCTTTCAACAAAATTGATCCCACCAATCAAGCTAGACAGACAACTGGGAGGGAGAGATTAATGATCTCTTTTCTACGATTTCGTACCAGGAATGCACTAGAGCTTTGTCGTCAATTTGGCTTCCGGGCAATGATCGATATTGCATTTGGAGTATTATTTTGCAGAAATCTTTTCAAAGTAAAGATCAGAGGATATCCACATCCCATTTTTCTAAGGTGGAAAAGCTCTGATAGATTAGTTTTAGAACAAATTCTATACCGAAATGAGTCACATGCAATAGAACTTAATTCTCCTAAACAAATTATTGACATTGGTGCAAACATCGGACTCAGTTCCGTTTTATACTCCTCGCTGTATCCTGGAGCAAATATTGTGGCAGTCGAGCCTGCTATCGACAATGTGGTGCTACTGCGTGAGAATACAAAATGCTATAATAATATTACCGTTGTAGATAAATGTATTTGGTTTAAAGATTGCGATCTACTTCTTGAGAATCCGAAAGGAGAAGCTTACGCATATCAGTTTTCAGATAGCACAGACACCGAGGTTAATGTAGAAGCACACCTCACTAAGGCAATTACAATTCAGTCATTACTGAATAATTTTAACATCGAGACTATAGATCTCATGAAAATAGACATTGAAGGAGCTGAGTACGAGCTATTTTCTAAGGGAGATAATTCGTGGTGCCAGCGTGTGAAATGGTTACTTATTGAACCACATGATCGCTTTAAACCAGGTTGCACAGATGCTATTTGTGCAGCGTTAATGAAGACTCACCAGCAAAGAGAGAATTCTGGTGAATTTTAATATTTGAACTGAATTAATGAAGTAAATCATTTTTTTAATTCTGTTCATCGGTTGTGGCACTCAGTGTGCATTTTGATAGTGCCACTCGTCTGATATAAGTAGAGTACGCTTCTCTCATTTGGGAAATAATCATTAATCAAAATGACAATCACTCATCTCGAAAGTACTGAATTCCACCACACAGGAAGGTCAGGATATCCGGTTGTAATGGATTATCTCGATTCATCCTTTTGCATTACCCGTGTTCGGAAAATTCCTTCTCACTGGGGTGAACGAGTTCTTCGAAAAGTAGTTTCCTCCCTTGCAATTTCCGATTGGTATTCACTTGGTTCACTCCGCCTGGAATATGCTGGCTGGAGACGAATACGTAACGTTCAGGGAATTACTCATTTGCTTTGGGCGGATCGTGATTGGGGATTTCTGGATATTTTGCCTGGGATGAAACGCGTACCGATCGTTGGGACTTTTCATGCCTGTCCTGATGATTTTTCTTCAACGGTTTCAAAGCCCCATCGCCTTAGCAACCTGGCGGGTGTAATTTTGATGAGTGAAGTCCAACGACAGAATTTCGTTAATGCGGGTATGCCTGAGGAGAGGATTCATGTCGTACTTCACGGCATTGACACCAAACATTTTCGTCCGGCTGAAGAGGCGAAACAAAGCAGCATGAGGTTCAATGTCTTACACGTTGGAAGTTATCGGAGAAATTTTGATATCCTTGAACAGGTTTGTGACCGATTAAAGGAGCATCCGTATATCCGGTTTCAAATTATTACTTCTCCTGCTATTGCTGATCGTTTTCGGGATAAACTAAATATTGAAGTTCTTTGTGGGTTGTCTGATGGACAGTTACTGCAAAGGTATCAAAGTGCAAGTTGTATGTTGATGACCGCAGAAGCAGCTACAGCTAACAACGCCATTTTAGAGGGCATTGCGTGCGGACTGCCTGTTGTTGCAGAGAGGGTTGGTGGCATCCCGGAGTATGTCAATACGGAATGTGCAATTCTTTGCGAACCTTGCGATATTGATGGGCTGGTTAACGCTCTAGAAATGTTGGCGGCTGATGGTGAAATATGTCGGGGGATGGGAATAGCGGCACGCCATAGAGCACTGGAGCTTGACTGGGTGCATATCGCAAAAAAAACAGAGGCAATTTACGAACAAATACGTACCGAATATTCAATGTAACATGCGAATTGCTATACTGACTAATAATGCTGACAGCTATCCCAAGCCAATGGGACTGGGGCTACAGCGAATGCTTGCGAAGTGTGGCATTGAATCCGATGTAATAACCGAAGGTTGGGACCGAATTCGCCGCCGCCCTGAACGAGCATTAAGCGGGTTGCGAGATGCAGTCACTCTGAAGCCGATTCGCATATTTCTGAATGAACAAAGAAAAAAAGACTTTTTAAAAAGACTGCTCAAGTACGATGCGATTATTGTTGTCAGTCATCTTCCGGCAGCCTACCTACGATACTTTCTGGATGACCAGGTAATCAGAGAAGCGTTAGGCAGCCGACCGATTCTCCTCTACGATCTAGTATACCTTCCTACTCGCGGTGACTGGGGAGATGCATTGAGGAATGGGAACTCTACATTAGGAATTCCTGATGGTGGTCATTACGGTATTGAGCGATATGACTGGCATCTGTGTGTTTCGGTTGTTAGTGAAACACCTTTTCCGAGAGAGCCGCAGCCGTGTAATGTGATTGGTTTAGACATTGACAATGGAACTCTTTATCCAGATCAGAATGAGTTTTGTGCGCTCCTTGATTTTGAACAACCAGGATTTGAGGCTGAAAGGCAGATACAATTAAAAGCTCTTGAAAGAGCTTCGATTCCTTTTATTGAACTGAATGGTAAGTATACCACAGAGGAAATTCGTACCGTCTACCGGAAATCAGCGATATTATTTCTGGCGTTTCGTGAAAGTTTCGGCTTACCAATCTGTGAGGTCCAAGCGTGCGGAGGGCTAATTGCAACTCCATATAGCGAATGGGCCCCCTCACATTGGATCAAAAATAATTTACACGCACCGGGGCCTGGGCGGCTTGGGGGTAATTTCTTAGTCTATGACAACGATGTTGATGTTCTCAGCGAAATGTTAAAGAAAGCAAAAATAGAATGGAATCCTTTATCTGCCAGAAAGACATTTTTATTGGAATATCCACATTATTTTGAAGGAAACCCAACTGAGTTGCAAGATGCCTTAACTAGGTTATGCGCTGGTGGAATGGTATTCGGAACAGAGCAGCCCGGGGCGCAACTATGAATTTGCTGCTTTGGATTGTAGAAGGAATTATTCGCCGGTTACGAGCTTGGATGTATCGGTTTCGAGGAGCTAAAATTTCACGCCCCTGCTGGTTACAGCAGATTGATATTCCTCGAAATCACTTTGATATCAGCCTTGGCGATAAAGTGGCATTAGATCGTGGTGTGATATTGCTTTCAACTGGTGAACGTCAAAGTCAGCCACGGATTTTGATTGGAGCTTCCACTTACATCAATCGATATACGATGATTGATGCTTCTGAAAGTATTTCGATAGGAGCCAATTGTATGATTGGGCCATTTTGCTACATCACCGATCATGATCATGGGATGCAGCCTGGGGTTCCTGTCAATGAGCAGCCTTTAATTGGTTCGCCTGTGGCAATCGAAGATGATGTGTGGATGGGGGCTCATGTGACGGTGCTTAAAGGGGTGACAATTCATCGAGGTGCGGTGATTGGGGCGGGAGCGGTGGTGACGAAAAATGTTCCTGCAGACGCAATAGTAGCTGGTGTACCGGCTCGCGTGATTGGTCAGCGGAAGAATAACAACGAGTAATCAATTTAGAATGAACAACGAAATCACTTTGACATCTACGGTTGTGATTACATCAAAAGACCGCCGTGATGATTTGCGAGAGGCTTTGAGGTCCTGTGTGGTGCAGACAGCAAATCCTGAAATTATTGTCATTGATGATGCATCGACCGATGGCACGGCGGAGATGGTTCGCAAGGAATTCCCAGATGTTCGCTTAGTAGAGCATCTTAAACCAACGGGCTACATGTTTGGGCGAAATGAGGCCGCTTTGCTTGCATCAGGCAACATTATTTTTTCGATTGATGACGATGCGATATTCACGACGCTGAATGTTATTCAGCAGACTCTTGCTGATTTTGATGAGCCGTCTGTTGGTGCAGTGGCTATTCCTTTTGTCGATGTAAAAAAATCACCAGAAATTCGTCAGCAGGCTCCTTCACCGAATGAATGCTGGGTGACGGATCGATATATTGGTACTGCTCATGCTGTCCGCAAAGATCTATTTCTTGAATTGGAAGGTTACCGGGAATCTTATTTCCATCAGGGAGAGGAACGCGACTTTTGTGTGCGACTTTTGGATGCAGGTTATGTCGTGAGAATGGGCAATGCTGATTTGATTCATCATTTTGAAAGCCCGAAGCGCGACACCACTCGTATGGATTTGTACGGACGGAGAAATGATATATTCTTTGCCTGGTTGAATGTGCCAGGGTATTATTTTCCAATTCAGCTGATTGGTACTTCTATTAAAGGGTTTTGGTTTGGGGTTCGCGTAGGAAGGCCAATTCGAATGCTGAAAGGCATACTGATGGGCTATGTGGCTATTGGTAAATTCTGGAATCATCGAAAGCCGGTTCGTAGTTTGACGTTTCGTTTGTTTCGACTTTTGCAGAAGCAAGGAGGGATTAGAATACAAGACCTTCCGGAGGAGTATAACTTGGGCCATAAGGAAATTGATGTGTAATGGAGAGATTGAGTGAGCTATCTAATAGCGTTGCGTTGGCAATGCTGGCAGTTTGCGTGGGGTTGATCCTTTATGATTGCCGTCGCGATATTCGTCAGCTTGTTTCTGCCCGCAATGTGTTTATATTGACAATTATGGCTTGGTTTCTACTTGAAGCTTCATTGGTTCCTAAAGCGTTAACGCTATTTACTGCTGAACAATACAACTTTGGGCTTGTTTGTGTCGGGGTCTGTATCGCTGCTTTTATTATTGGGTATAGTAGTTCGCGAGGTGGAGTTTTTGACCCGGTATTTCGTCGTTTAGCCAGGATTGATAGCCCGCGTGTACTCTGGGGGGTGTTCATCATTGCTTGTCTGATCGGTTTTGCCCCACTGCTTTATCTGGCGAAGGGAAATCCTCTGCTCATTCTGGAAGATGCCTTTACATTCAAAGCCAGGTGGAGCGGACTTTTTACCCGAGGACGTTACGGCGGCGTTAAAGATGCTTTTCTTGAATTACGGATGTTTTTGCGAGCCGCGATACCGCTGGCTGCTGCCATTCTTGTTCACCGTAAGCAGCCAACTGATCGCAAGTTGATTGTTGGGTTCTTTCTGGTTTATATGTTTATGGATGCGTTGACGGGCGGGACGCGTTCAAAAGTTGTCGAAGTATTTCTTCCGATTGCGGCGGCGATTTACTGGAGGATGTCGCCTGCAATGAAGAAAAATTCCATCACATTTGGCTTGCCTGCGATTGTTGTGTTTGCAATGTTTTGGTCAGCGGCAAATGTGCTTGGTCGAAATGAAGGTAAGCTTGATTGGGAACGCGCTTCCAGTGCAGACTACGTTGGGTTTGAGATGTTCCGTGAGTTGTTATATATTACAAATTTAGTGCCTGAAAAGTCGGACTACAAGCTTGGTTACACTTACTATGTACAAGCAATCAATCCAATTCCAAGAGCAATTTGGAAAAATAAGCCAACTGGTGATGCAGGTCTTGAGTTGGCAAAAGTGAAAGGGATGGTCGCTGGTGGTGACGCCTATTTAACGGTCTCTCCAGGGTTGATTGGCGAAATGTATTGGAATTTCGGGGTACCTGGGATTGCGTTGATCAGTTTTTTTCTTGGCTATCTTGCGAAGTCCTGGGACCGTGCCCGCCCATTGACAACTCAATCGGTTTTAGCATTTACTGTTTTTGCAGCGGGTCTGGCAATTATTTTTCTGTCGGGCAGATCATTCAATATGTCAACTTTGTATGGCATGCTTTCGTTGTATGCGTTACTGGTTCTGTTTTCTGGGAATGTTCGGCGGCAGCCTGTGTCTACGAAGCAGCCAAGGCAAACTCGTCAACCGGAATATCCTGTTCGGAGCTTGCTCCCTTGAAAATTACTGTTTCGCACTCCGGTAAACAGCATGCGTATCGGCATGCCCAATCAGTTCAGCAATTGGGGTGTTTGCATCGTTTTGTTACCAGTACCTATTACCGCCGGGATTGCTGGCCGGATAGGATTGTAAGTACGGTTCCAAAGCTAGGCCGCGCACTTCAAAAAAGAACTCTCCAGGGACTTGATTCCAGTAAGGTGATTCGAAATCTTCGCTTTGAAATCCCAGAAC
>Ga0316209_1003040_pt1 | contig 12112 bp, 11 predicted proteins | sample 6monopyrite_MG_FD_204945 | JGI IMG/M metagenome (GOLD analysis project Ga0316209, IMG submission 204945) | Microbial mat bacterial communities from mineral coupon in-situ incubated in ocean water Damariscotta River, Maine, United States -... | ecosystem: Environmental > Aquatic > Marine >...
GGAGGTTAAAAAGGCTACTAGAGATAGTAGCCTTTTTTTATTGCTCATTTTTTCTTGTGGACGTTATGTATTTGAGTGTCTGCGGCGTTGGTTAAATACTTCCGTTGCTCACGTACTTAATGTACGCTGCGCGACGGGTTATTTAACCGCCTTGCAGCCATCTCAACTCCAACATTTTCGAACTACCATTATAAAAAAAGCCTCATCTATTTAGATGAGGCTTTTTTTATGCTTGAAATATACATTGCGCTGCTCGCACATTCTACGCCTTGATTTGCCGCAAAACTCCTAAGCCTCTGCCGTGTCGGAGGTTAAAAAGGCTACTAGAGATAGTAGCCTTTTTTTATGGTTCATTTTTTCTTGTGGACGTTATGTATTTGAGTGCCTGCGGCGTTGGTTAAATACTTCCGTTGCTCACGTACTTAATGTACGCTGCGCGACGGGTTATTTAACCGCCTTGCATCCATCTCAACTCCAACATTTTCAAACTACCATTATTAAAAAAGCCTCATCTATTTAGATGAGGTTTTTTTATTTATATTCCCAGTCATCTTCGTCTTCAGCTTCCACGACGGTTTCTTTAATTCGGCGTATTTGTGGAAGTAATTTTAAAAATAATTCGACTATTTTGGGATCAAAATGTTTGCCGCTTTGTTCCTTGAGATAATCGATCACTTCGTCTTCCGGCATTGCGTCTTTATAAACACGTTTATGTATCAGGGCATCATAAACATCTGCCAGCGCAACTATGCGTGCGCTAATGGGGATGTTTTCTCCTGACAGACCTTTGGGGTAACCTGTTCCATCCCATTTTTCGTGATGACATTCAGCAATGTCAGTGGCCATATGAAAGATTGGAATAGAGCTGCCACCTAACATTTTACCGCCAATAACAGGGTGTTGTTGCATATGTGTGTATTCTTCTTTTGTTAACTTGCCCGGTTTTTGTAAGATGCGATCGGGGATGCCTATTTTACCTAAATCATGCATGGGTGCTGCGATACGAATATCATCGACATGTTGTTTGTTCCAGCCCAGCGCTTCACCGATAACTTCTGAATACAGGCCAATGCGACGTACATGTGCTCCGGTTTCTTCATCACGGAAACCGGCTGCGGTTAATAAGCGCATTGCAATTTGTTCTTCACGTTCACGAATCTGGGCGGTGCGCTTTCTGACTTCTTCTTCAAGTCTTTCATTTGTGAGCATGTTTTCTCTTGCGGTTTGCAATGTTCTTACCTGCTCATGATAGGTTTCACCGAGATATTCAATGGTGAGAATATGTCTGCCCGTTAAATTGTATATTGTGGCTTCCAGTGGGTATTCCTCTTCATCATCGCCTTTTTCAATCCACACGCCGGAAGACATTTTTCCTGCTGAACCTTTTATCCAGAATACATTGGCATCGATTAAAAAATTATCCAAAAAAGGAAAGCGATAATTGAGTGAGATAGTATCGCCGGGTTGGGAGGAGGTTTTGACAAAATGAGAAAACCATTCAGGAAGCGCAGTTAATAATTTCAATTTACCACTGCGTTCTTTTTCAAGAACGATGATGTCCATTTGTTGGTAAAGTTCAGAATAAATATTATCCATGGTGTTTTAACGCGTCCAGATCATTTAAAAATAATGGGGCTAAGGTGTGACTGCGAGCATTTTTTCTGCGAGGTTGTGAAACATGTCTTCAACCTTCTCACCGGTTTTGGCACTGCTTTTAATAACGCTCCAACCCTGTTCTATCAGGTTGTCTACGGTGCTTTGACTAATCGCCCACTCATCTTCGAGATCACATTTATTAAGTACCATAATAAAGGGAATATCGCCTAATTGTACCGTGGCTTTTTTCTGCACCTCGATAGCTTTTTCAAGTGTAGCAGGCCGTGTACCATCGACAACCAGTAAATAACCTGCCGAGCCACGTAAATAGGACGGGTTGATTTTACAAAACTCATCTTCACCGGCCAGATCCCATAACATCATCATGACATCTGTTTCACCAATGCGGACATTTTTTTTATCCACCTTTACGCCGACCGTGGTGTGATATTTATCAGAAAAGAGACTGTCAATATAGCGTCTGACCAGACTTGTTTTACCCACCGAAAATGAACCCAACATACATATTTTTTTTTGTATCATTTTGATTTCTCTAAAATAGTGACTTTAAATGTAACACGCCTTAGCTGAGAGGATCTGGTTTTGCCTTTGGCGATTGCCTGGTGAATTTCTTTTGCCCCTACACCGCGGGAAATAAATAAATTTCTCTTGTAAGGTTGTTTATTGATCTCTGCAAGTACGCTGTCAGCCCGTGCCTGACTAAGCAGCCTGTTCTGTTCTTCTGAACCGGCATTATCAGTATGCCCTTTTATTTGTACATTAAACTGATAAGGAATGATATCAGCATTGCTTATCATTTCCTGAATTGCTGTATGCATCAATTGTAGTTTATCGATTTCTTCTTTTGCAATTGTTGATGCGCCTGACTCAAAGTAAATGGTTAGCGCGTTGAGGGTGTCCTGATGCTGCTTAAAGTTATTTTGATATGACTCGATTGCTTTAAGTTTGCTGATATCTATATCGCTTATACCTAATATATGGGGTGCACGTCGTTGTAGCCTGTCAATCCAGTTCTGCGCGACCACTCCCGAAACCTGCAGCACCCCCTGTTTCAGACTGATATTCACTCTGTCAGGCTCACCTAATAATTGCTTTGCCCGCAGCAAAATAAAGTCCTGGCTCATTGATATATAAGGTTGCCAATCCCACTGTATGTCCATTTTTTCACGCAGCTGCTGGCTAATAATCAATTCGGGTGAGCGTGCTAATGGATCTCGTAATCCTTTAATGCGGTATTGACCCTCGTCTTTACCTTTGGAAATAATGATTAAGCCCGGTTCTGATTCGAGTGTATCAACAATTTTAGTCCAGTCACGTTGTATTAAATAAGATGAGACACCCCAGTAAAACAACAATATGATGGCGATACTTGCAAATACCCACGGCAACCACTTACGTTTTTTACTCTCTTCGACGACGACTTGTTCTTCTTTTGCCTGTGAACGTAAACAATTTTGTAAAGGCGTGTAGGCTTCCTCAAACGGTGTATTGTCTCCCTGGTAGTCGGCTAAAGGTAAGGCCAGTTCTGCATGAATGGTTTCAAGCGCTTCTTTCAGCGTGACCCCCAAATCCGATGGCGGATTACCAATGACAACGGCGGCAATCACTGCGCGCGGTCCCTGCTCAATGAAGACCTGCAACTCGCCCAGGGCCATCGACTTTAAACCTTCACCCTGATCTACATTAAATGAATCAGCAATAAAATCCTGAATTGCGGTTAACATCCCTGAAACCATATCGGGATCATTGATGACTGCGCGATCAGAAACCAGGTGATGTAATAATAAGCCGGACTCGCGGTGGATAAGAAAAACCTGTTCTACCTGATAATCAAGCGTTCTTAACAGGGCAATTTCGGCATAGGACTTTCCTGTTCGCTTGGCTTCGAGCCGCCATTTTATCGATTTCACCGATAAACTTTGTTCGACCAGATCATTAATATTCTTCAGCATGCCGCTAATGGCTTCAGAGATAGATTTACGAATAGCGGGACCAATAATAGGGAAAATAGCTTCAACTAGAGGACGGGAGTCTTTTTTAACAGAAATTTGGATCGCTTCTTCGACATTCGGCATGAGTGCTGATGTCAACGATTTATCTCTTGCAGAACGTAACCTGATGGCTTCTGATAATACCTTTGCTACGCTATCGGTATAGCGTTCAGGATTATTGAATTGATCATGCAGATCCTGGAGTTGTTCATATTCTTCGCCCAGCAATAACTCGCGTAACTTAAGCAACTCACTCTGCTGCGAATCTGAGTTGTCGCTATGGTTTTGTGCAATATCTGATAATTGACTCTTCTGGTCAGGCAGACTCATAAGCTCATTCCAGTTACTGGTTATGCTTTAGTATTATCATTGGTCAGAGTTGATGCCATTTCACTAAACATCTCAGCCAGCTTACTACGATCCGCTTTTACATCCTGTAATTGTTCAGTGCGCTCTTTGATATGCACCATTGTTCTCTCGTGCAGGTCATGCATTTCTTCTGTGAGGCGTTGTGATTCTGTTTGGATATTATCAAGCAGCTCTTCGCGTGTTTGTTCAAGTTTACTATCCAGTTCAGACAGACTGTGTGTTAATTCATCCAGTTTGACAAAAACCTCGTTTGCCAGTTGTTCGCGCTCGGACTGTTCTTTTTTAAACTGTGCGGTATTTTCTTTTATTTGTATTTCTAGCTGTGCGCTAGTGAAATTTCTGAGTTCATCAATTTTCTTTGTGAGCTCATGATTCAGGTTGTTATATCGCTGATTTTGATCACGAACCTGTTCACCAAACAGAATATCCCGAACTTTCTCTAAACTCGGATCAATCGATGGATCATTTTGATCGTTGCTATTCTCTTTAGGAGTTTCTGTTTTTTTTGCTTTTGTTGCCATTTTATTAAAACCTCAGCGTGGAAAGAATGCTGTGCCCTGTCCTCTGACTTTAGCACTTGTTAAGTTTTAATCAGATATCATGATTAATAGTATAATCTTATACCTTCATATCGGCTGAAACGCCATTTAATTGAGTAAAACCGCTAATATTTTCGATTAATCCTGCCGTGGCAGCTCGAAATAAAAGCATGTTTCTTTGTTCGGTTCCGATATAAAGTCCAGGTTGCCACCATGTTTTTGTATTATCGCTCTGGCGATATTTAATCCTAACCCCGTTCCGCCTTTTTGTTTGTCTTTTAAGGTGTCGTCCTGAGCAAACTTCTCAAAAACGCGCGCCTGAAATTCAGGCGGGATACCCGGGCCTTGATCAGTTACACTCACTTTGTAATTTTTATCACTTTTCTCAATATTGACGATAATGGGATCTTCAGGCGGAGAATATTTAGCGGCGTTTGATAACAGGTTATTCATTACCTGCAACAGACGATCATGATCCGCGGAAACCCAGGCTTGCTCCGGTAAGTTTTGAGCCTTGTATTGAACCGCGTGTATTTTAGCATAGGAATTATTACACTCGATCGACTCCAAAATAAGTTCCGATAAATTAATTTTCTGAAAATTAAAAGACATTTTGCCTGATTCAATTTTTTCGATATCCAGAATGTCATTGATAATGAGAGAGAGTCTGGAAGTATTGTTAAGCGCAATATTGAGTAAATTTTCTATTTTCTCTGGTAGTTTGAGGTCCATACCTTTTAGCACAAGCTGTAAAGCGCCATAAATTGATGTTAACGGCGTTCTTAATTCATGACTTACGGTAGAGATAAATTCATTTTTATTTTGTTCCGCTTTGCGGTGGGCTTCAACCAGCAATTTAAGATCATGCCTCTCCTGCTTTAATTCCCCCCATTTTCCCATTTCCTCAGCAACATCCAGAAATAATATACAGTCCCTCGTATCATCATGAAAAAGATGAATTTTTGTCTTTTTGCCATTTTTCATTTCAATACAGGGCAACTCATGTTTTTCTCCGTCAAGAGGTAATAGCCCGCTAAGAAAAAAAACAAATTCTGTTATTGCTACCCCTTTTTCAGGTTGTTGAATGCCATATATCTCGAGCTGTCCACCCCAGTCGACAATTGCCCCTGATTGGTCCAATAAGATATAGGCAGGTTGATAGCTGTTAATGAGATCATTTTGAAAAAAGTTATACACAGCAGGTGGATACTTGATAGACATTTATTCTCCTGAAGGCGATCCTATTTTTATTGGAAATTATTGCAAAATCACCATATACAAAACCGCTGGTCAAATAAAGGCTAATAACTAGATGTTATCCGGTTTTTTAAAATAGTAGTTGAGAGTGTTCATTATGCTGGCATAAATATTCCGGATTTGTATAGTGTTTATTCAGGTTTGTTTAAATATTTATGCAAAACTCAATACAAAGAACGTACGGGTTTAAAGTTTAAATATGAATGAATCATGCCTGAAGTTAAATAGAATGATATATTTCAGTTCAGATACTTTTTTTCACTACTGGCGGGGAAATAAGTATTATGTGTACGGGCACAGGGAATGGTATTTTTCTTTATGTTAGAATTAGCGTAGCTTTTGTATAAGTTTGTATTCATTAAAACAATAATTAAAATGTAGAGAGATAATTAAATGAAATTTTGGCCGTTTTTTTTAGGTGCATGGTTAATTTTAAATGGGTTGAACTCTGTTATAAACCTGAACTTTCAATATGAGAGCATGGTAATGGGTGTATTGGCACTTATTGCAGGTTTGCTTGTTATTCTTCGTAAATAAATAATTTAGGACATTCATTATGAAACCCATAACGGTACAAGGTTTTCTTTTACGACTTTTATTTGCTTTGCTGCTGGTCATGCTGACTTATAATCCCAGTGGATATTCTTATTCACACTGGCTACAAAATAGTTTTTCTAATTTTGGTCCTTTGTTAGGTATTGCGGGGATCAGTCTAATAATTGGCTGGGTGATTTATTTACGTGCAACGCTCCGTTCGCTTGGTACAATTGGTTTAGTCCTGGCCGTTTTGTTTTTTGCGGCAATTATCTGGTTATTAATTGACTGGGGCTGGCTGGGTATGGGTAATGTGACCGCAATGAGCTGGGTTATTTTGATTTTAATTTCACTGGTGCTGGCGGTGGGAATTTCATGGTCACATATACGCCGTAAAATATCCGGACAAGTGGATGCTGATGATGTGGATGAAGACTAACTTAAAAGTAATGCAGGTAGTTAATGCTGCCCCACACCTGTTGTCTTGATATGTGTTTCAGGTCTGAAGATTTCATGTTGGCTGCAAAAGTCAGTTGTGATTTTTTAAAACCCATTGTCAGACCGAATGCACCGTCATAGACGAAAGGTTCTATTTCAGCAGAGGTATATATAACCTCACTCGATTTAAACTGGCCTTGCAGTAAAGCATCATAGCCAATGAGATGCGTGCGGAAAGCGGACCAAAAATACCATTCACTTCCCGGTTTGCCAGGTAAAAAATTGCCCCGGCTAACCGGATCATAGGGAAGACTCCAGAACTTACTTTTTATACTACCAAACCTGATGGCGAGGGCGACACTGGCGTTTGTTTGAAAGCCTAAGGATAACCCTACTGTGCTGGCTATGTCCCAAAGACCTGCCCTGGAAAACTGCAAGCGGGAATTCGAAAAACGAAGCCGCATGGTTAACTCGCCCCCATTTGATATTTGGTTACCCCAACCGCGTGGTTCAACGGGGCTTGTTGTTCCTGCTATTTGCCGATACTGTGAATGGAAAGCGGATTGTGCATTACGGCTAAAATTAGTTCCCAAAACTCCAAACAAGACCTCCGCTGCGATCGCATTTTTATCGTCTGCCTGGACACGTTTATTGCTGAGATATATTAAAGAGGAGTAGGGTCTGTCATTATAGATGGGTTGAGGATTGGATAAGTCATCCGGTGTATAAGCAAGAGTGCCGAGCATAAAACTGTAAACGATATTATCAGAATCACTTAAACCCATCAGCTCACCGGCCTGACGAACCAGATTATCAAACGGGTATAGTCCTTTGTCTTTTTCCCAGAAAAATTCAACAGCAAAACCCATCGTGTAGTCACGATCTTCATTTGTGAACGGCACGAATAAATCCTGATCGATGTAAATTCCGATACCGTTATTTTGAACAGGGCTGGTTTCTTTGGCGTGACTTAAAGGAAGAAGAAAAAAGGATAAACAAAAAACAAATATTGTTCTATATGTCAGCAGCATACTTAACCTGGGTGGTTCAATTGATAGAGTGATTATAAATTAATTTTCATTTGTACCATCATAAAAGTCAAAATGATATGCTTAAGTCATGAACATTTCTGAGCATATTAAGCAATTACCGGAATCCTTTCACTCTTCCATTGAGATTCAGTGGCAATCTATTCAGGATTCCGGGATTGATGTCTCATTAATCCCCCCTCGTGTGACTGAATCAGTTGCAAAAGTCTGGGCGTGCTCTGATTTTGTTATGCAAACGTGTATTCGTTTTCCCGGGTTACTTTCAGAACTGGTGGAGAGTGGTGATTTATTAGAATCATATTCAAGTGACGCATACAAAAAAGCAATAGAGACGGATTTAAATTTTTCTGATGAAAAAGCCCTGAGTCAACATTTACGCCTGTTTCGCCGGCGCGAAATGCTGAGAATTGTCTGGCGTGACATTGCAGGCTGGGCAGAGTTTAAAGAGACAACACGTGATTTATCATCTATGGCAGAAGCATGTATTGATTTTGCTTTATCAAATCTGCACCAATGGCAGTGTGAAACATTAGGAACACCTGTTAATGAAGAAGGTGAAGAACAACACCTTGTTGTCTTGGGAATGGGCAAGTTAGGCGCATGGGAGTTAAATGTTTCTTCTGATATTGATTTGATTTTCACTTTTCCTGAAGAAGGTGAAGTGAAAGGTGGGCCCAAACAACTCGCTAACTCCGAGTTTTTTACGCGTTTAGGTAAAAAACTAATTCAATCTCTGGATCAAAATACCGAAGACGGTTTTGTTTTTCGTGTCGATATGCGCTTGCGTCCTTTCGGTCAAACAGGCCCGCTGGTATCCAGTTTCTCTGCTTTTGAAAATTATTATCTGGTACATGGTCGTGGCTGGGAACGTTATGCCATGGTGAAAGTTCGTGTGGTTGGCGGCGACAGAGAACAGGGTGAGCAGCTGCTTTCGACTATAAAACCCTTTGTCTACCGTCGTTACCTTGATTATGGTGCTTTTGAATCCTTACGTGAACTTAAAGATATGATTAAACAAGAAGTTCAGCGTAAAAGCATGCATAACAATGTTAAGTTGGGTGCAGGTGGTATTCGGGAAGTTGAATTCATCGCGCAAGTGTTTCAGTTGATTCGTGGCGGTCGTGATACCGATTTACAGGAAAGACAGGTTCTTGTTATTTTAGATTTTTTATCTGAAAAAAAGCTGTTGCCTGAAGATGCTGTTAATGAGTTAAAACAGGCTTATGTATTTTTACGCAACACGGAACACCGTATCCAGGAATACCAGGATCGACAAACACATAACCTGCCCGAGGATGAAACTGGTCAGCTACGTTTAGCTATAGCCATGAACTTTAAAGACTGGCCTTCATTTTTGACAGAGTTAAATAAACATCGTGACAGGGTTGAATCACACTTCGAACAAGTATTTGTTGTGCCTCAGGATAACAACACGGATGTAAAAGAGGAGGACGAACAAGGTGGATTATCTCAGTTAGAAGCGCTCTGGTATAACAATCTGGATGAACAAAATGCGAATGCTTTATTAACTGAAAAAGGATTTAGCAATAGTCTCGCTGCATTAAAACAATTACAAACATTACATCAAAGTCGTCAATATGCCTCGTTAAGCCGTCAGGGACAAAAGCGTTTGGATCGGTTAATACCTTTATTGCTCGATGGATTACATCAGGTTGAAAATGTCGATACGACCTTTGATCGTATTTTATCTTTGATATCAAAGATTGCGCAGCGCAGCGTATACCTCGCTTTATTGTCAGAAAATCCAATGGTGTTATCTCAATTAATCAAGCTGTGTTCCGCCAGCCCTTGGATTGCGAGCTATCTGCAACAATCACCTATTTTATTAGACGAATTAATGGATCCACGTAGTCTATATCGGCCACCGGTAAAAGCTGAGTTAGAAGCCGATATTCGTCAACGATTGTCGCAACTTGATCTTGATGATGTCGAGCAGTGCATGGATGCCTTACGCCATTTTAAACAGTCGAATATTTTACGTATTGCAGCAGCAGATATTGCTGATGCTTTGCCGCTAATGGAAGTAAGTGACCATTTATCCTGGGTTGCAGAAATTATTTTACAGCAAGCACTTGAACAGGCATGGCGACATTTAATTGCCCGGCATGGTCGGCCAATTTGCCGGGTCGAAGGTGATTTGTGTGATAAAGGTTTTGCTGTTATCGGTTACGGTAAGCTGGGTGGTTATGAGCTCGGTTATGGTTCTGATTTGGATATGGTTTTTTTACACGGTAGTGAAGGTAGCCAGCTTGAAACGACAGCAGATGAATCGAAAGCGGAAAAGTCCATTGCCGTTTCTGTTTTTTTTGCCCGCCTGGGTCAACGTATTATTCACCTACTGAGCGCACATACATCTGCCGGCACCCTTTATGAAGCCGATATGCGTTTACGCCCGGATGGCGCTTCTGGCTTGTTGGTGACAAATTTGAAGTCGTACCGTGACTATCAACTGAAGAAGGCATGGTTGTGGGAACACCAGGCCTTAGTTCGGGCGCGGGTGGTTGCGGGCGACCCGCGAATTGCTGAGCAGTTTGAAGAAATTCGGCGGGAAGTGCTTTCGCAGCCACGCGATAAGGTCGATTTACGCAAAGAAGTGGTAAATATGCGAAATCGTATGCGAAAAGAGCTTTTGAAGGAGAAAAAAGGCCAGTTTGACCTGAAACAAGGGCTTGGAGGTATCGTTGATATCGAATTTATGGTGCAATACGGGGTTCTGGCGTGGGCAACAGAAAAGCCTGAGTTATTAGCGTATACCGACAATATTCGGTTATTAGAAAGCTTTGCAGTCGCAGGTTTAATGTCGAAAGCCGATGTTGATACGCTGAGTGAGGCATACCGTGTTTTCCGGGCCAGGCTACATAAAATGGCACTTCAGGAACGACCTCGATTGGTTGATATTGAAGAATATAGTGAATTATCGACAGCAGTGCAAAAAATTTGGTTGCACTGGCTGGAACAAAAATAAAGATTGGAGAAGTAATTATGTCGATGGCTGACCGTGATGGTGTAATCTGGTTAGACGGTGAGTTGGTACCCTGGCGCGAAGCAAAGGTACACGTGTTAACGCATACCCTGCATTATGGTACGGGGGTTTTTGAAGGTGTGCGCGCTTATCATGCGGAACAGGGAACTTCGATTTTTCGTTTAAAAGAACATACCGATCGTTTATTCCGTTCAGCACATATCTTAGGTATGGATATTCCCTATGATAAAGACACCCTGAATGCGGCACAAAAGCAAATCGTGCATGACAATAATTTAGATTCTGCGTATCTGCGCCCGATGTGTTTCTATGGTTCGGAAGGTATTGGCTTGCGTGCTGATAATCTTAAGGTGCACGTTATGATTGCAGGCTGGGAGTGGGGCGCTTATCTTGGTGCAGAAGCGATTGAAAAAGGTATCAGAATTAAAACCTCTTCTTACACGCGTCATCATGTCAATATTACCATGTGTAAAGCGAAGGCAAATGGCAACTACATGAATTCAACGCAGGCATTACAGGAAGCATTGCGTGATGGTTACGATGAAGCTTTGTTATTAGATGTGGATGGGTTTGTTGCAGAAGGTAGTGGTGAAAATATTTTTATTGTTCGAAATGGTGTTATTTTTACACCGGACTTAACCTCGGCATTAGAAGGAATTACCCGCGAAACCATTATGACACTGGCGCAGGAATTTGGTTATGAGATTCGTGAAAAACGCATTACGCGTGATGAAGTTTATGTTGCTGATGAAGCGTTCTTTACCGGCACCGCAGCAGAAGTAACGCCCATTCGTGAACTTGACGGGCGTAAAATTGGTTCCGGAGTACGCGGTCCAATTACAGAAAAACTGCAATCAAAATATTTTGATTTAGTACATGGTCGTGTACCTGAACATCTGGACTGGCTAACAACGGTTAAATAAAAAATATAATTGGTAAATTGAGGAGCATGAGGAAATGGGTTACACAGTAAACGCAAATACAAAACCATTAGAAGCAAATGCGGTTAAGCGCTATGAAGTAACTAAAAATGATTTACCGTTACATTGTCCTATGCCAAGTATGTCATTATGGAATTCCCATCCGCGTGTTTATTTATCAATAGAAGAGACGGGTGAAGCAACGTGTCCGTATTGCGGTGCAGTTTACGCTTTAAAAGACTAAAGTTATTCGACAAATAAAACAAAAATAATATGAAAATAGAACTCCCTTCTCTTTCGGCCGCTAACGTTTTGGTTGTGGGTGATTTAATGTTAGATCGTTACTGGCATGGTGATACCTCGCGTATTTCGCCGGAAGCGCCCGTGCCGGTGG
>Ga0316209_1003041_pt1 | contig 12108 bp, 10 predicted proteins | sample 6monopyrite_MG_FD_204945 | JGI IMG/M metagenome (GOLD analysis project Ga0316209, IMG submission 204945) | Microbial mat bacterial communities from mineral coupon in-situ incubated in ocean water Damariscotta River, Maine, United States -... | ecosystem: Environmental > Aquatic > Marine >...
AAGATCCGGGTTTCCGTAAGGTTACAGAACGTTTCTTGAAAAGCCCAAAAGCCTTTGATCAGGCCTTTGCTCGTGCCTGGTTTAAACTGACACATCGCGATCTCGGACCTCGTGCACGTTATGTGGGTACTGAAGTACCTGCTGAAGTTTTTATCTGGCAAGATCCGATTCCAGCAGTTGACCATAAGCTGATTAACAGCAAAGAGATCAGTAAACTAAAGTCGAAAATTCTCGACTCAGGTCTGAATGTTTCTGAACTGGTAAAAACAGCCTGGGCATCAGCTTCAACTTACCGTGGTTCTGATATGCGTGGCGGCGCCAATGGCGCACGTATTCAGCTGGCACCACAGAAAGACTGGGCAATCAATGAACCAGCCGAGTTGTCAAAAGCGTTGAAAAAACTAAAAAGTGTACAGACGTCTTTCAATAAATCATTGAGCAGTGGTAAGAAAGTATCACTGGCAGATGTTATTGTTTTAGGCGGTGCAGCAGCCATTGAAAAAGCTGCAAAGAAAGGGGGTTACAAGGTAAGCGTACCTTTCAAACCCGGCCGTATGGATGCGACACAAGTACAAACCGATGTGACATCATTTGCAGCACTGGAGCCAACAGCTGATGCTTTCCGTAACTACTATAGTTCAAGCTATGGTACACCAACTGAAATGTTGATAGAAAAAACGGACCTATTAAGCCTGACCGCACCTGAGATGGCAGTACTGATTGGTGGCATGCGTTCACTGGATGCCAATGTGGGTGGTTCCAAACACGGTGTAATGACTAATCGTGCTGCTACATTAAGTAATGACTTTTTCGTTAACTTGCTCGATATGTCAACAAAGTGGTCTAAGTCAAAAACAGAAGGTGTTTATGAAGGACGTGACCGTAATTCGGGAAAGGTTAAATGGACCGCTACATCGGTTGATTTAATTTTTGGTTCAAACTCAGAGTTACGTGCAATTGCTGAAGTTTATGCCTCGGCCGATGCGCGCAAGCAGTTTGTAAATGACTTTGTAGCAGCCTGGAGTAAAGTGATGATGGCAGATCGTTTTGATTTAAAATAATCAGTTAATCATGCAAATGCTTGCGGGTACTTTTCGTAAGTAGTAAAGATAAAAGGGCGGTGTTTTACATCGTCCTTTTTTTTTGAAATTCAAGTTGTTATTTATAACAATTTAAAACAGCTGTATTAAATATAGAAGAAGAGTAATGTTTCATGTGAAAAACTTATATTCATCTGGATTTAGTAAGCGTGATGAGAATGATGGTGGTAATGGATTTTATTTTCTATTGGTTTCTTGAAATTCGTTGAGGAATAAAGTTAGTACGAGAAAAATACAGAGAGTTTAAGTTTGAATAATTAGTCATAAAGCACAAATATGCTTTTAAGTCATGTTGTGCCTGAAATTAACATGTTGACCTGTTAAATCATAATCATCGAGGTTTATCCTCATTAATGCTCTATTAATAGGAAGCTGTTAGTATGGTGTAATACATTCATAATATTTGGGGATACATATGAAAAAAGCCATTATGGGTTTACTGCTGATTCTTGTTATTGCTATAGGTGGCAGTGTTTTTTACCTACTGACTAACCTTGACTCTCTGGTTGAAGCGGCCATTGAAAAATATGGTAGTGAAGCGACACAGACCTCTGTACTGGTTGATAGCGTTAAAATAAACCTGACTGACGGTGCCGCTGGCATCACAGGCTTAACCGTTGGCAACCCCAGTGGCTATGGCTTTGCAAATGTGTTTTCACTGGGTGAAATTCGTGCCGCTATTGATTTAGAATCTTTGCAGGAAGAACCTTATATTATCAACGAAATTACCATACTAGCACCACAGGTGTTTGTTGAAGTTAATGAAGATAATAAAACTAACCTTAATGAGCTTAAAAATAAACTTACTGCGGGTGCGGCAGCTAAACCACAAGCTGAGGCACCTGCTGATGGTAGTGATGCTGAACCGCGCCTGATTATACGTAAGCTTACATTTGCTGATGGCACCATACAGGCAAAGGTAGCGGCCCTTAAAAATAAGGAATATAAGCTTAAGCTACCTGGTTTAGATATGAATGACCTTGGCGGAAGCAAGGGTGCTACGGCAACTGAACTTGCCAGCGAAATACTAAAGCGTTTAACTGACCGTGCCAGTGATGTTGTTAAAAATGATATTATCGATGCAGAGATAAACAAGCTGAAAGCACAAGCTCAGCAAAAGATTGATGAAGCTAAAGCAAAAGCACAACAAAAAATTGATGATGAAAAAGCCAGACTTCAGGAAAAAGCTGATAGTAAGTTAGAAGCAAAGAAAGCTGCTGTTAAAGATAAAGCGAAAGATAAACTGAAGGGACTATTTGGCAACTAATTTAACAAATGAAATTAGTGGTGTGAATATAGGGCGACTACGTTTTATTATTTTAGCTAAAAATATTGTGACATCTCGTCACGATTAATGGACAAGGATGTTCATCATGCTAAAAACATTCACACCTGTAATTATTAGCAATACCTTTCAGCATTTCTTAAAACATCGCTTTACGGGAAAGGTATCGCCACTCACCCAGTGGTAAATTTTTCATAGAAACGCGGCCTATTCGTATGCGTTTCATCGCTACAATATTTAAGCCCACCTGGTTACACAAAGATTCTATTTGATCAGGTTGAGCAAACTCTGTTACAAAACGCATGCGTGTTTCGCTTTGCTTGCTGGCTTTGTGTGTAGGCTTTGATTCGTCACTGCTATAGGCAAGTTCATTAAGTTGCTCTAGTGCCTCGGATGACAATTGATCACTCAACTCTACGATGTATTCCTCTTCCTTTTTTTTATTATTCTCAACCAGTACGCGTTGCACTTTATAGTCTTTGCTATATACCATTAGACCGGTTGCTCCATTTTGTAGAGGCAAAACGGCTTGCAGATTAAAAAAATGGTTGTTGAGCATGCGCACACCGGAGTAATCTTCGTCACAATGGTTATTGGGCGTAATTAATTCCTGTGTTTCAGTGAAATCATCGGTTGCTAACCATTCCGACAAATTGAATAGCAGTGTTACTGGCTGAATTGGCTCTAGCGATGCATCTTCATCTAAATCTACTTTTTGATTTTGCACCTTAAACTGGGGGCGTTCTACCGTTTCACCATCTACCTGTACCCAGCCACCTTGAATATATTTCACGGCATCGCCACGTGAACAATTAATGAGTTCTACTAAACGTTTATCGAGTCGCATTGGTTCACGCATCACAGTGCACCTTATTCGTTGCAAGGGTTATAAACCTATAGTCGCATAACGGCAGTAGGACATTGGGCGTTATAGATAGATTCACGTTAGGACCTTTAATAGGGTTTGGATAATTCGGCTATTTACATAAAGATTGGCTAGAGGCCTTTATGTATTGCATACTAATATTTTTGCCATGCTTAGAAAATACTAAGTGTTGAGCCGGCTATTTTCTTCAACGAAACAAGGCTTGTTGTATAATAGCTCATATACTAACGCATCCCACCATCCCTATTGTAACAAGCTTGCCAATACAGCCTATTTTACAGTCGGTTGTTTCTTCATATGCCAGAGACTTATATGTCATTTTCAAAACTTAAATTAAGTGAACCCATTTTAAACGCGCTAGCAGAAGCAGGCTATACCGCGCCCACAGCTATTCAGAAACAGGCCATACCTATTATTTTATCGGGTAGAGACTTAGTCGCCGCGGCACAGACTGGTACCGGTAAGACGGCTAGTTTTGTGTTGCCAATACTGGAGAAGTTGAATATTGAGCGTAGCTTACGCGGTAAACGTATTCGCGCACTGATTCTTACACCCACCCGTGAACTGGCCATACAGGTTGAGGCGAATGTCGCTAAGTACAGTCAGTATTTAAATTTAAGCTCTATGGCGATGCATGGCGGCGTTGATTCAGAGCCGCAAAGACAGCAGCTAATACAAGGTGTAGATATTTTGGTTGCCACGCCCGGTAGACTGATAGATATGATGAACCAACGCGCATTACATTTTGATGAGCTTGAAGTACTGGTGTTGGATGAAGCCGATAAAATGCTCGATATGGGCTTTATCTACGCTATTGAAAAAATTATCGATCGTCTGCCAGGCCAACGTCAGAGTTTATTGTTTTCTGCCACGCTGACTGATGAAGTGCGTTATTTGGCGGATACCGTTAATGAAGATGCGCTGGAAATTTCGGTTTCCCCCAGTTCGGCAAACACACCTAAAATTAATCAGTGGTTAATTACGGTAGATAAAGACAAGAAATCTGCATTACTCAGTCATTTAATCACCGAGCAACAGTGGGATAGGGCGCTCATATTTATCGATAAAAAACACTCAGCTGCAAAATTGGTTACGCAACTTGAAAAGCGTGGCATTACTGCTGAGGCATTTCACAGCGGCAGAAGCCAGGCGGTTCGTGAAAGAATACTCGACGATTTTAAATCCGGTAAGCTCAAATTTTTAGTGGCAACAGGCATTGCTTCGCGCGGAATCGATATTGATAATCTAACGCGCGTGATTAATTACGACATGCCCTATGATACTGATGATTACATTCATCGCATTGGCCGCACGGGTCGTGCAGGTGCCTCAGGCGAAGCCATCTCTTTTGTTTCAAATGATAACTTTAAAAATTTATGCGCTATTGAAAGTCGACTAGGTCATATTATTAAGCGTAAAGAAATTGAAGGCTTTACGCCTAAAAAGGTAGTGCCTGTTTCCGTTTTGAATTTTGTACCTAAACGTAAAAGATGAAGGAGTTTAAGACGGAAAACACTGGATGGACATGTCGAGCCCAAAGCTATGGGTGCTTAGTGTTAGCCGGTGAATACTTTTGATAAAATAGACACATTTAATCCTATAGAAATAAAATTTAGAGGTCGTTATTAATTCTGATATGTATCAAAACACTATTCGGAGTTTTTGATACGCTATGAACGGATCTAATGGAGAAGCGGTATGTCACCTGACTCACAATCTCGACATCAAACACTGGATGAAAATGTAGTATTCCATGTGCACGATGTGACCAAAGTTTATCAGATGGGTGAAGTGCAGGTTAGAGCCTTACGTGGTGTTGATATAGATCTGCATAGAGGTGAATTTACCGTGTTGTTGGGGGCCTCTGGCAGTGGCAAATCAACACTGCTTAATATTCTTGGTGGTCTGGATACGCCCACAGAAGGCCATGTGTTTTACGGTGAGAACGATCTTACACGAGCCACTGAAAGTGAGTTAACCGAGTATCGCCGTTTTCATGTTGGTTTTGTTTTTCAGTTTTATAATTTAATTCCCAGCCTGACGGCACGTGAAAATGTTGCCGTTGTTACCGAAATTGCAAAGTCGCCAATGCAAGCTGAAGAAGCTTTAAAACTGGTTGGTCTGCAGAATCGACTTGATCATTTTCCTGCACAACTTTCCGGTGGTGAGCAACAGCGTGTTGCCATCGCACGTGCCATTGCCAAAAATCCAGATGTGTTGTTATGTGACGAACCCACCGGCGCATTAGATTCTAAAACCGGTATTGTGGTGTTGCAGGCATTGCAACGGGTTAATCAGGAGTTAGGCACAACCACGGCTGTCATCACTCATAATGCGGGCATTGCTCAAATGGCTGATCGAGTTATTCATTTAACTGACGGCTTAATCAGCAAGGTGTATGAAAATGAAACTAAATTACAACCTGATGAGTTGAAGTGGTGATGTAGAGATGAGAGCCATCGATAAAAAATTATGGCGTGAACTATGGAGCATGCGCATGCAGGCTCTGGCGATCGCTATGGTAATTGTTGGTGGTGTGAGCATTTTTATTATGTCACTTAGCACGCTCGATTCATTGTTTGAAACCCGTGAAAATTATTATCGCAATCACCATTTTGCCGATGTGTTTGCTTCGCTTAAACGCGCTCCCTTATCACTGGTAAAACGTATTGAGGAAATTCCCGGTGTTAATAAGGTTGAAACCAGGGTGCTGGCTTATGTGAATCTTGATGTAGAGGATTTTAATGATCCGGTGAGTGGTCATTTGCTGTCATTAAATGCTAATAGTTCCGGTCTTTTAAATCAGATTTACTTGCGTAAAGGGCGTTTACTTGAGGCGGGTCGCGATAATGAAGTTTTACTCAGTGAAGAGTTTGCCCGTGCCCATAATTTACAACCCGGTGATAAACTCGCGGCAACTATAAATGGTCGACGAAAAGTGCTTGATGTAGTGGGGCATGTTCTATCACCAGAATATATTTATCAGATTGCACCTGGCGCGATGTTCCCGGATTATCTTCGATACGGTGTTTTATGGACGGCACGTAAGCCACTAGCAAGTGCCTATGATATGGATGGAGCATTTAACAATGTGACGCTTACCCTGAGTAAAGATGGTAATGAACAGGATGTAATAGACAGACTCGATGAATTGTTAAAACCCTATGGCGGCGTAGGTGCCTACGCGCGCAAAGATCAGTTATCTAACCGTTTTTTGACTGAGGAACTTAAACAACAAAAAACAATAGCCACAATATTTCCGCTGATCTTTTTTGGGGTTGCCGCATTTCTTTTAAATGTAGTGGCGAGTCGCCTTATCAGTTTACAGCGTGAACAAATTGCCGGGCTTAAGGCTTTTGGTTATAGCAATTTTTCTATCGGCCTGCATTATACAAAACTCATACTAATGATAACCGCGATTGGGGTTATTGCAGGAATTGGTTTTGGTATCTGGATGGGCAAGGGAATGAGTAATATTTACATGACGTTTTATAGTCTGCCATTTATGATATATGTATTAAAAGCCGAGGTCATTATTGCTGCGGTTTTAATTAGTATGGGGGTTGCCGTGCTTGGTACTTTGTACGCGGTATCTAAGGCGGCCAGTTTGCCACCGGCACAGGCAATGAGACCAGAACCTCCAGCAATGTATCAAACAACGCTGGTTGAAAAATTGGGTTTGCAACGCTGGTTCTCACAACCAACGCGGATGATTTTTCGCCACATTGAACGCCGTCCTTTTAAATCGTTAATGACCACATTGGGTATTAGCATGGCTTTAGGCACGATGATGATTGGCGGTTTTCAGGAGGGTGCTATTAAGCATATGGTTGAGGTGCAGTTTGGTATGAGTCAGCGCAGTGATCTAACTGCCATTTTTACCGAACCAACATCACAGCGTTCGCTTTATTCACTGCAGAGTTTACGTGGTGTAGAGCATGTTGAAGGTTTTCGAGTGGTTACTGCAAAATTCCAATTTGAGCATCGTTCATATAGAACTACTGTGCAGGGAATTGACCCTAATGGTAGCTTGATGCGATTGCTTGATACGCGATTGAAAGTGATTGACTTGCCACCAGAGGGTATCATTCTCACAGATTACCTGGCAGAGATATTACATATTGAAGTGGGTGACATGCTGACCCTGGAAGTGCTGGAGGGTGATCGGCCTGTGGTTCAAGTGCCAGTGGTTGGCATGGCTAAAGAGTATCTTGGCTTAAATGGTTATATGCAATTGAACTCTTTAAATCGGTTGTTAAATGAAGGTCATGCTATCTCAGCTGCCTGGTTAAAAGTCGATAAGTTACATCAGTCTCATGTTTATGCAGAACTTAAAGGTGCGCCACGCATTGCCGGCGTCGTTGAGCAGGCATCGGCGATTGAATCTTTTTATGAAACCATGGATGAAACCATTTTATTTTTTACCTTTATCACAACCTTATTAGGTGGAAGCATCGCATTTGGTGTGGTTTACAATAGTATGCGTATTGCTCTATCAGAGCGAAATCGAGAACTAGCCAGTTTGCGTGTGTTAGGTTTTCATAAAGCAGAGGTTGCCTATATTCTTTTGGGTGAGATGGCTGTTTTAATACTCATCGCTATTCCACTGGGAATAATGATTGGTTATGGTTTATGTGCATTTCTTGCGTTTCAGTTTGATTCTGACTTATATCGTATTCCACTAGTACTTGGCTTAAAAGTTTATGCTTTTGCTGCACTGGTGGTGATTGGCTCCTCCGTCATTTCGGCATTGATGATTTGGCGTAACCTTGCTCACCTGGATATGGTGGCCGTACTTAAAACTAAGGAGTAAACAGATGCCTGCTCTGTTAAAAAAACATCCACTGATATTTTTTATTACTGCGGTAATAACCGGGCTATTAATTTGGGGTTTTTGGCCACAACCAATTATGGTTGAAGGCATTGCGGCAAAATATGCACCCATGACCATAAGCATTGAAGAGGAGGGTCGAACCCGGGTGATTGATCGTTATGTGATTTCAGCATCTGTTGATGGTGTTGCCTGCCGTCAACAATTAAAGGTGGGTGATACGGTTGAGCAAGGGCAGGTATTGCTAGGGATTACCCCATTACAATCACAGGTGCTGGATCCACGTAGCCGCGCTCAGGCTCAGGCCCAGGTAGCAGCAGCAAGTTCGGCTTTACATGCCGCTGAAGAACAGGCTAAAGCAGTATCTGCATCGGCACAATTTGCAAATAAGGAATTAACACGGCTGCAACCATTAATGGAAAAGGCTTTGATTTCACGTGAAGCCTTTGATAAGGCTAGAACCGAGGTACAAACGACTGCGGCGAATAAACGTTCAGCAGATTTTAGTGTGGAAGTGGCTAAATATGAACTCGAAGCTGCACGTACTGCTCTGCAATATTCGGCTGCCGTTGACAGTGGAGAACCTGCAGAACGAGTGCCAGTTCGATCACCGATAGATGGAAAAATTCTTAAACTCGTTCGTGAATGCGAAGGTCCTGTTCGAACCGGTGAGCCATTACTGGAAATAGGTGACCCTTCTGCACTGGAAATAGAAGTTGATGTGCTTTCAGCCGATGCGGTGAAAATAAAGCCCGGCATGAAGGTTCTGTTTGAACGCTGGGGAGGGGACAAACCTTTAGAGGGACTGGTTCGAATAGTTGAACCGGTTGGTTTTACTAAAGTGTCAGCACTTGGCGTTGAAGAACAGCGCGTGCTGATTATTTCTGATTTTGTTTCTGAGGCTGAATTATGGAGCCGACTTGGGGATGGTTATCGAGTTGAGGCGAATTTTATATTGTGGCAGCAGGAAAATGTTTTACAAATACCCGCGAGTAGTTTATTTAGATATAACGCTGGATGGGCAGTGTTTATTATTAAGAATGACCTGGCTGTAAGGCGTGAAGTTAAAATAGGTCAGCGTAATGGTTTGATTGCACAAATTCTTGAGGGAGTAAATGAGGGTGAGCAGGTTATCAATCATCCAAATGATGAAGTGGATGATGGTAAACGCGTGGAAGTACGATCATTTAATTAATGCAACATGTGTGATGTATAGAGTGATCAATTTATAGAAATTTCACTATTAACTTATAGCGACTTTTAAGAAGCTTTTCTAGTTTGATGTAGTGTGATTTATATAATTATTATTCGTTAATGGTATTTGGTTTTTACTAAAAAAATCAATCAAATATAAAATTATCTACATGTCATTTTAGTTTGTACCCTCTGCAGCGTGATCTCATCAAGCGATTAACATTTATTAGTGTGGTATCAAAGGTTAATTCGCCAGCGTAAACTCTTATTGTGTTATGCTGAGGCAGCTTCCTAGCACTCACTAGCACCTCCCAGATTCTCTAGAACTCTCTAGACCTTGGCTCACTAGCTCACTAGTTATCTTTATATCTCTATTTAATCAAACACTTAATGAAGATTAACTCATGTTTATTGTTTTAAATAAAGGCACAGGAAAACTGTGTGCCCAGTTATTCGCCTATATATTTTTGTTTTTTACGCTCTTTTCGACGGTTAATGCTGGATCAATGCAAACCAAGAACTATCTACGACTTGAACAGAGCAAGTTATCCGAGACGTATGATTTTAAAATAAGCTCAATAGGTGCACTGGCATTTATAGGGAATAAGCAAGGGCACATTGACTTGTCCTATCTGGAATCAGACTTTGATAAGAATGAATGGACGGTAGATATCGGTGGGGGATATGTCTTTAACGGTGACATGTCATTGTTTTTGGGCCTAGGGATATCATTAGGTTACGACCAATCTAATGAAGATTTCATTAGTGCATATTATCCAGAAGTGGGTTTAGTCGTAGATGTTTCAGAATCATTTGGTATTACTGTGAGTGCAAAACGATTTTATAATCGTTTTGATGAAAATGAAGACATTATCATGATGGGATTAGTGTTTAGAGAATGAAATAGTTTCAAAAAAGTTATTGTGTAAATTAACAATAATTACTATGCGGTGTTAAATAATTAATGAACAACATTGTGTATATAAAATATTTTAAGTAATTTTAAGGTTAAAAATAATGTTTGATAGATTGCTGCAGTCTCGTTTTACATCTTCTTATGCATTGATGCTTTTATCGCTATGTATAAGTATCCCCAATCATGCTTTTGCTAAGGACGCAGCTGTTGTTATTCCCGCTAATGCATCAGCGAAGAGTTATGGTGACGGTTGGAATTGTGATAGTGGTTATAGAGAGAGCAAGGGAGGCTGTGCAGCTATTATTATACCGGCTAATGCATATCCAACTAATAAATCCTATGGTCGGGGTTGGGAATGTAAGCGTACCTATGAACAAAGTGGTAAAACTTGTATCCAGGTAAAAGTCCCTAAAAATGGCTACCTGGATTATACTGGAATTAAAGTAAAGTGTAATCGTGGCTATCTGATGAATAAATATGCCTGCGAACTTATCAAAATACCTAAAAATGGATATTTAGAGGTCTCATCATATGGCCCTGGTTGGAAGTGTGATCGTGGATATAAAGCAGATAGTGGTAGCTGCATTGCTTTGAACCTACCAGCGAATTCTCATATTGGTTACTCTGGTAACGATTGGGACTGTGACAAACCGTACACTAAGAAGCGTAATGTTTGTATTGCTCCGACAAAAAATTAAATCTGCTAGTTTCTAAAAAAGTAATAACAGCAATATATTAGAATGTGTATTGCTGTTATTTGACTGATAGATGAGTATGTTATCTATTGAATTAATATTATAACTCATGTTATTTTTCATGAGGCACTAAATGCTCAGGGTTTACGCATAAACGATTACTTCAGCTAGTTCGAATTAACTTTCCTTCAGTACTAGATTCAACAAATGCCATGTAGCTGACTACTTGTGCACTCTCTGTTTTCGTACGATTTGTTTCATCCTTAATCATTAGTTTTCCATATCCGCTATTGGATATTTGGCCTTGTCAGTGAATACACGCCCGCTGCATTAATTATAGAATCAGGTTTACCTCTGTTCCCGCTATGGCTCAACGTCTTTACTCATTTTAAATACAATACCAAACAATACGTAAAAAATATTTCCAGCCCTGTTATGGTTGCACACAGTAAGGACGATGACATTATACCTTATGATGAGGGTCGTGAAATTTTTGAAGCGGCCCCCAAACCTAAACAATTTTTAGAAATGCGTGGTGGACATAATGATGGATTCATTGTCAGTGGATCAGGCTATGTTGAAGGGCTTAGATCATTTATTAATGGCAGTCTTAGAGATGTATCTGTGAATCTATAACTCAATGTTAATGGTAGGGGATGGAGTCAAATAAAGAGAAAATGTGTAGTAAAGCACGATGCTTCGATAAAGTTAATATTGTTGACTAGTTTGAATCAGATCCCTGTGTTTCACCCGTTTGAGGTATGTTGAAGCGTATAGTTTGTTATTTTTACAATTTATGTGACTTATATTGTCATCATTAGCTGGTTAAATATATCGTTATACACTAATATGCCGGTTCTAAATTTAGTATGTGGAGAATTGTAGAATGACTACTTTTGATACCTTAACCATTGTAGGCATGATAAGTGCGACTGCTGTAACAGTACTGATACTTGCATTATGTGCTTTCGATGACGGTTGTAATAAACCTGGTTGTTAACATATACAGCTAAATGATAAAAGATTTTAAAACGCCCGCTTTTGCGGGCGTTTTGCTTTGTGCGATAAAAAATTAAAGTGTATTTGGATATAGACAAACTGTTGTCTGGGATATGAATATGATGAAGGTGATTTAATTATTGAGTAAATGGATTTCGGTTCGCATGGGGGGTACCCCGATAAAAGGCAAGATACTTAGAAC
>Ga0316209_1003042_pt1 | contig 12095 bp, 10 predicted proteins | sample 6monopyrite_MG_FD_204945 | JGI IMG/M metagenome (GOLD analysis project Ga0316209, IMG submission 204945) | Microbial mat bacterial communities from mineral coupon in-situ incubated in ocean water Damariscotta River, Maine, United States -... | ecosystem: Environmental > Aquatic > Marine >...
GCCAAAGCTTGTTTCATATAATTTGAAACTTCATCTAACTGATTTGCGTAGTTTTTATTAGGCTGCCATCCGCGAGGTTCTCCAACCCACCAGCGCCCTTGACGAAAACTATTTGGCCAATTAAGATGAATTCCATCATCCAATTTAACCGCTGCATCTTCCCAGTTCCAGGCATCGAATTGAACAATAGAAGAAGTTCCCGATATACGTCCTCCTTTTGGAGTAGCTTGCGCTAATAGGATTCCATTGGGACGCATACTTTCTATCACTTTACTCTCGGCATTATAGGCGATGATACTTCTGATGTTTGGAATTAAATCACCAATTTCATCTTGATCGTTACTTGCTCTAACGGCGTTCACTTCAATCAGTCCTAAAGATTTTCCTGGAGCAATGAAACCTGGATAAATATGTTTTCCTTGGGCATTAATTACTTTTCCTTTAGTAGGTGTATTTGAATCTCCGATTGCGGTTATTTTACCATTCTCGAATACAAGAACACTATTGGAAATTACCGATCCATTTCCTACGTGCGCAGTGGCTCCAGTAATGGTAATGGTTTCTGTCTGTTTGGGTGCTGGAGTTTGTTGGGCGAAAACATGAGCTCCAAAAACCAACACGCTAGCTACGATTATATTTTTTAATATTCTCATCTTAGTTAAAGTTTATAGTGTCACAATGAAGGTCTCTGTTGCTTTTTCGTTTCGGTGGTTGGGTTTTTCCACCCCCACTTTTTTCGTTCAGCATCATTTTCACCAGTTTATTTCGTTCATCTTTAATAGCCTGTCTTTTATTTTGATCAGCCTTCATATCAAAATAAGTAGTTCCTTCAATCATGGTTTTTTCGGCTTTTGCGTAAATTGATAAAGGATGGTCTGTCCAAAGCACTAAATCGGCATCTTTACCTTCTTTAATACTTCCAACACGGTCGTCTATATGCAGTAATTTGGCTGGGTTGATGGTTACCATCTTCCATGCTTCCTCTTCGCTCATTCCACCATACTTAACGCTTTTAGCAGCTTCTTGATTTAGTCGTCGAGACATTTCACGATCATCACTATTAATCGCAACGGTTACACCTTGACTACTCATAATGGCAGCGTTATAAGGTATGGCATCGTTAACCTCGTACTTATAGGCCCACCAATCTGAGAATGTAGAACCTCCAACTCCGTGTTCTTTCATTTTGTCGGCCACTTTGTATCCTTCGAGAATATGTGTGAAGGTGTTCACTCTAAAATTGAATCGCTCTGCGACTTTCATCAGCATATTGATTTCACTTTGTACATACGAGTGACAGCTAATAAATCGCTCACCATTCAAGATTTCTGCCAAGACTTCCATTTCCTTATCATAACGATATGCTTGCCCACTTTTCTTTTTGGCGTCATATTCTTTCGCTCTATTAAAGTAATTCACAAAAACTTGCTCAACACCCATTCTAGTTTGCGGAAAACGACTAAAGCTTTGCCAATTACTCTGCTTCACATTTTCTCCAAGGGCAAATTTGATGAACTTAGGGGCATTGTTGTAAATCAACCCATCGGCATCTTCTCCCCATTTTAGCTTGATAATAGCAGAACGTCCGCCAATTGGATTAGCACTTCCGTGTAAGATTTGTATTGAAGTAACTCCACCCGCTAAATTTCTATAGATATTGATGTCTTCTGGATCAACAACGTCTTCTATACTTACTTCAGCTGTAGAATTATGACCAGCTTCGTTGATAGAAAGAGCTGCGATATGCGAATGCTCATCGATCACACCAGCTGTGAGATGTTTGCCTGTTGCATCTACAACAGTGGCTCCTCCAGCACTGAGGTTGTTCCCAACCTTAGCAATTTTACCATTTTTAACCAGTACATCTGTGTTCTGTAAGATTCCAGCTGCTTCTCCAGTCCATACGGTAGCATTCTTAAATAAGGTGTTCTGCGATTTTGGTTTAGTTGCAAAACCATACCCGACATTTGGGTAGGTGATGGGCAGCAATTCGGGAGCTGCCTTATCATCACTCTTATCGTTCTTCTTATCGTCTAAATCTCCTTTTCTAACCGCATTAAAAGTAGTTTCAGTCCCATTAGGGAGCATAAGTTTACCCGAAAATCCAGATCCTTGTTTAGGAACAATTGCCGTTGTTCTATATGTATCATTTGTAGCGTCATCTGTGAATGATAGTGTAACCCAATCACCTTTATAACTCATCTTAGAGGCGTATTTAGTCTCACCAATTTTTATTTCTGATTTTGGTTTAGAAGGACTACCACTAATTTTTAAGTCGTAGTTTTTTCCTCCGGCAGAAAGCGCATAATTACCGCTTAAATCTTTTTGATCTTTATCGTTAATGGTATGCTTATTTCCTTGTACCCAATTCTCGTAGAGCGTGGTGCTTTTATCGAAGATATCACCCGAGGTAACTAAAAAGTTTGCGTAAGCACCAGATTCCAAACTACCTATTTTGCCAGACATGCCAAGCATAGTAGCAGGAACTGTCGTTAGTGCTTCCAACGCTTTGGTCTTGTCAAGACCATAAGTAAGAGCCTTGTCAAGCTTTCCTTTAAACGCAGAAGGACTCTTTAACTTATGAGTGGTTAAAGCAAAAGTAACTCCGTTATCCGATAATAGTTTCGGATTGCTAGGTGCTTGATTCCAAGAACGCATGTCGTTTAACGAAATATAACTCGTAAGATAAGGATCACTCACATCATAGGCGTCTGGGAAGTTTATAGGAATGATGTAACGAGCGTTACTCGATTTAATCGCTTGCATCATTTCATATTCATCACCACCACCAACAATCACATAGTTTAGATTAAACTGATCTCCAATTTTATCGGCACGAATGTCGTTGTCTTTACTACCAGCTTCAAAAAAGGAGGTCAGGTTTTTATTTTCAATTAATGCCTCTAAGGATCGATCCTTAGTTTTAGAATTACCTTTACTATACCAATCCATGTCACTGTACATTTGACGCAATAATGCCATAGATCCCATTAAAGAAGTAGGGTAGGACTGTCGTTTGGCCACACTTTTCGAAAACGAGAAGAATTGACCCGAAGTATCCTCAAGAATACGATCTCCATCTCCCGCCTGATCATTTAATGCCACTAACACGCCGGTACCTCTAGCAATTCCGTCCATGATGTGCGTGTTCACCACACCAAACCCTGCTTTTCGCATCGATTCAGCACTTTTCTTATCGTATTTAAATTTTTCAATGGCGTCGTTTTCGGGCATCACATGGTCATTCCAGTAGAAACCTTCTCGTGTTGCCTCATATTGTGGCGATCGACCACCTCCTTGAGTACGCTTTGGCTTATCGACTCCGAATCCTGTATAGGCATCAATAAAGGATGGATAAATATGTTTTCCGTCTAAATCAATAACAACAGAGTTGGAAGGAATGTTTACGTTCTTACCAACATTAATAACTTTACCATTTTGGATAAGTAAAGTTCCTTTTTTCACTACCTGCGTAGGGGTAACATAGATGGTGGCATTTGTAAAAGCGGTAAAATTATTATTCGACTCTTTTACACCATCGTTTTCAGGAAAATATTCCTGAGCGCTCGTAAGCCCTATGACCATAAGGCATAGGAATAGGAAGGTATTTTTTTTCATTCGTATGGATTGGTTAATTTTTCTCTAAGATACAAAGGGAAGGCGAGAAGCGTCTATAAAATTAAGATAGGTTTAACACTCTTGAGTTAGAGCTCTTGTCCTTCAAAATGGTTAATTACTAAAGCGACCATATAACTATAACTCATAATACCTTTTGGCTGATTACTGGCCTTTAAAAACTGGTTCCAAAAGGCTTTAGATATATCTTCAAACGGATTCTCATAACTTGCCCAAAAGTCACGCATTTCTTTGTAACTTTTCAGGATTCCAGGATTAATGGTTTCTATTAGTTGATTATAGGTATCTCGATCACGACGAGCTACCTCATTAATTAGATACCTCAATGCAAAAATATATCCCGTGTATCTAATGTATGGATCGCTGTTGTGGATACTCGTGAGTGTCGCGATGAAATTGGCTTCATTTTCGGCTGCATAGCCCAGTTGATGCGCTATTTCATGACAACTTACAACAGGAAATTTATAGCTTTTAATTTTTCTATTTACCTGCGCTTCCCCAGAAAAAGGATTGAAATAACCACTATATCCCATATAAGTCAATCCTAAACTCCATGTGCTTTTTTTAATACTTCTAGGTGTGTATTTCAAATTGGGATACGTTTTGGCAACCGTTTGATAGCCATCCAAGGATCGTTGAAAAATTTCTTGTTGTGTATAAGGTAAATCTATTTTTACTGAATCAGCAAAACCCAATTCGGTGTGTAAGGTGTTCGATTTTTCAATGAAGCGCTCAGTCATTACAATTAACTGCTCGGTGGTATAATCTCGATCCAATTGCAATGTTGTATGGAGAGGGACCCTGTAATAATTGAATCCCCATAACAAATGAAACACAAAATAAACTAGTGAAACACTAGCTAAAATATCTACGACAAATGCTACAGGTTCTAGACGGAGTCGTCTAAAATTTTTATATAACCATCGCAGTGCGATAATTGCGATAAGTGTATAAAAAATATCTCCCATAGAAAATGGAATCCAGCCAAATAGATAACGGGGTAATTTGGAGAGTATGGGATACAATCCTTGGCTGTAATAATTCTCGACAAACTCTGGGAATTTTTTTAACAATTGAAGAACCAAGATTTGTACAGGTAATAATAAAACAAGAATGACTTTGGTTCTTTTGCGCATATTTCAAACATACAAAGAATTCTCTTATTCTTTGCTTTTTTGGACAAGGTAGAAACTGTATTTTTGGTTAAAATTAGATACACCATGAATGAATCCATACGAAATCTAGAGCCCAAAGCGCTTTGGAACAAATTCGCCGATCTAAATGCTGTCCCGAGACCTTCTAAAAAAGAAGAGAGGGTAATCGCGTTTATGAAAAACTTTGGCGAGCAATTAGGTTTAGAAACTTATGAAGACGAAGTAGGAAATGTCATCATCAGAAAACCTGCTACCCCAGGTATGGGAGATAGGAAAAAAGTGGTTATGCAGTCACACCTGGATATGGTGCATCAAAAAAATAACGATACCGATTTCGATTTTGATACTCAAGGTATCGAAATGTATATAGACGGAGATTGGGTACGTGCCAATGGAACAACACTGGGGGCAGATAATGGTCTTGGGGTTGCCACTATTATGGCAATTTTAGAAAGTAAAAGCATAGAGCATCCTGATTTAGAAGCTCTTTTTACAATAGATGAGGAAACCGGAATGACGGGAGCCATGGGCTTAAAAGGTGGAGTGTTACAAGGGGATATTCTATTGAATTTGGATACCGAAGAAGATGATGAGATTGGTGTAGGGTGTGCCGGTGGAGTAGATGTAACGGCGCAAAGATCTTATGATCAAATAGCTGGACCAAGCAATGGGCAGATATACACGATTACTGTAAAGGGATTACAAGGTGGACATAGTGGTATGGATATTCATAAAGGGTTAGGTAATGCTAACAAACTGATGAATAGATTGCTCTATGCTGCAAAAGACGAAATTCAAATTGTTTCTATTCACGGTGGTAGTTTACGCAATGCAATACCAAGAGAAAGTGTAGCCACTGTTGCGGTCAATTTGGAAGCCGTGTCTAATTTTGTGAAAAACATAGAAAAAGCGCAGTTTGAAATTATTGAAGAGTTCAAATTGTTGGAGCCTGAATTAACTATCGAAACCGTTAAATTGCATAATGGATCAATGCAGGTAATGGAACCGCAAGCTCAAAAAGAACTGCTGCAAGCGATGTATGCTGCGCACAACGGTGTTTTTAGAATGAGTCCGGCTATTGCAGATTTGGTGGAGACTTCTAATAATATAGCAAAGCTTACGGTGGCCGAAGGTTCAATAAAAGTAGAATGTCTTACGAGATCTTCGGTTTCAAGTTCTAAGGATGATATGGCCAATACCTTGCGTTCTGTATTTGAGTTGGCAGGATGTTCGGTGTCTTTCTCAGGTCAGTATCCAGGTTGGGCACCAAATATGGATAGTCCTATATTAAAGGTTTTAGATAGTTTATATGAAAAAATGAATGGTGAAAAGGCCCATGTTGCTGCATGTCATGCTGGTCTTGAGTGTGGGATTCTTGGACAAAATTATCCTAAAATGGATATGATTTCTTTTGGCCCCACTATTAAAGGTGCTCACTCCCCTGATGAACGAGCTAGCATTACTTCGGCTCAGAAGTATTGGAGTTTTGTTTTGGAAATTTTGAAGAACATTCCCAAGGCTTAGTCCAAATTACAGTATAAAAAAACCTCCCAACTAATTAAAGTTGGGAGGTTTTTTTATGAGTTATCAGCTATTATTCTTGAACAATATCTACTAATTCAAGTACAAATACAAGATCACTGTTAGGTGGAATCACAGGTGGATATCCACGATCACCATATCCTAAATGAGATGGAATGAATAAGGTAACTTTGTCACCTTTCGTCATTTGTAATAGACCTTCTCTAAAACCAGGAATCAAACGCGCTTCTTTACTGTATTCGCTCGCTTGTGGAGCGTACAATCCAGCATCTGTTTTTCTATGATCTACCGCTTCATATTTTTCGGCTACTTCAAAAATGCTGGTGTCGAATAATTCACCGTTGCTAAAGTATCCTTCATAATTCATAAGAATTTTACTTCCTTCAGCAGGCTTTGGTCCTTCACCTCTTTCATTCCAGTATATCTGTAAACCAGATTCTAATGTTTCGGCTTTTTCTTTTAACGGAGCAAATCCTTCTACTGTTGCTGCGGCCACTTTGGCAATGCGCTCTTCTTTTTCCTTCTTCACTTCTTCCATACGTTCCATCTCACCCGTAAAAGAAGCTACTTTCACGTTGCCATTAGTGATGATACTAACGGTTTGCATAATAATAGGCTCAACTGGTACGTCTCCAGGCTTAGAAGTAGCTACAGTACCAATTTGATCTACTATATCTTGTCCTAGAACAACCTCACCAAAAATACTGTGTTTACCATTTAACCAAGGAGTTTCTTTAAGTGTTACGAAGAACTGACTTCCATTGGTTCCAGGACCAGAGTTCGCCATAGATAATAATCCTTTTCTATTGTGTACTAAAGAGTCTACAAATTCATCTGGAAAACGATATCCAGGATTCCCTGTACCATTTCCAAGAGGATCACCCCCCTGAATCATAAAATCTTTTATAACACGGTGAAATGTAAGTCCGTCAAAATAGGGTTTTCCAGCATAAGCCGAATCTACCATTTCGTTGGTTCCGTTGGCTAACGAAACGAAATTCGCTACAGTAAGTGGCGTTTGGTCATTGTATAATTTTGCAACAAAAGTTCCTTTGTTCGTCACGAATTCGGCAAATACTCCATCACCTAATTCTGGGTATTTATTGTTTTGACAAGCTCCAAACACAAATGGGAGTATAAGAAGCAAAAGAGGTAATTTTCTCATGAGTTGTATTTAATTTTCAGTTTGTTTTTTTATAGTTTGTAAAGTGATTGTACTTTTCACAGGAACATTGGTTCCTAGTTTGTTTTCAATGCCATAATAACCATAGGCTTTATACGAAGGAAAAATAAAGGAGATACGTTCACCAGCTTTCATTAATTTAATTCCATCTCGTATTCCTGAAATCAATTCTTGATTAGTCTTGTCTACAGCATACCTTTGGAGTCCTGTCTCTTGTTCCGTTAGCACCTGTGTTCCGTCTAATTTTTGAATGTCGTATGTAAATGTGACTATGTCGCCAAATGCTGGAGTGGGATTTCCTATGGTATCTTGTATTTGGTACGTATACCAAAACCCACTAGAAGAGGTTTTGTATTCATTCAAACTATCACGATCAATAACAGATTGAATGATCTTTTCCTCTTGTTCATAGAGTTCTTTATTTCTTTCTACAGATTCTTGAATAAACGATCCAGAATGTTGTTGTACAGGTCGTCTTGCTTCCGGTTTATTGCAAGCAATTAAAACAACACTACATACTATAAAGAAAAGGTACTTACGCATCTTGATCAAGGGCACTTTTGTAGGTGGGCAATATAGTAATAAATTCCTGAATAGTTTCAGCCAATGAGGTGTTACTTCGTCCGCCGGCCGCATTGGTATGTCCGCCTCCATTAAAATGATTTCTGGCGAATTCATTCACTGAAAAAGATCCTTTGCTTCGGAATGAAATTTTGGTAATCTTCTCCTGCCTGTTTTCAATAAAAATCACACCAAAAACGATTCCTTTAAGAGACAAGGCATAGTTCACAAAACCTTCGGTATCTCCTTTTTTGAAGAGATTGTCATCAAGCTCTTTCTGAGACAAGGAGATATAAGCTGTTCGGTATTCTTCTAGAATCGTCATATTATTGAGGGCAATTCCTAAAAGTTTAATTCGAGCTGGACTATTGGTATCATAAATTTGTTGATGGATATCACTATTGTTGGCCCCTGCTTCAATTAAATGTGCAATAACCTGATGCGTTGTTGCTGTAGTTGCGGGAAATCGAAACGAACCAGTGTCTGTCATTATTCCCGTGTATAAATTGGTGGCAATATCCGAATCTAACTCAGCTAGACCGTCCAATGCCTCTATAAAATGATAGACCATTTGTGCCGTAGAGCTCATGGTTACATCACTGTAAGTCGCTACAGGGTAGGAGTCAGGTTGTTGGTGGTGATCAATCATTACGAAGGGCGCTTTTGCTCCTTCAAGCAAATTACCTAAATCACCTGCTCGATGTAAGGCATTAAAATCTAACGTAAAGATAAGATCAGCATCGTTAACTAATTGCGTGCTTTTTTTCACCTCTTTTTCATACATGGTAATGGAATTACATCCAGGTAACCATTTCAAGAAATTTGGAAAATCGTTTGGCATTACCACATGTGCAGTATGCCCTATTTTGCTTAAATATTTTGCAAGCCCTAAACAAGATCCTACTGCGTCGCCATCGGGGTTTTTGTGTCCAACAATGATGATCTTTTTAGGAGTGTCTAGTAACTGACTAACTATTTGTGTGGTTTCTTGTGTCATAGGCGCAGCGAAGATACAATTTCTTAACTTTTAACTGGAATGGATTGGTTACATTTGAGTATTGAAATCCTATCCTTATGAAGTTTGCAACCATCGTTATCACTGTATTATTTCTGGTTTCTTGCCAAGAGTCAGCTACCCATCAAGTCTCCACCGAAATCTCTAAAGATGAATCAACAATTTCAGGAGATGAATTCACCTTAGTTTTTGCGAGCTGTAATGATCCACATCGCCCACAGCTATTGTGGCAACCTATTCTCGAAAATAAACCAGACGCCTTTATTTGGGGAGGGGATAATATTTATGCCGATACAGATGATATGGAGAAAATGAAGGCTGATTACGATTTGGTGCTTGCAAATAAAGAGTATCAGCAATTAAAAGAAAGTACACCCATTTATGGCACATGGGATGATCATGACTATGGTAAAAACGATGCTGGGAAAGAATGGTCGCACAAAGAACAGGCTAAGGAACTTTTTCTAGATTTTTTAGGAACTTATAATACGGATGTATTAAATCACCCAGGAGTCTATACTTCTTACAATTTAAAAACAGCGAACGCGGCAAGTTATATTAAATTAATTCTTTTAGACACTCGAACTTTTCGGGATGGTCTAAAGAAAAGTGAAGATCCAGATAAGCGATATGACGCTTGGGAAGGCAGCGAAGGAGGTACCATTCTTGGGGTAGAGCAGTGGAGTTGGTTAGAAAAGGAGTTACAAGATTCTGATGCTGCATTTACACTTATTGTGAGCAGTATACAATTTTTAAACAATAATCACGGTTGGGAAAAGTGGGGAAACCATCCTAGTGAGATGCTAAAGTTGGAAGCAATGATCCAAAAAGCCCAGGCAAAAAACATTATCGTTCTTAGTGGCGATAGACATATGGCCGAAATTTCGAAAAAATCTATTGCCGACAAATCATATCCTCTCATTGATTTTACAACCAGCGGACTTACGCATACATGGATAGATGGAGCAACAGAAAAAAATCAATACCGTATTAGTAATGTAATTAAACACCTCAATTTTGGGGTGCTGCGATTTAATTTTAAGGAGCAAAGCGTTACTTACGAAATACGAGGAAAAGACAACTTCTTATTCGAAACATACACTCAGTCATATTAAACAATTGTTAAGCGTTGTTTTATGCGTTATAAAGCATTACTTTTGCACGCAAAATAATTACAATGAGAACAGACAGAACATTTACCATGTTAAAACCGGACAGCGTTGAAAAAGGAAACGTTGGACCTATCTTAGAAAAAATTACATCGGCTGGATTCCGTATCGTGGCGATGAAGTTAACACAAATGACTACTTCGGATGCACAAGCGTTTTATGCTATACACAATGAGCGTCCATTTTTTGGAGAGCTTGTAGAGTATATGACTCGTGGACCGATTGTGGCCGCTGTATTGGAAAAGGAAAATGCTGTAGAAGACTTTCGTACGCTAATTGGAGCAACGAATCCTGAAGAAGCAGCTGAAGGTACTATTCGTAAATTATACGCAGCTTCTATTGGAGAAAATGCAGTACATGGTAGTGACAGTGATGAGAATGCTGAAATCGAGAGTCAGTTTCACTTTGCTGGTCGTGAGATGTTCTAATAACGATATACATTAAATGAAAAGCCCCTTGTTTTAATAAACAAGGGGCTTTTTTTATCGCAATACAATTTTTTGTATGATGTCCTTTCCTAGTTCCTCGTTCAGGAGTTTTTTGATCTTTTCTTTACCGTAGCTAAGTTCTTCTCGCAATACGGAGGAACTTAAAGCTACAAATAATGTATCTCTTTCTAATTTGATATTTGTAGTGTATTTAACAATTGCATCACCCATAACCGTTCCCCATGCTTCGGCAGCCGAAACCTTGTCGAGTCCTTTTTCTAAGCGATTGACTTTGATGAAATCTTTTAAAACATCGCCTAAGCTGCTTAGTTCAGTATTGCGTTTTGTCGATTTTGACATACATGCTGGTTTGAGACACTAAAAATACTGAATCTATCTATGGCAAGTTGGTTATTAACATCCTTTGTGTGAAAATTTATAGACAAACTAGAAATCTACCTGTTTTGTTATGTATTTTTGCAGCATTCAAAAACCTCAGTAAACCCTTAGTATGAAATTTTTTATCGATACCGCAAACCTGGACCAAATACGTGAAGCTCAGGATTTGGGAGTCTTAGATGGTGTAACTACCAACCCTTCCTTAATGGCTAAAGAAGGCATAACAGGACGTGAAAATATTTTGAAACATTATGTTGATATCTGCGAAATCGTAGATGGTGATGTTTCGGCAGAAGTGATCAGCACCGATTTTGATGGTATGGTAAAAGAAGGAGAAGAGTTGGCCGCATTGCACGATCAAATCGTGGTAAAATTACCGATGATTAAAGATGGCGTAAAAGCAGCAAAGTATTTTGCAGATAAAGGGATACGAACCAATGTCACTTTAGTATTTTCTGCTGGTCAGGCAATTTTAGCAGCTAAGGCCGGTGCTACCTATGTATCACCATTTATTGGACGTTTGGACGATATTTCTACAGATGGGCTTAATCTTATATCTGAAATTCGTCATATCTATGATAATTACGGTTTCGAAACTCAGATTCTTGCAGCTTCAGTGCGTCATACAATGCATGTAATTGATTGTGCAAAAATTGGAGCCGATGTGATGACTGGACCGTTATCGTCGATAGAAGGACTCTTAAAGCACCCATTAACCGATATTGGTTTGGCAAAATTCCTTGCAGATTACAAAAAAGGTAACTAGACCGCTTTATAACAAACAGATTGTAATTAAAACCTCGAGGCTGAAAGTCTTGAGGTTTTTTATTGATTTAAAAATCCGAGAAGTTGATTTTCTATGGAGCGATCAAAGAGGTTGGTATTTCCTTCCAGTATTTTACCATTGCCATCTATAACGAAGGCTTTGTTTACTGAATTAATTACCAATTTATGCTGCGCATCATCAATATTTTCAAATTGAAACTCACGCTGATTATCATAGCCAGC
>Ga0316209_1003047_pt1:0-2500 | contig 12077 bp, 7 predicted proteins | sample 6monopyrite_MG_FD_204945 | JGI IMG/M metagenome (GOLD analysis project Ga0316209, IMG submission 204945) | Microbial mat bacterial communities from mineral coupon in-situ incubated in ocean water Damariscotta River, Maine, United States -... | ecosystem: Environmental > Aquatic > Marine >...
AACTTCACTCATATCATAACAACTTCATCCCTTTGGTAACATCGATGAACGAATCAAAAAATATTCAAATCCCGGCTGGCTTTCAATTTGCAGGAATTGCGTGTGGCATTAAATCGGATGCTCAGACAAAAGATTTAATGCTGTTAACCAGTCAGCGTAATTGCACCGCGGCTGGAGTTTTCACAACGAACAAAACGTGTGGCGCACCGGTTCAGGTCAGTCGGGAGCGGGTTCCTTCAGAAAGCATTCGCGCACTGATCATCAATTCCGGCAATGCCAACGCCTGCACCGCAGAGCAGGGATTGAGTGATGCGAAGGAAATGACATCGCTGGTCGCGAAAGAACTTGGTATCGAAGCGGAAGCAGTTCTTGTTTGTTCGACCGGTTTGATCGGGCAAACATTACCGATGCAGAAAATTCGTGACGGGATTTTGCAGGTTGCAGATTCATTGGGGAATCAACCAGAGCATCTTGAAAATGCAGCCTCTGCGATGATGACAACCGATACGTATCCGAAAATTGTTTCTCGCACGGTTCATTTGCAAGCCGGAGTGGTTTTGGTAACGGGGATTGCCAAGGGAGCCGCAATGATCGCCCCGAACATGGCGACCATGCTCGCTTGTATCACGACAGATTTGCAAATGACGCCAGAAACCTGCGATGAAACAGTGCGGACCGCAGTCAATCAATCGTTCAATCGGATCAGTGTTGAAGGACATACCAGCACCAGCGATACCGTGTTACTGCTTGCCAACGGAGCTTCAGAAATATCACTGCAATCCCGGGCAGACGTCACCATCTTTCAGGCGGTGTTAGATGAAGTTTGCCTGGAGTTGGCTCATTTAATTATCCGTGATGCAGAAGGAGCCGAGCATTTTGTTGCGGTCGATGTTGAAGGGGCGCGTTCTTTTGAAGAGGCAGAAAAAATTGCCAAGACCGTTGCAGAAGATGTTCTTGTGAAAACTGCGATCACAGGAAACGACCCGAACTGGGGTCGGATTGTTTCGGCGTGTGGAAGAACCGGTTATATCGAAAGTGAAAAAGATATTTCGCTTGCAATCAACAACTACGGCATCTTCAAAAAAGGAACGCCCGTTGAATACGACGAACAGAAAGTTTCCGCAGCGATGAAAACCGGCGAGGTCCTCATCGATATCACCCTCCCCTACGGCAAAGGTCGCTGGAGAATCTGGACTTGCGATTTAACACAAGAATACATACGGCTTAATTCGGAATATACAACGTAATTTACGATGCAAAGCATCGGGCAAACAATTCCTGATGCATTTCACCACAGGGATAGTTCACCGAGTGATTGTTGCTGCCCAGTTTCCGTTGTCGGGAGTCTTCAGTTTTTGTTTTTTTCCACTGTTGATTTTTGAAGAAGTCCCCCAATCGCCTGTCTCGATGTTAATCCATTTTAAGGTTAATTTCCCTTTTGCTTCAGAAAGATCGATCTTCACCGAACCTCCTTGCGGAAAGTAAATGGCATACGCTTTACCTGGATTTGCCGCCAGATAGGCTTCGTTGGAATCACGATCAGAAAGCAAGTGATTGGCTGGCTCGACATCCCATAATTTGATCACGGATTCCAACTTGCGAGCCGCCTTGATGGCTGCAATTGCTTTGGAAGAGAAGCCCAAGCCTGCATCTGGACGATGAAACCGGGCAGAAGCGGCTCCGCCAATAACGTGACGCCAGAACCTGCCGATGCCATCTTGGCTGGAGTGACCAAACTTATTACCATCCGCGCCATAAGTTTTTACGGTATTAATAGGGCGAGGTTTTTTCATTAACCGCTTACGCAACGCCTGGAAATTGTCCCAGTGTTTTTCGCGTTTCTGGTGATTATTCTGGGAAACATCGATAAAATCGTAACGCTCGGGATGATCGATTGTACGACGGTGATGCGGCCCGCTGAGGTTCCAGTCGTCCCACATTTCGGTAATACAAACCGGCTGATTCGTTTTTTTTGATCGCTCGCGGATAAATTCTGCCCAATAAGTACTCCAGGCTTCTTCGCCATTGGTTTCGTTATCGATGCAGTATAAAACGTGTCCGTATTTTAATGAATGCGAAAGCATTTTCTCCACGAACTTCTGCTGATACTTCAAAACGCTTTTATTATTTTTCTGTTTCGCAGTGGTGAAGAAAAACGGTTGCTGATTGGCTCCGGGATGTCGCGGATATTTTTCTGCCAGGCCCGATTGCTGCTTTGTGTAATTTATATTATTGACCGGATTATACGGATGAGGCGGCCATTTATTGGTCGAGTAATCGAACCGGTCCCAGACCTCGATCTGAACGATAATATCTCGCTCGCCGGTCCACTTCAGCATGTTCTCAAAACGTATCCAATACTCTGGGTTCCATTGATCGAGATCGTATTTTCCGTTTTTCAGTTGATGAAAAGGATATACTTCAAAACCTTTATCGTGTCGATCACTCATTGTGTTACGAATATAATTTCCTCCCACGCTCCGAATTTGATCAAGGTGCT
>Ga0316209_1003047_pt1:7500-12077 | contig 12077 bp, 7 predicted proteins | sample 6monopyrite_MG_FD_204945 | JGI IMG/M metagenome (GOLD analysis project Ga0316209, IMG submission 204945) | Microbial mat bacterial communities from mineral coupon in-situ incubated in ocean water Damariscotta River, Maine, United States -... | ecosystem: Environmental > Aquatic >...
GCAGATAATACCCCCCGGCAGGGACCACATCCCGCATCAACGCGGTTGGCAGCCAGCTCATCACAAAGCCAATCACAAAAGCCTCAACAGTAACCCGGTACCCCGAAACAGAAAACCGTTCGGAACCCCACAACCACAATAACGGAGCAAAGCAAAACCACCAGGTCGGCAAACTCCAGAGAGGAAAAGAAACCGTAAACAGCACCACACTGGCACTACCAAGAAATATCCACCAGAAAAATCTCACGCCGTAGTTACTCGCCGGCGAATCCAAACGCCCATTCCCAGGCAAATTATGCCGATCACCAGATACCATAACCAGACAGGAAGCCTGCCTTCATGAACAGCGTCTTTAATCGCTGATTCAATTTTAGATTCAAAGTTTGGTTCTGGTAAACCGTAATACGACAGGTAAAATTCCTCTTTCGGGACCATGTCGGCACTAACTATTTCTATTGAATGAGTCCATCTCATTGTTACTTCCCCGTCGTCATTTATATATTCAGCGACAAGAGATTTAGGAATAGGGATGTTGCCTACAAATTGAATTTCGCTGGTAAGCTTTACATTCGTTTCAGGTTTAATCATTCTAAATCCAAATTCCCGTATCGCCCAGTCGGTATTTTCATCACAGATCAAATATGTATTTGAAAACCTAGAGTCCTTAAATACATTATTTGTGTTTGCGAATTCGATTTTAATTAAACCTCCTTCTTCGGTTGTATCGGGGGACATCGAGCTTATCTGGATCTCCGGGTCTTCGGCAATATCAATTAGGGTTTTATCATACATATACCATGCTCCCAGCATTTTCCCCATGATCTCTTCTTTTTTACTTGTGGTAGCCAATTCATCCTTTGGATTTATCGAAGGCCTACCAAGCCACTTTATCGAATACGGTGCCTTCGTCCCTACTGTTTTATTGACAACAAACGCATAGTCTGGGTTAATCACATAGATCATGCCATCTGCCTGTGATTTTAACGCATAGCGAATACCTTCACGACACTTAAATAAAGTCCCTTCGACCTTTGGCTTATCTCTTTCTTTCTGTTCCTCTTTTTTATCTAAAAATTCTCGATGGAGACTCACTCTTACTGCAAAGGAGGCCTTGTTTATTTTATTTTGCGCATTACGGGCACCCTCTAAAAATCTTTTGAACAAGGCTTTCTGGTGATTTATACCTTTGCCCTCTGCGATACATTCAGAATTGGAAAGCATCGCTAAGGCTAGGGCAAAAAAGATTGTTGTCTTTGAGGACGAAATGAAACAATGCACAGAGATCTCCCGCTTGAAACCTTAAAATAACTCAATTGCAAGCGCCCGTACTGCATGTGCAGTATATCGGAACTGTCTTGCATTCAGCGTAACAGCTATGGCAGAAACTTGCCAAACAGCCAACCTCGCCTGGAGCATTTTCACACAAATAGGTCTTAGATGGACACCCGTCACTAATGAGAAGGCTGCCACATCCTACGCAGATACCAGGCTCATTACACGAAATGGCGTTCCCTGTGCTGATAGAAAGAAGCAGCATAGTTATACCCAGGGCGGACATTACGTTCGACACTATTAAAGAATAATTCATCACTCTCTCCTTTATGGTAATCTTGCAGATTAAAAGACTTGCGTCATCAAAGAAAACAAGAAAGTTCACCCTCCTTTCACATTTCCAGAAATGTTAATAGTTACAGTCGCCAAGCCATCGTGGTCCGTGTAGATCTTTATATTATTTTCAAGTGAAGTGGCGTCGTTATCGATATTGATTTTTATTAGAATTTCGTGTTTCTTTCCCGCTGAAATCTCGATGGGGAATTTCTGCAAGGTAATGCAACCGCAACTCTCCTGTGATCCGAGCAGTGTGATAGTTTTGTCGGAGAGATTTTTGACGACGATAGTTCGTTCAACCACTTCGCCCGGTTTGGCATTTTCGATGATGATGTTGGCGGGTGTGAATAGTAGCCGTTCGCCTTGCAGGTAGGCCCAGGAAGTAGCCATTGCTCCGGAGCGCCACCAGCCGATGCCGAAGAAGATGCAGCCGACCAGCAGGGTCAGAACTGTGATTTGTATCCATTGGATAACAGGACTTCTGGAATCTGCCTGCCCGGATGAGGAGCCTGGAGGTACGGTTTCGCCTTCGTTGATAATATCCGCAGACATTGCTCAAACCCTCCTGCTTGCAAAAAATCCCCTGAGCAGAATTGCACGGGGCCAAGCTGATGAAAACACCAGAGGTGTTAAAGTACACACACACACACACGATTCGTCAAGTGAAATATCACCTTTTTATATTATTATCGAATTTCCCGGCAGCAGGCGGGTCACACCCTGCCACAATAGCGTACCCGACCCGACTCACGCCACAACCCGCCGATGTTTAATCCAGAACGCAATCCCCAGACAAACCAAACCAGCACGGCAGGAAATTCATCCCGGGCTGCGAATGACATTACTCTGACGAACTGAGAAAGAACGTCTCGTTTTTCGCCTTTTATCGGGTAGCTTTTATTGAACAGAAACTTTCGCCCCTGTTCATTCTCCTGAAAGATCGCGACGCCAATGACGTACTTAAAGCGACTTCCACCCGGTTGATAAATAGCAGAGACGATTCCCACTCGCCCAATTCGTTTCAATGGGTTAGCAGGTAATGGTTCTCCGAGTAGAACATCTCTGGTACGCCAGCCGAGGTATTCTCTGGCTGAAAAAAGAAAGGCTTGCCGCACGAGCTCGCGAACGAGTGGCTCTGGTTCTTTTTCCGCCAGGTTGGTCATGAGGGATTGATCGATATAATTACGAAAAAGGTTCCTGACACCTTTAATTTACTTAATCCTCTTTAATCCTTTAATCTAATCCTTTAATCTAATCCTTTAATCTAATCCTTTAATCTAATCCTTTAATCTAATCCTTTAATCTAATCCTTTAATCTAATCCTTTAATCTAATCCTTTAATCTAATCCTTTAATCTGATCATCCAGTTCGCTTGCATTGCGGGTGGCAATGTGTACTCTGTAGTTGTGCTCATTTGCACTCTCCTTTGCTACGGTGTTAGTTGACAAGGGAGATAATAAACACGGTTTTGGGGCGTTTGCGGAAAATCGCTGATTTCCGCCGATCATCGCCGAAGGCCGCTGGATAATCGCCGAGAACTTACTTGACAGGGGGTAATAAATATGGCCTTCGCGACTTCTTGCCCACACTGCAATGCTATATTTCAAGCGTCTGCCCACCACGCTGGGAAAAAGGGGAAATGCCCAAAATGTAGTAAGCTGTTTATTGTCGAAAAGTATGTCGAGAAACAAGTAAGCGAAGTAATTCCAGAGCCAGAAGAAGAATACGAAGATGACTCATGGCTTGACGTTGAGGAGCCAGAGCCAGAGAAAACATGGGTTCCCCCAAAAGTAAGCAGTACGCCGATTGCGACGGGCAATAAGGCCAAACGGGAAATTACGTGGAAGCTGATTGCGGTATGTGCATCATGCTTTGTTGTCGGCTTCTTCTCTGGTCAAGAGTATCTGAAATATAGAATGCGGACTATGCTTACGTCTGCCGCCGAAAGCGCATTAAAACAAGCATTCTCTGTACCTGGGGATAGTGTGGCATTAAGTGAAAAGGTTCCAGAAAAGCCAAGAAAAACACTATCCATAGGCGAAGAATTCAAGACAGACGGGTATTCAGTCCGTCTGGAGTCGGCAGAAATCACTCTCCCTGCTGTAATGAGATGGGGCGATAAAATGACGCCAAAATCTGAGTATCTTGTTTTGAATGCCCTAGTGTCAAATCTATCTGATCGAAAAGTTATGAAGTCACGCCCAAATGGCGGGATGAACGATTACTACACAATAAAAGATGACGTTGAAAATAATATCAGGCCAGTGAATTTCGGATTCAGCACTTACATTGAAGGGTCTCAGGCAACGTCAGATGTTGATCCGGGCAGTTCAGTGAAACAGATTGAAGCGTTTCAGAAACCATTAGGTAAAACAAAATCCATTACTCTTCGCATTGACTTATCTGCCTATGGCGATGAAGGGTTTGTGGATTTTGTGATTCCGTCTACTCAGATTAAAGGGTTTTAACAATGGCTTTGCAGACGTGCCCTGAGTGTGGAGGGAAAGTGAGTAGCAGCTCACCGTCATGCCCTCATTGCGGATATGGTTCGCAGCCTGCTGTGGTCCATGTGGATAGCGGAAATAGCTCTGGTATGCTTGCAGGCATTGCAAGCTTCTTTTACCGCTCGTAATAAACTGGAAGAGCTTGTCGAAAATTTACTTGATAAGGATATGGAATGGCTTTCCGATTTCGTAAATCATTCAAAGTGGCGCCTGGCGTAAGGTTTAATCTTGGAAAAAAGAGCGCCAGTGTCTCTGTTGGCGGTAAAGGCGGCAGGATTACAACCGGAACTTCTGGGACGAGGGCTTCTGCCTCTGTGCCTGGGACAGGAGTCGGGTACACAAAAAAGATATCTGGTTCCAGTAAATCAACCCAAGATGAACCTGGGCGCCTTGTTGGAGTAGCTATAGGGTGTTTGTTCTGGGCTTTCCTGTTTGTGGCTGGCGCCGTATTTCTGTTTTCTTCAT